>Ga0114996_10005892_pt1 | contig 14266 bp, 16 predicted proteins | sample ArcticOcean_MG_C_4_FD_87039 | JGI IMG/M metagenome (GOLD analysis project Ga0114996, IMG submission 87039) | Marine microbial communities from western Arctic Ocean - ArcticOcean_MG_CB4_134 | ecosystem: Environmental > Aquatic > Marine > Oceanic | place: Arctic Ocean: Canada Basin | collected...
CGAAGGAAGATATACCAAGTTGAACCGATAATAATTATTGTTCCAACTATAAATCGCGCATCAATATTATCACCGAAAAAAACAATGCCTATAACAACTGAGACAGGTATTGAACTATAATGCACAGGCGCTAAAACCGTTGCGGATGCTAATTTATGGCTAAGAGCCATTGTGAATTGTTGAAAACTTGAGGCCACACCGATAACAATCAAGAAAGTCCAAATGATCCCATTGTCAAATGATAGATCAGGTAAGCCTTCTCCGTTAATCAAAAACAAAATACCAAACAGTATTGATCCCACCAGATTATGCCAAATAGAAGTAGATATTGGGGCATCTCCTGAACCCAGAACACGCAAAAATATAAACATCAGAGCTCCAAAAAAAGGCGCTGCCAATCCAAATAACAAACCAAGTGCAGGGTATGCGGAGCTACCATCCCAGCTAGGGTTTATTAAGATTACAACACCCAAAAAACCTACAAACACAGCAGTGATACGCCTTACACCAATAATTTCTGACGTTAAGAATGGGGCTAATAAAGTAATGAAAATTGGCATGGTCTGAGACAAAACAGTAGCGGTACTTAACGTTAAATAAATAACTGCTAAAAACCAAAAATAGAGTCCCAACAGACCAGTTATAATTCTTTTTAAAAGAACACCCGTTTGGTTGATTTGAAAAAGGTTCCGTCCTCGCTGAAACCACCCTAAAAGTAAGAGCAATGGTAAGCAAAAGAAATATCTACAAAATAGAATAAATAGAATTGGAACATCGGGTGCCAATTGCTTTACCAATCCTGCAATACATATAGTAAGTACTATTTGAAAGAACAGCAATATTACTGCTAGATGAACATTCCCCACCTGCTGGGGGTATAGTAAGTCATTTATTACGGTAGACATTCTCAACTTAGTCAATTCTTATTTCGCTCCAAGCCTATAAACAATTATAATATTCAAAGGCCAAATACTTAAAATTCGTTTAAAGGGCAAATAATAGTCATTCGATTTCTCCGCAAACTTGGTCTAAAAGTTACTATAAAGCAATCGAAACCAAGCTATCGAACATTTAGTCAACCTAAACTCAATTGAATTAACGCGACAGCCCCAAGTTATTTTCTTGAATTGTTTCTACAAGTAGTAAAAGAGCTGATCTCAAATTCATCATTAAGGTTAAAATCTCATGCGCGCCCACCTGCTTAAATTAGAATTCATCGCGCTCTTTGCTATAACCCCAATATTAGTTGCTTTTTTTTTACCGCCGAAATTTATGTTTATCGCTCTTTTTATAATTACCGTGTTTAGCCTTTTTTTGCTAAATAAGACCCCAAACTTTAACTGGAAGAGCTTGATAAAACAAAAACGAAAACTCAAACTAAACTTTTTTATGCTCTATGCCGTCGGATGTTTGGCGTTATTCAGCCTTATAACATTTTTGTTTATTCCTAAGTCTTTTTTTGCACTTCCCCAAAACATGCCAATACTTTGGCTTATTATTATGCTGGCCTATCCCATCGTATCTGTACTGCCGCAAGAGTTAATCTTTAGGCCACTTTTCTTTATCCGGTATGCTTCCATTCTTCCTATCGGTAATGGGATTATAATACTTAATGCTGGAGCATTTAGCCTTGTTCACCTCATGTACTGGAATTGGATAGCCCTGATCGTTACTTTTGCAGGAGGAGTAGGGTTCGCTCATTTTTACAAAAAATACCGAAACTTCTTAGATATAGTTATACTCCATGCTATCGGGGGGTGTACTATATTCACAACTGGTGCCGGTAGATTTTTTTACTCTGGAGCGGCACAGTAACCAGCGTGCTTTAGCAGTTTCCACCCAAATAATTAATTTAGTGTTCTGAGGCTTTTTTAATTTAAAAACGCTCCACCCAAGGCCTGAGTTCAATCTCCCACGCCCAAGCACTTCTGTGCTGATTATGAAAACTCATATATGTTTTAGCAATTTCGTCAGGTTCGAGCATCCGGTCATCTCCACCAGAGGAGCTATTGTTAACAGCTTCTTGAGAAATACCCCCATCAATAACAAAATGCCCGATATGGATATTTTTAGGATGCAACTCTCGTGACAAAGACTGTGCAAGTCCTCTAAGTCCAAATTTACCCATTGCAAAAACAGACGAATTTGCAAAACCTTTTACTCCAGCAGAGGCACCCGTAAAGAAAATACTTCCGTTACCCCTTTTTTCCATGCGCCTAGCAGCCTGTTGGGCGACTAGAAAAGCGCCAAAACATGTAATTTTAATCGCATTTAATGTAGTTTTAGGATCCAACTCAGATATTGAACCTCTAAGTCGTGCTGATGGATTATAAACAACCAACTCAGGAGTTCCAGTCGTCGCATCAAGATCTTCAAATAGATTGCTTACCTCATCAATATCGCTTGCATCACACCTATGTAACGTTGCTCCTGTTTCCCGAGCCAAGCTCCTAAGCTTTTCTATATCCCTAGCAGCAAGCGCCACAGACATATTATTTTTAGAGCATAATCGAGCTAATGAAGCACTGAGACCGTTCCCTGCACCTACTATCAGAACAGAACTTTTCATGTTTACCCCATAATCAAATTAAAATTAACGCTTTTTTATAAGAAAAATTCTCAATTATAAAGCAAAGATTTAAACTGAGCGCTATTAACTAATGATCTTAACCCATAGACAGCTTAACTAAAAGTTATAGAACCGAATTTAAATTCTTATAAAACCTTTGCGATATTCGGTTAGTGTAGTTATCGTCATATAGAAATACCGAAAACAATTAAAAACTTAGTGAGGAAAAAATGCCATATCCTTTTAGAAATCCATCAGATATTGCGCAACTGGAAAGTAATATACCCCTAGAGAATGCGTGGGAAGAAAAAACTGTTTATCAGAAACTTTGTAAAACGCGCGACCAACACCCAAACCGTCCAGCGGTAAGTTTTCAACTAAAATCTGGTCCAAATGATAAATCATTAACTCTAAATTGGTCAGAGTTCACCTCTAAAGTTACTCAGGCCGCAAACTTATTTAGAAGTTTAGGTGTCGGGCCCAAAGACGTTGTGGCTTATCTCCTTCCAACAACTCATGAAACTCTAATTACCCTCATGGGCGGAATGACAGCTGGAATAGTCACCCCCATAAACCCAACCCTTGATGCCGAGAGTATTTCTTCACTCCTGAGGCAAACTGGTGCAAAAACTCTTGTCACTTTAAAAGCTTTTCCAAAGTCTGACGTTGCACAGGTAGCAAATCAAGCAGTCGCTTTAGCACCCAGTGTTGAAACTCTTATTGAAATAGACCTAAGCCCTCTCCTCACGCCACCAATTAGCTGGATTATTCCAATTATTAGACCCAAAAACAAACCACTTCACAAAGCTCGAATTATTGACTTTCAATTGTCTCTTCTTTCTCAGAATGCAAATAGCTTAGATTTCGAAGAAGACGCATCTGATCCTTTTTGTGCATACTTCCATACCGGAGGTACAACTGGGATGCCGAAGATAGTCCAGCACCGTCACTCCGGTGTCATTTATAACGGCTGGATAGGAGCATCTTTATTATATTCCTTCGAGGATGTGGTGCTATGTCCCCTCCCCTTATTTCATGTTTTTGCAGTCTATCCAATTTGGGCAGGATGTTTGCTGTCTGGCGCTCATATGGTCCTCCCGACACCGGCGGGTTACCGAGGAGAAGGAGTGTATGACAACTTTTGGAAGTTAATTGAGCGTTGGAATGCTACATTTGTATGCACAGTACCAGCGGCTGCAGCAACTCTCTTACAGAGGCCAGTCGGAGACAGTGATATCTCATCCCTAAACGCTGCCTTTTGTGGCTCCGCACCCCTACCCGTAGCATTATTTAAAAGGTTTCAAGAAGTTACTGGTGTTGAAATAATCGAAGGCTACGGCTTAACTGAAGCTACTTGTTTAGTTTCATGTAATCCAAAGGATGGCATACGCAAAGTCGGATCAGTTGGGATACCTCTTCCTCATACACGGGTAAAAATTTGTGAATTTGACCAGTTAAAGAATTTCAAAAAACAACTCGGTGTGAATGAAAGCGGCGAGATTTGTGCTTCAAATCCTGGAATTAACGTTGGAGAAGTTTATACCGAAAAGGCATTAAACGAAAACCTATTTACAGATGAAACCTATATGCGAACTGGTGACTTAGGTCGAATCGATGAAGACGGCTACCTTTGGATCACGGGTCGAGTAAAAGACCTGATTATTAGGGGAGGTCATAACATTGACCCCAGTGTAATAGAAGAAGCCCTCGCAGAACACCCTGACGTAGCAATGTCAGCGGCCATAGGTCAGCCGGATTTAAAATCAGGCGAGATAATATGCGTTTATATCGAGCTTAACGCCAATTCAACAATTTCATCAACCGAGCTACTGGATTATTGTAAAACTAAAATCACATTCAGAAATGCTCAACCGGAATACCTAGAGGTACTGAGTGAATTGCCTAAAACTGCAATAGGTAAGATTTTCAAACCAGAACTTCGAAAAAAGGCAATTACTAGAGTTTACAACCAAGCATTAGAGAGCGCACAAATTAATGTTACTGTTTCAAAAATCATTGAAGACACCAAACTTGGCCTCATTGCCGAACTGTCATCAAATAATCCTGAAACCTCTGAAAAAGAAATAATTGAGGTGCTCGGTGAGTATGTCTACCCATGGCGGTGGGGATAAGATAGTAAATGGTTTACAAAAACTAACCATTCTTTTTTGTTAATCCACACTTTATGGATCCAAAATGGCTTAAAAAACTGAAAGGTTAAAAATGGCAATCAAAACCTCAATAATAGGCCTCGGTATCATGGGCAGACGTATGCTGGCACAAATGAGAAATCATACGGCATTTGAACCGAATTATATATGGGATCCAAGCGCCGAAGCTTGTGCGTTGGCACTCTTTGAAGACCCATCTGCTACCATCACGGATTCGGCCGGCCTCGCTATCTCTTCAGCAGATTTAGTCTATTTAGCATGTCCACCGGATATTAGAAGGACATACGCCATAGAGGCTGCAAAATTGGGAAAAGCTATTTTTCTGGAAAAACCCTTAGGTATAAATATTGCGAGCAGTAGAGATCTAGTTTCTGAATTGGGAAATTACGGTATTCCAACAGCTGTTAACTTTACTCAAGCGGCCGGTGTCGCGCTCTCAAGCGTATTGGAAGAAAAAAACTCTGGTCGCCTTGGAAATCTCGAAGGAATTGACATAGTTTTAACGTATGGGGCTTGGCCGCGAGAATGGCAGAAAGCTGCAGATTGGCTAAGGTTTAAGGCTGAGGGAGGGATGACTCGCGAAGTAATTTCACACTTTTTGTTTTTCTCCGAGAGAATTTTAGGACCATTAAAAATCATTTGGTCAAACCCAACTTTTCCAACTGACCCACTATTGTGTGAATCTCATTTGCACGCCAGACTTGAAGCAGAAAATGGTTGCCCAGTAAATATTATGGCAAGTGTGGGTGGCACTCAACCTGACCGCCAGGAATTAACAATAAAAGGCACTTTGAAAAGCAGACGGGTTTCCGATTTTTATCGTGATTCAGAATCCACTGGAGGAGATTTCATTTCTGTCCGCGAGGAACCCCAAGATCCAAGAGCAAGTAGTCTAGGAGCACAACTTGATGACCTCAAACTACTTATGGATGGTTTTCCTCATCGTCTTGCCACCGTTAACGAAGCATTAAGCGTGCAGATACTTATTGAAGGGATTCTTTCCGGGAAACCCTAAATAGTTATTCTATCTTCTGGATTAGTCGTTTAATATTATAATTCCTATAGACCAAGAATAACTTCCCTTCTAGACTCACAGCCCGGAGGAATCGATATGGCTACTGGAAAGAACATTCGAACCTATTTTGAGGGTAGCTGGCATGATGCTGATGTTCCCATCATGCGAGCAGCTGATCACGGAGCTTGGCTCGGTAGCAGCGTTTTTGACGGAGCTCGATTTTTTGAGGGAGTCGCCCCAGATTTGCGAGCTCACTGTAATAGAGTTAACGCATCTGCTACAGCCATGATGATTACTCCAACAGTTGCAGTTGAACACATGATTGAAATCATCCGGGAAGGCTTAAAATTTTATAACTCCTCCACTGCGGTCTACATTAGACCTATGTACTGGGCTCTCGACGGTGGTGAGCTAGCAGTTATCCCAAAAGTAGGCTCCACGGGATTTGCAATATGCCTCGAGGAAATCCCGATGGCTGATCTTGACAAAACATCAACACTAACTACTACAAAATTTAGGAGGCCGGTCTTGCAAGACAACGTTGTCAACGCAAAAGCCGGTTGCTTATATCCCAACAACGCCCGTATGTTGGCCGAAGCCCATTCCAAGGGTTTTGGAAACGCACTTGTGTTAGATGCTGTCGGTAATGTTGCAGAGACGGCAACAGCGAACATATTTATGGCGATGGATAATGAGGTTTTCACTCCGGTCCCTAATGGAACATTCCTAGTCGGGATTACGAGGAAAAGACACATAAAACATTTCGTTGATAACGGCCTCAAAGTTCACGAAACTGTTCTAACATATGATCATTTTCATCGTGCAGATGAGGTGTTTATGTCTGGAAACATGATGAAAATTACTCCTATTACAGCATTTGAAAATACAAGCTATCAAACCGGACCGATCACTAAAATGGCTAGAGATATGTATTGGGACTGGGCTTTATCAGATGAGCCGGACTAACGTAGCACATAGAGGTTAACATCAGAAGATGTTATTTCGCAGACAGAAAATATGCAACTTTTTATCAAGTGTTTTCTCTTGCATTTCTTTTTTTGCTTATACTCTTCGCTTTAAAATCATTAAAAAAAAATTTAAATTTTTGGTAATACAAAAAAATAGATTGACAAATAGCTGCTAATTTTATTTACTTAATATATGAATGATTCAATTATTAATCAAAATACGATCGACTTTATAACCTCTCTACCTATGGTCTTACATCGCACACTCGATGCAATAATGCCCCCATATCGTGATTTGTTTCAAGAGTTTGGGGTCACAGAACAACAGTGGCGGGTCCTAAGAGTACTTTGGGAACAAAGACATCTTACATCATCCCAAATTTCAAACCTTACTCTCTTGCCAGCCCCTTCTCTCGTTGGCATTTTAGATCGCTTAGAGAACAAAGGTCTAGTTACAAGGCTCCGATCTAAATCGGACAGGAGACAGGTTCACATTGCAATCACACTAAAAGGTCAAGAATTGCAGGAAAAAGTTATGCCAAGAGTGCAATCGATCCAGGAGCTAAATAAAAAGAACTTTTCTACAGAAGACTGGATACAGATAAATAGCATACTGAATAAATTTTTATCAACATTAAAAGAAGGACGAAGTCATGCAAAATAATGGAATTCGTACCGGGAAACAATATATCGAGGGTTTGCGAGATGATCGAGAAATCTGGACAAGAGGTGAGCGGGTTAAAGACGTAACCGTTACCCCTGGAATTATGCGCGGCACCCAAACACTAGCTAAATTCCTCGACCGGCAACATGAAACTGGATTCCAGGATAAGGTGACATATGTTGATGAAGACGGCATTCGCTGTGCTACGTCTCACAAGATTCCAAAATCAAAGGAAGATATATTACAAAGAGGGGCGGCTTTTTATGAATGGGCGAAATGGTCAAATGGCATGTTTGGGAGAACACCAGATTACAAAAATGCTTCTGTTATGTCTTTTGCGGCTGCGCCCGGCTTTCTAGCTCAAGGCATCAACGGACAGGCAAACTTTGTCAAAAATATGGATAGCTTTTATAATGAGATACGCCTAAATGACCGAGTTCTAACTCATACCTTAGTTAATCCGACTTTCTCACATTTACAGGCGTCACAAGGTAAGTTTTCAAGTGAGGTAGCCCTTCACGTTACTAAAGAAACAGATGCTGGAATAATAGTTAACGGGGCTCGCTTGCTTGCCACCCTCGGGCCTTCTGCCGATGAAATTGAAGTGTTTCCATCCACAGTCTTAAAGAGTCATGAAGATAATATTCCGTTTGCGTTTGCGTTTGCTATCCCGATAGCCACCAACGGACTGAAAATGATCTGTAGAGACTCCTACGATCACGGAAAGTCAAATTTCGATGCCCCCTTAGCTTCACGTTATGAGGAAATGGATGCTGTTGTGATATTCGACAACGTTCTAGTTCCTTGGGAGCGTGTCTTTTTGTATGGTCAGCCAGAACTCTGCAACCAAGCCTTTGGAGCCACAAATGCCGTGGTTCACATGGCCCATCAGGTAGCAAATGGTAAGCTTGCTAAGGCAGAGTTTATGGTCGGCATTATGTGTGCGATCACGAAAGCAACAGGGCGTGATAAAGACCCTAACACGAAAGGAATGATTGCCGAGGTTATGATGATGGTGGAGACAATTCGAGCCTTGCTCTTTTCTTCAGAACAACAGGCTCACGAAGATCAATGGGGGAACTTCATACCTCTACGTAGTCCGCTAGACACTTCACGAAATTTATTCCCCAAAATGTATCCACGTATGATCGAGGTAATGCAACTCCTCGGATCCTCCTCGTTAATGGCAACTCCATCGGAAGCAGATTTTTCAAACGCAATATCAAATGATGTTGAGAAGTATTTTCAACTTCAAAACATGGAGTCTCGTGACCGCGTAGCACTTTATCGGCTAGCACACGACATTGCGGTTTCTGGTTTTGGCAATCGCCAAAACCTATATGAACGTTTTTTCTTTGGGCCCCCTCATATAATGAACTCAGCCTACTTTGATCTTTATGCAAAAGACGAGAAAATTGATCGAGTAGAACAACTGCTAAAATCAACATAATAATCCATTAGTAAGCCATATTAAAGGACCAGAATTCTCTATGTATTCTCGATGCAACAGTTAAATCAGAAATCAGGTTTCTACAAAGTTATTACTCAACCACCAATACCTAAAAACATTAATAACAATACTACTAACAACAACGTCAAGAGTACCATTCCTGACTTACCTATAACTTTAAGTATTATTTTAACTATAAATACTAGGGCAGACATATATAATAACTCTCTTTATAACTACTTAATATTTAATTAGCGTTAAGGTTTTATTATGACCCTCTTATAGTTACTTTATAATAAATTTTTAAAGAAGTTAACGATAAGAATAAGCGACTTAACTTAACTTAACTTAACTTAACTTAACTTAACTTTATTTTATTATTTACATTGAAGGCGCAGAATTTGAAAGATGTTCTTATCATAGGAGCTAGTATAATTGGGCTTTCATGTGGCTATCAATTGGTAAAAATAAGGTTTTAAAGTAAGAATTATGGAGAAAAATCAACCCGGCTCCGGCCAATCTACTAAAACGGGTGGTGGTATAAGGTTTGCCCACCGATCCAAACATAATATTCAAATGTCTTTGTTAAGTAAGGATTACTGGGTAAACTTTTCTGAAGAGTTTGGGGTAAATCCAAATTATCGTGAAACTGGGCACTTATTTTTAAGTTTAAATGATAATAATTTTTTAGAATTCAATCAATCTACCAGTTCAGATAATTTAAATCTAAAACTTTTAAAAATTTCTGAAATAAAATCAATCTGGCCTCCACTATCATCTCTTCCCTCTAAAAACGGGATTTTTGCCTTATTGGAGGCCACCTTAATCAACACAGAGTGATACTTGGCTTAGTAAATGCATTCCAAAGAAAAGGCGGAGTACTTCAACTTGGAACAAAGGTCGACAGCTTGATCACATTAAAAGGGAAAGTCGCGGGGGTAAACTTCTCAGTGGGGGTAATCAGATCAGAAATAGTAATAAATTGTTCAGGGGCAAACGTAGGAGACTTAACAAAATACGACGATGTCCCAGATCCCTTTAGATCTTATCAGCACGAGTTCCTAATTATAAAACCTAACTTGCCTATATCTGACCAAATACCTTGGTTGATTGATTTAGATCGGCAGGTCCACTTAAGACCCGAAGGCAATGGCAGAGCTCTGATAGGTGAGTATTGGAAAAAAATAGAGAGATAGACACAACCAATTATATACCTGACACATCTGTAAAATGGAGAGAGGATATAATTTCTACTGCTAACGAATCTTTTGGTTTAATTATGGAAACCGCAGAAGTTATCGGACACTGGGCAGGCCTCTATCCTGGAACAATAGATTACCTCCCAATAATAGAAGAATCTCAACCCAATTTTTTTACGGCCTCGGGGTTTTCTGGTACGAGTTTAATCCATGCTCCCGCAGTTGGAATGATTATTAGTTACCTTGTATCATTTGGCCAAACAGACAAAATAGATATCTCAGTTTTTAATCGTAAGCGCTTTAAAAATGATTTTATAATTTCTGAAACCACTGGATTTTAATGCCAAAGTGACAACGCAATATCGTTAAATTTTTTTACCCTCGAATACCGGATCCCAAGTCGTAGTTGAAACATCCTCCTCTGAAAAATACGCCCCAACCCGCGGTTTCTACAAAAACAGGGATATGCTGCCAAAGTTTGCCTTAAAAATTTCTACCGCCAATTTGACGGCAAGGTTGTTTTTGAAAAAAAATTTTAGAATGAGACATTCAACTATATATAGCTATCCAGTAAAATAAGAAAAGATATATTTTGGTGACCCCTGCAGAAAAGAAACTATAAATCTACAATTTTTTTTATTATATTTTCTTTAAGGCTTGGTTACCCATGATTACTTATTTGTTACCATTATTTCTATATTTTGATATTATCTTGGTTACCATTTAAAGTAGTCTTCAATTACTAATCTTTACATCCCAAGCCATCGGAAATGTTAGCGTTACGAATAAAGTTTTAACGCATCTTATCCATAAATAACTTAAAGACAAACGCGCCTGCCATTACGTACAATCGAATTACAGATCAGGCTCTTGCATTCTGGTCCAAATTTGTGGCACCATTTAATCAACCCTATGCCAACATAATCAACACGGGTACCTGAATAGTATGTCGAACAAATCCATCTGGTCATTACCCACACCTTTAATTCACAATGTCTGTGCCTCTGCCGGTGCGCTGTCGTTCGTCGGTGGCGCCGGTGACTTTGATTCGACTGGCGACATACGCAACCCCGGTGACATTACCCGGCAGATTACAGGGACTGTCGAAAACATTGCCGCAGCCCTTCATCAGGAATACTGCACACTGGCTGATGCCGTGCGGATAAAAGCGTATTACAGGCCCAAGAATAACTTCAATGAAATCGCAATTATCCAGACCTTACAGGATGCATTTCCCAAGGAGCCCTCACCGGTGATCTCGACCCTACCAGTACCACTGCAACCCTTTAAAGGTCAGGAAATCCAGGTGCAGGTCATTGCAGTGCGTAACTGGCGCACAACAGGTGACTTTCAGGTTGAAACCCAACCGTTACGGGTAGCAGGAGACGATTCATCGGTACGTCCCGTTATCACCACTGCCCTGCGAGCGGGAGAATTTATAACAGTGGCCAACCGGACTGCGGCCCACTTTAACACCCAGTTCAATACTGCTCTGGATGGTATCAGACAGTCACATATCATCATGCCCTCACTCCAAAAATCTCTGATCGCAGTGGGTGCCTCGCTTCAGGACAGCGTGAAAATGGAAGGCTATTACTTCGGAACCACACGCAAGGACTGGGCCCCACTGGCCCAAGCTCGAGCATCCTACTTCAGCGAACCTGGTCCACCAGCAACGGTTGTCCCCTGTCACAACCTGTGGCCGGATAAAACGGTGACTAAAATCGAAGTACTAGCCATGCGCGAGCGCCGTCACAGTTATGACAAGTACATCCCTCGAGACGATTCTTGGCCGGATAGAGTCTGGGACTGGCAGTTGAACCTGCCCTACCGTCAAGCCCAGAGATTGCGCGGCATGATCTGGCTGGGTGGACAAGTACCAGCCGAGCCATTCTCCAATACAGGTAAGCGGGTCTTGCCAGGTCAACTATTACCCCAGACACGATTCACCATGAGTTACATCGACGATCTGCTGCGTCCGTTCAACCGCAGTCCGGCAGACCTTAAGCTGATGGTCTGTTACTACACTGCTTCAACTGACGAAGACACCACCTCACATTTGTTGCAATTGCTACGTGATTGCTGTGGCGGTGTTTTACCCCCGATTACGCTGGTGCCGGTACCCCACATGCAGACCGCAGAATCAACAGTCGAGATTTGGGGCGTGGCGCAAGGTTAACCATTCGATAATCAAGCACACCTAAAGGCCTTAAGTTCTGCTACCATGTATCCGCTTATTTTCCTTCCCGGCAGGACTCGGCAGAGCACTCAACCGTGACCCTGGTTCACAGCCTGGATAATAGAAATCACTATACTTACAGGAATAACTATAGTGGCTAATAGGAAAGTAAGATCTTCGTTCTTTCTTTTTCTCCATCAACCTTTAAACTTTTTTGATTGCCATTGTTATTTAATTGGCCACTACTTTGATCACTAATGGTCACCTAATCCTTGGTAACTAATTTTCGTTAGTAAATCTATTCAGTCACCTGTATCGTTTTTCTATCTTAGATAGTCAGCTGACTTTTGTTAACAGGCTAGAATAAATAAATTGGGTTAATTGCATTATGAACTGTGTTGTATGTAGAAGCAATTTAGTTGAAATTTTTGATATTGTAGATCAAAAAAAATACTGGGAATGTAAAGTATGTTTGGCAAAATTTCTGGATAGGGCTAATTTCTTAAACCCAGCAGAAGAGAAAATCCATTATTTAAGTCATCAAAATAATATCTCAGATCTTAGGTATAGAAAATTCTTGTCTAGACTATCAACGCCACTCAAAACCAAGCTATCTAAGGCTAATAAGGGGTTGGACTATGGTTGCGGACACGGTCCAGCGTTAGTTGACATTTTTAGGTCTGACGGTTTTTCTATGGACCTATACGACCCTTTCTTTTTTCCAAATAAATTTATTTTCTCAAAAAAATATGATTTCATTAGCTGTACAGAAACCGTAGAACATTTTTTTGAACCCTCACAAGAATTTGATACATTGGATTCGTTGCTAAAAGAAAATGGTTGGTTAGGGATAATGACATGTTTTATGACTAAGGATCAATTCTTTAAAAACTGGTATTACAGAAAAGATCCAACACATGTTGTCTTTTATTGTGAAAAAACTTTTGACATAATTGCTCAACAACGTAATTGGAGTTGTGAAGTAATATCAAAAGATATTATTTTACTTAATAAAATCTAACCGTAATCCTAGACACGACTGGCCGGACTAGTTCGGATTACAGCTCTGATACATAAGGATGGGGATTCTGCTACCGACACTGTTGCAAGAGTTTATCCGGATATGGGTTCAGAAACTAAGCGCAAAGTTACTTTGGTATTGCATCCCCTATATATTAATCACTTTTTTCTTGTTGCATTAGTGAATGGTGATGCGATATTAAATTATTGGAAATGAAGCGGCCAGAAATAAAAATAGCAGCAAACAAAGCTCCAAAAATGAAGATGCCCACAGTCCCGACAATAATCGAAAACCAACTCATTTATCTAACCTATCAAAGACTGGTTTAATTACATTCTATATAACCTAGTTAATGAAGTAATCATTGATTTGTGTTATAATAGATGTTGAGGCAACATCTGCACCAGCTTCCTCTCGAATGGCAATAATGTCTGGCCGCTCACCAAATGTTTTCATGTATGATGGGTCTTTAACTTCGACCAATATGTAGACGGATGTTTCATCAGGGTTTGCGCCTGCCCAAATCATCTTAGCGCCACCTTCATTCATCTGAGTTTCAAGACCTTTAGCCATTTCCTGCCAAGTCTTCCAACCCTTTGAAATATTAATTGTTACTAGCATGCGTACCATTTTAATTCCTTTCCTATAAAGGTTTAACTGTTCTTGAGATTCCGTAATGAAATATAAACCTAGAAGATACAACTGGATAATAAATACATATCAGCTGCGGGGAAGTGTGTGGCTACTTAGAAGTACTGCTACTTAATATAGGCTATCCAAATATAGATACAGATACAGATACAGATACAGATACTATTATACGATAAAACCCTTTAGGAAAAGATATGGGCAAGGCATTTTTAACTTTTTCAGTACTGACTAATATGTTTGGCTGGCTATATATCTTGTGTAATTTAAGTTTTTTTCCTATTCTAATCGGGTGCTTATTTTTTGATATTAGTTGGAAATGGTTAGGTTTAGTCTTCGTTACTGGGGCTGCCTCAAAATGGATTGCGCTAAGGTAAAAGAG
>Ga0114996_10005896_pt1 | contig 14264 bp, 10 predicted proteins | sample ArcticOcean_MG_C_4_FD_87039 | JGI IMG/M metagenome (GOLD analysis project Ga0114996, IMG submission 87039) | Marine microbial communities from western Arctic Ocean - ArcticOcean_MG_CB4_134 | ecosystem: Environmental > Aquatic > Marine > Oceanic | place: Arctic Ocean: Canada Basin | collected...
CGACGATCAGGCCGACGTCAAAAAAGTTCTTGACAGCCGGTCATGTCAAACTGGGACGTCAAGCGGCAAGGGTTGGCGAATTGTGGCCGATTTTTGGCCGAGTGACTTTTCGAATCGGGCGTCCGGCACGTGGGATCATTTGGCGTCGCAACCTGTTGCGACTGGCCGCTGATGACGTCTGACAGGCTGTTACGAGGGAAAAACGCCCAGGTCTCGCCACCAGCACAACAATATGCGAGAATTGCGGTTGATCGTCAGACGTGCGAACCAACCGACTACCTCCCGTCGCGAAACGACTCGACAATGCAGTGCCCATTCTGCCATGCTGACAATGACCGCGTGATTGATTCGCGGGCCCACCAGGACGGCTTTGCCATTCGAAGGCGACGGGAGTGTCTTGGCTGTAAACGCCGGTACACGACTTATGAGCGGGCAGAAGAGAGTGGCGTTAAGGTCGTTAAGAAGGATAAAGCACGCGAACCGTTCTGTCGGGACAAGATGCGTCGCGGTCTGGAAAAAGCCTGCGGCAAGCGCCCGGTCAGCGAAGAGCAGATTAACGGAATCGTCGTGGCCATCGAAAACGAGTTACACGACAGCATGGAAACCGAGATCGGCAGCCAGCAACTGGGCGAAATGGTGATGGACCACCTTCGCGAACTCGACGAAGTGGCTTACGTGCGATTCGCCAGTGTCTATCGACAGTTCAAAGACGTGCGTGACTTCGTCGAAGAACTGCAGCCGATGCTCGATGGGCGACAGCAGCCGCCACGCTAACGTGGTCGGTCGTTACGTCGACTCTTGGCGAACATATTTTCCGCTACGACCGCCGGACTTTTCTTCTAAACGAATCCGGTCGACCACCATTTCTCGGTCAACCGCCTTACACATATCGTAGATCGTGAGCGCCGCGATGCTCACGGCAGTGAGCGCCTCCATCTCGACTCCCGTCTTGGCCGTGATGCGAGCCGTCGCCTCGATATGGATCGTGCAGTCGTCCGGAAAATCAAATGATAATTCGATCGCGTCCAGCCCTAGCGGATGACAGAGCGGAATCAGATCCGAAGTTCGCTTGGCGCCCATGATGCCGGCCAACCGAGCCACTTCGATCACATCGCCCTTCGACAATTGTCGATCGCGGACCAGCGCCAGTGTTTCGGGCGCCATCTTCACCTGCCCGCTTGCCCGCGCTGTTCGCTGGGTGACCTCTTTCTCGCCGACGTCGACCATTCGGCTAGCGCCGTCTGCATCGAAATGGGATAACTCAGCCATCGACTCGACCAAAGAAGTTGTAGGGACAACCGCGCAACCCGCGCGACAGTTACCGATTGTAACCCAACGCAAAGCCGCAAGTCAGGCGAGTCAAAGAATTGCCGCAACGCGGCAGAGAAATTCGACACGAGCAAGATTTCACGTATCGTGGGGGCTCAGAAGAGAGGACTTCCGCTTATTCCCCTGCGATTCGCCAACACCATCATTTTCCAAGAGAGGAAAATTATCCGCCGCGAGGGTCTGTCGCGGCGGTTTAGTCGGGATCGGCGAATCGCTTATCTGCTACTGGTAAGAGGGCCGGCGGGTCCTCAGACCAGTTCCTTTCGGGCACCGATGAGCGTACGAAGGCGTTCAGCCAAGAGAGATGCGTCAAATGGCTTCTTGAACGTTTCGTTGATGCTCGATCGGTCAAAGGTGGCCGAACTGCCATCGTCAGGCAGCAAGGCGATTAGGATCACATCGGCGTACTCGCTGTTGCGACGTAGGTTCTGGCAAATTTGCAGAGCCTCGACGCGACCGATCGAGAAATCGACGATGATACAGTCAGGGTGAAAACTCTCGGCCTGAATACCGGCCTCGAAACCACTGGCAGCGGCGCTCACTTTGAACGAACGCTCCACCGGCAATTCACGTCTGAGGTTTTCCATGAGCACCTGGTCCTGAGCGACGATCAGCACTTTGGCCATCGCTTCATCTTCCAGGTCACCCAAGGGCATACCATGCTCTTTGAGGAATTTAATCAAATACTCACGCGGAATGCGACGGTCCTGGGAACCAGGGATCCGGTAGCCTTTTAGGCGTCCGGAATCGAACCACTTGCTTACCGTGCGCGGGGCGACTTTACAGATCTTTGCGACCTGTCCAGTTGTGAAGACCTTCATCTTAGGCTCTCCATTCACTCTCGCTTGTGTGGGAAGGCTGCCTTGCCGGCCAAAACGGCCAAACAAAGCGTTATTGCCCCTTGCTTGCAGTGACTCGGCGGCGGAGTCACTTCTCGGTAGCTGTGGTCTACAACCAACCGCGAACAAACATCTGGGTCGGGGCGTCTACGTTCTCGTGCTTCTTCTCTCGGTGGCTTGGGTTCAGTTCCCTCTGATCCGCGCCTTCAGTCATCACATCGGCAAATAAACAACCCGGGACCCGGCGAATTTTTCTGAATCGGGAAACACGTCCTAGTCTTCCCCAATTCCGTAGGTCACGGAATATCCAAACCACTTACCTGATGCATCCAAGCAGGAGCGCCGTGTAGACGATATGAATGGCTTATCCCCTTGGATAAACGGCATACCGTTTAAGGAAAGGCTATTTCCTTGAGCAGGCCCCCCTGCAGTCAGTGATGCTAGCGTTTGAACTTGGCAAGCAAGCTCGTGCGATACACACACCTTCCAGAAGTAAGTTTCGTTAGAATTGGGCCGTTTACTTTAGAAACTTTCGTCAGTCGTAGCGGCAAAGCCGATTGCAGCGCGGTTAGCGAACCTGCTGAGGCGCTCGCTTGGGCAAGTCAAAACGCTCCAAGGTGTTACACAACCTATGGTTAGCGCACCGGATGCGGCGGCTCTGACGAATGAACACGTCACTTTTCATTGAGCAAAAAAAATGTGTCGCGGGGCCAACGAAGAGTGCGTAAGCCCGATAAATGAGAGACGATCTTGCCGGTTGCGACGGTCGTAGCACCCAGCGGCGAGGTCTGCGGTAAGCATAACCGCGCAGAAAGCACTAGGCCGCTTGGGTCTCATCATCGCCATCAGGCGACGCCGTCGTGCCCTTCGCGCTAACCTGCTCGCCGTCGAATCGGACCGACACTCGTTTTGAAACCCCCGACTCTTGCATCGTCACGCCATAGATCGTATCCGCCGCGGTCATCGTTTTCTTGGAATGGCTGATCACAATAAACTGCGTCGAGGACGGGAATTCCTTGAGGAGGCGAATAAATCGATCGATATTCGCCTCGTCCAGTGGCGCATCGACCTCGTCCAGCACACAGAACGGGCTGGGGCGATATTTGAAAATCGCCAGCAGCAGCGTCACCGCCGTGAGCGCCCGCTCGCCACCGCTCAGCAGCGACGTGTTCAATTCTTGTTTTCCTGGCGGCGTGGCGACAATTTCGATCCCCGCCTCGAGAATATCGACATCTTCGTCGAGCACGATCTGTGCCGTACCACCGCCAAACGCACGACGAAACAGCTTTTCGAAGTTTTCTCGTACTGCGTCGAGCGTTTCGGCGAAAAGCCGGCGACTGTCGCCGTTGATGCGATTAATGATCTGTTGGAGCGAATCCTTGGCCGACGTCAGATCCTGATGCTGGCTGGAGAGCGACGCATAGCGGGTCTCCATTTCGTCGAGTTCCTCGAGCGCGTCAACGTTGACTCCCCCTAGATTGTTCAGTTTTCGTCGCAAGTCGGAGATTTCTACCTCAACCTCTTCGCGCTGTTGCATTTCATCTTCATCGATCGGCTGTTCGGCCGCCTTGGCCAGATCGATGTCGTAATCTTCTCGCATTCGATCAGCCAACGTTCCCCGTTCGTGCTGAATCTCGCCCAATTTTAGCTCTCTCTCGTGAATCTGTTCGTCGACACGTCGTAGTTTTGCCCGAGCTTGCTGCGACTGCTGGGCGAATTGCCCTCGCTGGCGTCGAATTTCGTCGCGCTGCTGGGTGAGGTCAGAAATCTCACGGCCGAGCAACTCCTTGTGAAGATACAGTTCCGCGGCTTCGGACTGGGCTGAGAGCGTCGCGCGGGCCGACTGCTGGATCCGCTCAGCACAGTTGGTCAGACGACCGCGACTGTCATCGATGGCGCGTCGTCTTTCTTCCGCATCCTTCTCAAACTGCCTCATGCGAACCTGCAAGTGGCTCAATCGCTGTTCGACCTTCGCCAGTTGGACTCTCGCGGTGCCAGCCTGCTGGCCTTCCTTCTGTAATTTCGCATCGATCTGCTTTGCCTGATGGGTAGATTTTTCGAGTTGAGCCTCTGATCTGGCGATCGCGATTTCACGATCGTGCAAGTCCACGCGCGACCGATTGAGCTGGACCGCCGCATCCTCAACGTCCAGCTCCGCAGCTTGTAACTCACGCTGTACGGTCGATTGCTCTTCGTCGAGCTGCTCTAACTGCTCTTCGATGGTGACAAGCCGAACCTGATTCGCGTTATGTTGCTCGACAGCCGACCGATGTTCGAGCGTCAGATCGTGCACGCGGAGTTGGTCTTGGTCGATCCTTACCGCCTGAAGAGCAACTGCCTGTTGTTGAGTCGCGATCTTTTCATCAAGTTGCACCACCTGTTCGACCAGGACACGCAACTCGCTACGTCGCGAAATTAGTCCTGCGGCCGAGTTTCGAGGACCAGCAACCAGAGTGCCATCTTCCTCGAGCAAATCGCCCCTCAAGGTGACGAACCGAGCGGAACGCCCGACACCCGCGGCTAATCGGATCGCATCCGCTAGCGTCTGAACAATCCAGGTCTGCCCAAGAAGATGCTCGGCTAATCCGCGAAACTCGGGCTCTGTGTCGACAAAACTGTCCGCACGCCCCACAACACCGCTCTGGCCTGACAGGTTGACTGGCGGCCGATGGGCCGAGCCCGAAGCCCGGTCGAGTGCAACAAAACCGACGCGACCGGCCAATTCGCTCGCATGTTGGTTAAGATGATCAAAAAGCGGCCCACCTTCGCCCACAACGACGTGCTGTGTTCGTTCGCCCAGCGCGGCCTCAACCAAAGGCGCGGTCTCGACGCTCACTCGCAAGCAATCCGCCACGAGACCCCGCACCAGATTGTACGGCGGCGAGACAGCATTCTGAGCCGCGACGAGGACTTCGCGAACGCCTGCCCCCACCCCTTCAAGACGTTTTTCGAGTTCATCGAGCACGGCTGCCCGCTCCGACGCCGCAGTATGCCGGCGCTGAAGCTGTGCGAGTTGGTCCTGGCGATTTGCCTGTTGACGCTGCCGCTCTTTTACGACGCTTGCCGCACCCTCCAACTCGTCCGCAAGATCCTCGACATGACCGCCCGACTGTTGCAATTGCCGTCTAAGAGAATCCAACTCGATCTGCAACTTGTCGCGAGACGCCTCAAAACGCCCGATGCGTGCCAGACGGTCGTCACGCATCGCATTCGCGCCCGTGAGCTGCGTCTCGAGGCCACTAATTCGTTTGCCCAACTCGGCCGCCTGCCGCATACTCTCGATATGCTCACCGCGAAACTGTTGACTTTGTTGCCGCAACTCGTCCAGTTGCTGAGTCAACACCGTCACGCCGCGTTCTTGCTCGGCGACTTCTCCGCTGAGCGTACGATATTCCTGTTGAACCGCTGTGACTTCCGCCTCCGAATCCTTGACCTGTTGCTTCAGATCGCCAGCCCGAACCGACAATGCAGCGGCGTGCTGCCGCCCTTGTTGCAACTCGTTTTCGAGGTCGGCGGCCCTGCGTCGTTCATGAAAAATCGCCGCTTCACAAGCGGCGATCCGTTCACGGTTCTTCGCCATGCGAGCCTCTGCCGCACGGACCTCGACTTCAACCGCGGCGACGTTGGTCTCGACCTCTAGCGCGGCTGCTTCTGCCTTTTCCGCTTCGGCTGCGAGCCCGCCCGCTTCTTCACGAAGCGCCTGCACCTGCTCGTCCAGTTGTTCAATTTTGTCGGTCAGACTGGTCCAGTCAGCCATCCCAACAGACGTTCGCAGTTGCTGCAATCGCTCGGTGTACTCACGGTATCGCCGGGCTTTGGTGGCCTGCGACTTGACGCTACGGAGTCGATTGTCGACCTCTTCGACGATGTCCGACAGACGCAGCAGATTCTGTTCCACCCGCTCCATCCTCCGGAGCGCTTCTACTTTCTTGGCCTTGAAACGGCTGATGCCAGCGGCTTCTTCGAAGATAACGCGGCGCTCGCGGGCCGAGGCCTTGAGCAATGCGTCGACCTTGCCCTGTTCGATGACACTATACGCTTCGGTCGCCACGCCGGTTCCGGCGAACATATCCCGAATGTCGCGCAATCGACATGCGCTGCGATTGATCAGGTACTCGCCTTCACCACTACGATATATCCGGCGAGTGACGTGGACCTCGGGCGAGTCAACCGAGAGCAACCCGTCGGCATTGTCGAGTGTCAGCGTAACTTCGGCGCTGTGTAACGGACGTCGGGTGTCACCGCCAGATCCCTTGAAGATAACATCGGCCATCTCCTTGCCACGGAGCGCCTTGACGCTCTGCTCGCCCAATACCCACTTAATCGCGTCGACGACATTCGACTTGCCCGATCCGTTCGGACCGACCACGACCGTAATCCCCGGCCGAAATTCGAAATGTGTCTTGTCGGCAAAGCTCTTGAAGCCGACAAGTTCCAACGCCTTGAGCATGGGGGAAAACGCGCGTCAGGTGGGACCCAAGTAGGGGGGGATTCAGATCGATTGGCCGCAGTTCGGCGGTCCGAAACGTACGCCAAGTACACCACCTATATTAACAGAGAAACACCTCGCTGACTTACCCCGCCAGCGACACTTTTTCGGCTACACCGGCCATGTGATGGCAATCCCTGCGGGCTGGGAAGGCTGGAGACCGTGCTACCGGCGGCCTCTTTGATCTCACGAACGTGGCGGTCTAACCCCCTCTTTGAGAGAAAAGGCCCGGTTTAGGACTAGCAACGGGATACCTTTTCTCGCTCGCCTTTGATCGAGCCACGCGATTGCGGGCTGGCTTGGACAGCACATCAATCGCGACATCTGCGTCGAGGACACCACCTTGCTTGGCGCGAATGAGCGTCTGAACCACATCGGGATACGAGCCACCTAGCTCAACGATTGCTCGAATCACGTCGTCGATGCGAGACGAAACGATTCGTTCTTGGTCTTCGCCATCCAATGTGAACCGACTCACCGTAACACGACTGTCACCAGGAGCGGACGTGACCATGATGTCTTTCCCCACATTGATCAGCAGCGGCGTGCGAAATCGCTGATTCGTACCGAATACAACAACCTCGGGCCGCCGACTCTTGGCAACGTGAACCATCGGGGTTGCGCGGGTGCTCACCGTATGATATGAAAATTCGCCACCCATGTTTTCGCCACGCACAACTCCGTCGGCAGGATTCATCGCTCGCAACGCTCGAAACGCGCCGTATCGAGCATGATTGTCGGAAGATCGGAGCAGTTGGTTTAGCGCCTCGTATGCCGACACGTCATCCATGGAACTGAGTGCAGCAAATGCGAACGGACGCAGGTTCGGCACGTCACGTATGGCGGCGACTAGTACGTCGGCCGCCTCGGGTTGGTCGAGATACGCGAGCGCTTCGGCGGCATAGAATCGCACCTCGGGGCTCGACACCGCAATTCCCCTCTTAAGCACTTGCACCGCGTCTTGGCCGCCGATCGCTTCAAGCTTGATCGCGGCCGCCGACGCGGTCAGCGGATCGGTTAGCTGACGAGACAACAAGTCGAGCCGGCTCTTCTCTTGCTCGCGGCCTTGCCGAACCGCCAACGCTCGCACGACGCGTAGATAGCGAGGAATGTTGTCCTTGTATCGCGGATGCAGTTGCAACTCAATGAATTTGTCAGTCTTCGGCTTCGCGACACCAACTTTTCGGCCACGGTCAAACGTGTGGAATCGGAAGTTGATCACATCGCCAATCCGTTTGCTTAGCAACGCCGACTGCGAGTCAGGCTTGATCGCCAGCCCAAGCGACCTGCTCTTCACCACATAGCCGCCCCCCAACACCCGGCCGCGACGAGGAGTGTTTGACTCGTCGCCATCCGACTGCTTAGCCGTAAGCAACGCTCCTCGCGCCAATGCCCGGACGTGACCTTCGTGACTTTGACCATCGAGAATCGCCATGTCGCGTAGGCGGCACTGCATCAAGTAGCCTCCCTCAAGACTCGTCGCCTCCGAACGTTCAGGCAGATGCACTTCGATGTCGATTCGGTCGCCCTTTTGGGCGCCTGGCGCTATCTGACCCTGAGCGATGGCGATTGTCGTAGTGGGTGATACAAGGACCTGATTGGGACGCTCGACTTTGCGAGCCCGCATCTCGCCGATCAACGCGGTACGCAAAGGCGACGGTGGCGGGTCGCTACCTGTGCCAGTGAGCCCGGTGATCAGAACCGGTACTTCGATTTTCAGATAGTTGGTACCAAACGGAACAGCGTGGTCGCCAATCAACCGCACCTCGGATTCGAGCCCGGCGAGGCCTTCTGGATTTTGTGTACGCAGAGCCAACGGCGCACAGCCACACACCGCCGCAATGACGATGGCGATCCAAGCCGCCAAGGTATTACGCAGAATGTGTCGACGATCAAGAAATGTTGCGTGACGGGGCTTCATGCCTTCGCGCGCTCCATGTCTTCTCTTGTTCAGCAAGTACCCGCGATTTCTGCATCCTTGCAACTCGCCAGGCACTTACGGCGCTCGAGCGGCCCGCGAACGGGGCCCTATTTCAGGGAAATGAGGGCGGAAAAGTAGTATCTTTCCGGCGACCGGTCAAGGCGAATTCTCTCATTCGAGCCAAGAAGCTCGCTCGACACGGCCCTCCGCGAGATTCACAAGCCGGCAACGCACCTGGCTAGCACGCGAGGAGAATTGCAAAGTCTGGGGGTCTGGTCCATTTTTCGGCAAGCAAGACTCTGCTACCTGCGAAAAGCGTTGGCCGAAAACATGGACCTGACCCCTTCCTCGCGACTTTGCAGATCTCCTCGCTAGCACGCCAGCAGTATTGAACGGCACTGGGGCAGCGCGATACAATCAGAAGCCACGCCCTCGCGCCGCGTTGACGGGCTTTGTTTCGGCGCACCATCAATTATGCCCCAAGATCAACTTCGGAGGCGGATCACCTGGGAAGCCGCCCGGCTGATGTACAGCCGCCAGGAATCTGAGTACTATCGCGCTAAAATGAAAGCCGCTCGCCAGCTTGGGCGAGGCTGGGTCAAACCCAAGGATCTGCCCAGCAATCGCGAGATCCGCGACGAAATCCAGACGCTTGCCCGACTGCACGAAGGCGACCGACGGACCGACAATCTCCGCGAGATGCGGATCGAGGCGCTCCGTATCATGCGGATGCTCAGGGCCTATCGACCGCGATTGATCGGCAGCACGCTCACCGGACATGTCCGCAGCGGGTCGGACATCGATCTCCACCTCTTTTCGGACTCGCTCGAAGGAGTGACCGGTGCCCTCGACGCCGAGGGAATGATCTACGACGTCGAGCGAAAACGGGTGCGCAAGCACGGCGAAGAGCGGATCTTTACGCACGTGCATATCCAAGAACGGTTCCCGATCGAATTAACCATCTATGCGTCGAATTTGGCGCACTATGTCTTCAAGAGTTCCGTAACCGGCAAGGGAATCCATCGAGCGAGCATCGCCCAACTCGAACAATTCTTCGAAAAGCAGTATCCCGACGAGAACCTGGAAGAACTGCTAGCAGCCGCCGAAAGCAAGATCGACCGCTTCGCGATCTTCGAGCACCTGCTGCTGCCGCTAGAAAATGTGAAACAAAGACCCAAGTACCATCCCGAGGGCGACGCGCTGTATCACAGCCTGCAGGTCTATGACCTGGCAACTCACGAACTGCCATACGACGAGGAGTTCCTGCTTGCGGCTCTGCTGCATGACGTTGGCAAGGCGATCGACCCGCTCGATCACGTCGCCGCGGGACTCGAGGCACTCGACGGGTTTATCACCGAGCGGACCGCCTGGCTGATCGAACATCATATGCCGGCCGGCGAACTTCTCGACGGCACATTGGGGGCCCGAGCCCGCCGCCGCCTGAACGCCTCGGACGACTTTGAAACGCTCATGCTGCTGGCCGAATGCGACCGCAATGGCCGACAGCCGGGCGCCGAAGCCCCGGAGCTCGACGAAGCGCTGGACGATCTCCGCGAGTTGGCAAGAACCTGTGGCGAGTGAAACACCGGCCTCCGCACACTCAACGCGACGTGAAACAAAATACAAGCACGAAGCGCCAGCGAGTGGATCTGGTTTGATTCGCAATTCATTACGTCTCGACAATTCTCGATCGCAATCAACTCACCTCAAATATTTTCCACCAGCGGGGTTGACCGTTTTCGCAAGACCGCAAACCAACGCCGCGACACACCGGACGGATCACTAGAGGGGTGTAAGCTCTTTTTCACGGGCCACCATACGGACGTAAACGTCTGTGCAACAAACAAGTTGCGCCGCGCTAGCTCGTTCACCGCGCCGATGATTGATCGCCGATGACGCCGAGCAACTACCGAGTTTCCAAACACCCCTGTTCGACCCCGCGCCACTAGTCGAACGGCCCTAGATGGAACCCCAAAAACGTTCCAAAAGGACACTCCTTCTCGAACACCCCGATTCGACAACTCACCGATCGCGCCGACCCGTGTGTCAAACCGTTTTTGTCGGGTTAGCGATTTTTCTGACATTATTTGAGTTGAACTCCTGTAAGGCCGCGACCAGTGGTCGCAGAAACCGATCTATATCCGAACCACGTCCGTCACCCCTCGACCCTAGCAGCAAAGTGGTCCTTTTTCAAATGAAAAAGTTCGGCGATCAGAAAAGGGTTCCTGGAACCTTTTTCTTCTTGGGTCCACCGTTTCAGCCCCAACGGGGCGATGCAATCGTTGATGGCCGGCCCAGAGCGAAGCAACTCGAACCACGTCCGGCTTCGCCTCTCGAAGCCGGGCGTTGCGGTTTTGGGTGATACGGTGATGATGGGAATGGAGGCGAGATTGGTTGGGTTCACGTCCACGGGCTGCCGCCACGAGGCTAGGGCATAGAAGTGGTGATGCACATTGCCCCTGTCATGACAATAGCCTCGTGGCAGGAGTCCGTGGACTAATCATCAATCACCCGCTTGCCGCTCTCTCCATCTTTCGATCGATCGTGCGGTGTGAAGCGCGCCCAGCATGAGAAGTTCCGAGTCGGTGACGTCGAATAGGACGACATACGGAAAACGCTGCAGACGGCGATAACGAACTGCCCCAGGAGACAACGCAAATCGACTCGGATCGGCGATGACGTCCGCGACACATTAGCGTGCCCGCTGGACAAAGGCATCGCCCAAGCCAGGCGAACGCTCATCGTACCACTGGGCGGCTTCGCGAACGTTGCCATCAAAAAGCGGATGGTAGCGAAGCTACCTATCCATTGCGGCGGTTTATTCGCCGCCACGCCTCTTCGTGCGAGATGCCGCAGGAAGGATCTCGCATCTCGCCGCGACGGCGGGCCGCTTCGAGGCCGACCCATTCCGGGAGTGGAATCGGCTCGGTCGACTCGCCCAAATCGTCCCAGAGCATTTCTACGAGGCGCATTTTCTCGGCGGCTGGCAGCGCTCTTAATTCGTCGGCGTCAATGGACATCGTTCATCTCCGAAGTCGGGAGACGGTGTCAACACAGGATACCCTATTGAGGCTGCTGACGCCAGCGTTGATGGAGCCGCAGAGCAACGCAACTCGAACCATGGACGGTTCGACCCGCTGAAAAAACGTCCGGCTTCGAGTGGCGAAGCCGGACGTTTTTGCGTGGGGAGATACGGTGATGATGGGGAGTGGTGACGAGATTGGTTGGGTTCACGTCCACGGGCTGCCGCCACGAGGCTAGGGGCGCGAGCGAGGCAATGTGCATCGTCACTTCTACGCCCTAGCCTCGTGGCGGCAGCCCGTGGAAAAGTTGCGTCCCGCATGACGCACTGCTGCTAGAGAGGTGTGGAGCGAATGCCAACCGACTGCCCGCGAATTACTCGAATCGACGCGAATAAACCACCACGTGATCTCCCGTTTGCTCATGACGTCGAGATCGCGATGTTGACATGAAGCTGACGGGCAACGCGTCGATTATTGTGTCGCAAGAAGGCCCTCCCCGCTCGTTCCTCGCGACGCTCTCGCAAGTGGGACGGTGAAGCGTGCCAGGAAGGCCCAGCCAAGAACCTGCTTCTCTCACACCGAAACCGCCTCGCCGAGCGCTTTCGCGTCCTTCTTGTACATCGTTTGTTGCCGAAGGTCTCTGAAATATCGCACGAGGTCGCGGCGAGCGATGACACCGACGAGACGCTCACCATCCAACACAGGGAATCGGCGGACTCGCATATCGATGAACAGCGACGCCACATTTATCAGACAATCGTTTTCGCCAACCGTTTTCACTTGGCGCACCATACAGTCAGCGACTTCGATTGCCGTGTTGTCAGGCTCAAGCAGCAACTTCAATATGTCGTTCTCTGTGATGATGCCAACCAACCTCTCGCTTTCGTCAACGACCGGCATGCCACTGATGTGGTGTCGTAGCATCAACGAACAGGCTTCTTCGACAGGAAAATCCGGCGGCAGCGAGATCACCGTACGGTTCATCGCATCTTTTACTTTGAAAGCCATCGTTTTTCTCCCCCTGCGATGAAGCAAATATCGTATTCGCGTCTACCTGCCCCATGACGAAAATGACATCGATACGTAATAAAATGTACGTCGCAATTGCCGGGAAGACGAATTGACAGGATCCGATTTCAGAGAAAAACAACGGGCTTTCGGTGACAGGACCGTTACAGCCCCAACGATCACCGATCACGAGGCAATGGAAAAACCCATCCCGGCAGCGACCGCCAGCCAAAAGAGAACCCCTATCACGACGCTCAATCCGGGAAGGCAACCCCCTGGCACTGAATCGATGCTAAGGTAGGCGTCCCAGCGTGGTTTTATCCTCCCCAGGCTGAGCACGTAAAGGAGCAGTTCGCCCGTATAAAACAGAACGGCCTCCGCGATCAGCCAAATCAATTCAAACACGGAGTCCATCAGCAGCGCTCGAATTGTATGACGGGACAAGAACAGAGCTATCATTCACGTGACGTCGCCACCGGCCAGAGGAATTCTATACGACACGCAACGCCCAGGTGATCCGAAAGTGATCCCTCCGGCACCTTATCGTCAAGCAGCGGTAACGTTCGGGCTTCTTTCGGTTCGAGCCGACTGGCGTCGGTGGCTTGGGGATCGGAGACGAACACATAGTCAATCCGCCCTCCGCCATCTTCGGCCAGTGCGTCACTTGTCCCGCCGCGACTCTTCGGAAACATACTGCCGACGTCGATCAACTGCCTGTCGTTGTGTGCCATCGCGGCGCGAAGTCGCTGATAGGGCGTCTTGTTGCCGTTTTGCTCCACGGCGTTCGGAGCGTCAGCGGCCACATTAAAATCGCCCATCACCACGATCGGATACTGCGGCGTCGAATGCAACTCGATGAATTCGGCCAACTGTTTGATCTGGCGAGCCCGCGCGCGTTTCGATCGGCTTTCGAGATGCGTAAGAAAACAATCGATCACCGCGTGGGGATCATCACCGATTCGTATACGGGCATGCAGCGCGCCCTTGGCGGCAAAACCGTCGGCCTTGAAGCCGGAAGTGAGAAACCGCGAGGAGTGCTTGTAGGTCGTCGTGTGAGACTCTTCGATCGGATAGCGGCTCAACAGCAGCAGCCCACCACCGACCAGACGTCGCCCCGAACGCTTGGGCCCCTTCGCCACCTGAAATCGGTCCGGGTCGCCTGCCTGAAACGCATCGATGAGCGTCTGCGAATGAACCCGATCAAACGCCTCGCAAATGCCAATGAGATCATACTCGACAAGCTGCTCGGCAATCGCACCGGCGCGATATTTCGCCGCGCCGCGCTCTCCCGCAACGCCCGCCGCAGCGCCCGGGAGAAGATGTGCGTTGTACGTGACGATCCGCAGCGAGACTGAGCGGCTCTGCTCGACCTCGGGTGTTTCAGGCGAGTCGACATCTCCCCCGCAACCACAAACCGACCCGACCAACACAGCGCCGACCATCATCGCGCGGCGCGTAATACGTGTAATAGCGGTTCGGTAGTGTTTGATCTGCTCAGAGTCGTGCATCACGAGGTCCGCTGGTTACGAGTTACGGGACACCGTTCGTTTTCTTGGGGCGAGTGGGACAGGTTCGATTTGTGGTTTAACAGACGAACTGTCCCCGTGTTTCGGTTTCAGCATGTCGCCCAAGTCACTTTGCCAGGAACGGCCCCA
>Ga0114996_10005897_pt1 | contig 14259 bp, 15 predicted proteins | sample ArcticOcean_MG_C_4_FD_87039 | JGI IMG/M metagenome (GOLD analysis project Ga0114996, IMG submission 87039) | Marine microbial communities from western Arctic Ocean - ArcticOcean_MG_CB4_134 | ecosystem: Environmental > Aquatic > Marine > Oceanic | place: Arctic Ocean: Canada Basin | collected...
CCTTTTCGGCGGAGGCGGAGATTTCAGTCCTGGGAGGAATGCTGATCGACGGCGACGCCATGGCGCGCGCGATCGAGTACGTCAACGACTCCATGTTCTTCCGCGAGGCGCATCGTCACCTCTTTCGGGCCATGTCCCGACTGTTCGAGCGCGGCGAAGTGATCGACGTGATCACGGTGAGCGAGGACCTGAAGAAGACGGGCGAGCTCGACGGTATCGGTGGCCTCGAGTTCCTGGCGCAGCTCCTCGACGCGGTCCCTACCGCGGCCAACATCGAGTACCACGCGCGCATCGTGCGCGAGAAGGCCCTCCTGCGGCGGCTGATCGACGCGTCCACCCAGATCATCCGAGACGTCCACGACCAGGGTGAGCGGGAGGTGGAAGAGATTCTTGACCTGGCCGAGTCCAGGATCTTCCAAGTGGGCCAAACCCACTCGCGTGAGGGCTTCGTTTGGATCAAAGAGGTCCTGTGGCCGACCTTCGAGCACATCGAGCGCCTACAGGCGTCCGGTACCGGGCTCACGGGTGTGCCCACAGGCTTCCCAGACTTGGACGTGCTTACCACCGGCCTCCAAAAGGGCGATCTGATCATCGTGGCGGCGCGTCCCGCGATGGGGAAAACATCCTGGATCCTGAATGTGGCCCAAACAGCGGCGATCGAGCACGGCACTACAGTGGCGGTCTTCTCACTGGAGATGAGCAAGGAGCAGCTCGTCCAGCGACTCCTTTGCTCCGAAGGTCGGGTAGACTCACAGAAACTCCGTCGCGGCCGCCTTTCTCCCGAGGAGTATCAGCGCCTCGCTGCCGCCGCCGGGCATCTCAACACCGCGCCCCTGTGGATCGACGACTCACCGGCCGCGACCGTTCTGGAAATGCGTGCCAAGGCGCGCCGGCTCAAGTCCGAGACGGACCTCGGCCTCTTGGTCGTCGACTACATGCAGCTCATGTCCTCCACCGGCCGGGCCGAGAACCGAGTGCAAGAGGTGAGCGAGATCTCCCGTGGCCTCAAGGCGCTCGCTCGCGAGATTGATGTCCCCGTGGTAGCCGTCTCGCAGCTCTCACGCGCCCCCGAGCAGCGGCCCGACAGGAGGCCGCAGCTGTCGGACCTCCGTGAGTCAGGTTCGATTGAGCAGGACAGTGACCTGGTGATGTTTCTGTACCGGCCAGAGTACTATTTCGGACCTGAGGACAAGGGCGGCAACAACATCGAGGGAAAATCGGAGCTCATCATCGCGAAGCAGCGCAACGGCCCCACTGGAACGGTGCCGCTGTACTTCAATAAGGCCTACACGCGTTTCGATTCAGTGGCCCACGCTGGAGGCGCCGCCGCAGCGCACGACCCGCCGTGAGCCCCTCCCCCCGGGGAGATATGAGGGTAGGAGTTGTCATCCCCGCCGCCGGCGCGGGCCGGCGCATGGGCGGGCGGAAGAAGCCGTTCTTGGCGCTGCGTGGTGAGCCCCTCCTCCAGCACGCGCTTCGTCCCTTCCTCACCCATCCCGCAGTTACCTCGCTCCGGGTCGCACTATCCCCGGATGATGCCTCGGACTGCCCTGGGTGGCTCAGAGAGCTCGATCCTCGCCTCGCGCTCGTTGCTGGAGGCACCAGCCGCGCCGCCTCGGTCCGCGCTGCGCTGGAAGCCCTGCCGGACGTGGATGTGGTGCTTGTGCACGACGCCGCTCGGCCGCTGGTGACGCACGCGATCATCGACCGCTGCATCGGTGCGGTCGGTACGGGGACCGGTGCCGTTGCGGGTTGGCCAGCCAGCGACACACTCAAGGAGGTTGACGACGATCGCCGCGTCTTGGCGACCCCTGACCGGAGCCGGCTCTGGCACGCGCAAACACCTCAGGCCTTTCCGGCCGAGCTGCTCCGGCGTGCCTACGCCGCTTGGGATGGACGTGAGGTCACCGATGATGGAGCGCTGGTGGAGATGGTGGGAGGGACCGTTCTGATGGTCGAAGGTTCCGCCATCAACCTCAAGGTGACCCGTCCTGAGGACCTCGCGATCGCGGAGGCGTTCCTCGACATGTACAGGCCCGCTCGAGCGGGCCAAGGTGTGTGAACCGGCAGTGGCCGATATCAGCGTCTTAGACCTTCGCGCCGGCATGGAACATGGCGGTGAGCTGGACCAGGTGGTCGAGCACGTGCGCATCGGAGGGCTGGTCGCTCATCCCACCGAGACCGTCTATGGGTTCGGCGGCCTCGCCACAGCCGCGGGAGTGGCCGCGCTCCGTCGTCTTAAGAGGCGCCCCGAAGAGCGCTCCTTTCTCGTCCTGCTTCCGTCGGCCGATGCGGTGCCCGACCTCACCTGGACGGAAGACGCGCGCGAGCTCGCCTCAGTATTCTGGCCGGGTGCGCTCACCTTGGTTCTGGCCGATCCGTCGGGTAGCTTTCCTCCCGGCGTCCGGAGTGGAACGGGAGGGGTGGCGGTGCGAGTGACCTCCCATCCGGTGACCCGCATGCTGGTGGAGGGGCTGGGTGTGCCCCTTACGTCCACCAGCGCGAATGCGCCGGAGGCTCCCTCGGCCACGACTGGGGAGGACGCGCTCGCGGTGGCGATGGCAGCGGGCGCCGGGGAAGAGGTCTGGGTGCTGGACGCGGGGCGGCTCTCGCCGTCCGCGCCGTCGACCGTGGTGGACTGCACAGGCGCAGCCCCCGTGGTTCTCCGTGCGGGGGCAACACCGGTCCACCGTTTGCGCTGTATCCTACCAGGGATCCATGGGAAACGATAGTCGACCCGAGAGCTTCCGCCTGCTCTTCGTGTGCAGCGGCAACACCTGTCGAAGCCCGCTGGCGACCGCGCTGGCGGAGCGGGAACTCGTGCGTCTCGACTGGCGGGTAGAGGTGAGGTCCGCGGGCGTGAGCGCGGTACCGGGTGAGCCTGCCAGCGACGGTTCCCTCAGGGCGGGTGCACGGCATGGCCTTGATCTGAGCGGGCACCGGAGCCGTCCCGTCGATGACGAGCTGCTGGGCTGGGCGGACCTGATTCTGGTGATGTCGCCTGGACATCTGCTGCGGTTGGCGGAGCTAGGGATCGTGGGCAAGGCCGCCGTCCTAGACACGTTCGCTCAGGGCAAAGAGGGAAGTGGGGAAGGCGCCGACGTGCCCGACCCATTCGGCGGTGACGACGACTGCTACGAAGAAGCGTACCGGACCCTCGAGGAGCTGGTTGGAAAGGTCCTCCACCAGCTGGAGCCAATCCTGGCGCCATGACCCCATCGATCAACGCATGCACGCGCGTGCTTACACTGCTGGGCGATCCGGTCTCGCACTCATTTTCTCCCATCATCCAGAACGCAGCGTGCGCGGCCGCAGGTGTGGATGGTGTCTACGTGGCTCTGCGCTGCGACCGGGAGCGGCTCCCTGCGCTCATGGAGTCCATCGCGCAAGGGGGTGGGGGCGGCAACGTGACGCTGCCCCACAAGGAGCGGGCCGCAGCTGTAGTCAAGCGCCCGTCGGATGCGGTCCGCCGCACGGGTGCCTGCAACACGTTTTGGAGCGAGGGCGGGCAGATCCACGGCGACAACACGGACGTGGAGGGCTTCCGGCGTGCGCTCGAGCGCTTCCTGGGAAGGTCACCGCGCGACCATCGCGTGCTGGTCCTGGGCGCGGGCGGCGCTGCGCGCGCAGTCCTCCTCGCCCTGCTCGACGAAGGTGTGAAGTACATCACGCTCTACAACCGCACGGTGGAGCGTGCCCGCGCGGTGAGCCGGAGGCTCGGCGGGGAGCGCGTGCGCGTGGTCAGCCCTGCGGAGAAACTGGAGGGGGGGGAGTTCGATCTCGTGGTGAACTCCACCCGCCTGGGCCTCGATCCCGCCGATCCCCTGCCGCTCGATCTCAACCGGCTCGAGAGGGTTGGTGCGGTGATGGATCTGGTCTACGGCGATGCGCCCACTCTGTTTGTCCGGGAGGCCCGCGCCTTCGGCGTGCCAGCCACCGACGGCGGCGAAATGCTAGTTCAACAGGGGGCGGTGTCGTTCGAGCGTTGGTGGGGCAAGGAGGCTCCTGTCGACTCGATGCGGGCCGCCCTGGAAGCGTGGCAGGGGGGATGAGGACGCTGGCCCTACTCGGCGATTTCATCCGCTTCCTACTCCCCTCCCGCTGCCTGGGCGGTGCGTCCCCCCCAGCCCTTGACCTGCTCCGTGTGCACGACCGCTTTACGGGAGCCGCCCTGGCCCAGCTATACCCGCTGCCACTTCCCACGCGGTACGGGCAGCGGTCCCGGTACAGCCTGTCTGGAATGCGCCTCTTGGCCGTACCCGCTAGATCGGCGCCCGTGCGTGCGCGGTGACGGAGCCTCCGGCCGACGCATTGGTTCACTCGCTCAAGTACGGCGGCTGGAGGGAGCCCGCAGACCCGATGGAGGAGCGTACAGCGCGCCGGTGCGGGCTTCCGCTACGGGTCGTTGTTCCGGTGCCCACCACGGCTGGTCGGGCGAAGCGAAGGGGCTACAACCAGGCAGCCCTGCTGGCCGTGGCCTACGCGTAGGTACTCACCGCTCCGCTGATCCATAGCCTTTGTGCGCGTGCGGGAGGGGCCTGGTCAGATCTCGCTGCCTCCGGATCAGCACGCGAGCTCCGTCAAGGACGCCTTCGAAGCTCAGTCTGGCGCCCGAGGCTACATCGAGGGGCGTTGAGGTGGCGCTTGTCGACGACGTGCCCCGGCACTCGCGCTGGAACGCGCCGAGGCGAGCGGGGTTACCGTCATCACTTTCGCTCGCGCGCTCCCCGGGCGCATCCGGCCTCCTTGAGGCCGGCGCCGGAGCGGCCTGGCGGAAATTCCTCACCAAGGCTCCGCGAGCCGTTACAGGAGTTCCCGAATGTCCGTCCGAGTTGCCATCAACGGGTTCGGCCGCATTGGCCGCAACGTCCTCCGTCGTGCCAAGCAGGGAGGGGACGAACTGGACTTCGTCGCCGTCAATGACCTCACTGACAGCGCGACGCTCGCTCACCTGCTGCGCTACGACTCCGTGCACGGGTGCTACCCCGGCGAAGTCGAGGTTACCGGCCTCGGCATCCGCGTGGACGGGGACGAGATCGCTGTTCTAGCGGAGCGGGATCCGGCGAAGCTGCCTTGGAGGGACTTGGAGGTGGACATCGTGATCGAGTCCACCGGCATCTTTGCTGAGCGGGACAAGGCCGCCAAGCATCTGGAGGCAGGGGCACGCAAGGTGATCATTACGGCGCCCGCAAAGAAGGAGGACGTGACCATCGTGCTGGGGGTGAACGAGGACATGTACGACCCCGATAGCCACGAGATTATCTCGAACGCGAGCTGCACCACCAACTGTCTGGCGCCTGTGGTGAAGGTGATCATGAAGCGCTTCGGGCTGCGCCACGGCCTTATGACCACCATCCATTCCTACACCAACGACCAGAGCATCCTAGATCTCCCCCACAAGGATCTCAGGCGGGCGCGGTCAGCGGCCATGTCGATGATTCCCACTACCACCGGAGCAGCGCGGGCCACCGCGCTGGTGTTGCCGGAAGTGAAGGGCAAGCTGGACGGCATGGCCATCCGGGTTCCGACGCCCGATGTCTCCATCGTTGACCTGGTATGCGAGGTTGAGACGGACACCAATAGCGACGAGGTGAACGAGGCTTTCCGGCAGGCGGCTGCCGGAGACCTCAATGGCATTTTGGGAGTGTCCGACGAGCCGCTGGTGTCGGTGGATTTCACCGGCGATAGCCGGAGCTCGATCGTGGACGCGTCCTGCACGTCCGTCATGGACGGACGGATGGTGAAGGTGCTTTCATGGTACGACAATGAGTGGGGGTATTCCGCCCGTGTGGTCGACCTGGTCCGTTACGTCGGTGAGCGGCTCCCCGTGCAGGCGCGTCGCTGATCGGCGGGGCGATCTGGAGGTGAGCATGGTAGCCATGGATCCTTCCGCTGCAACTGCCTGGCGCTCGTACCGGTGTCCTGTGTGCGGCCACACCGATGGTGTGCTACTCACCGGTGCGGATGCGGTCCTCATCCGTTGCAGCCACTGCGACACTCCTCTCGAGGTCAGCTCTAGGAGAAGAGGTCAGACCGCGGATGCCAAGGTCACAGCGCCTGGGCAACAGGCCAAAGAACGGGCCTGACACCCAGGTCCCCAACCGAAGTGGCTTCCTTACGTTCACACCGATGACCAAGACCTCCCTCCGCGACATCCCAAGCGCAGATTTGATCGGCCGGCGGCTACTGGTGCGCGCCGATCTCAACGTGCCCATGGAGGATGGCCGGATCACCGACGACACTCGCGTTCGCGAGACCCTGCCGACCCTTCGCCTCCTCAAAGCCAGGGGTGCCCGCACCGTGGTAATTTCACACCTCGGCCGCCCCAAGGGCCCCGACCCGGCGCTCTCTCTCCGGGGGGTCGCAGATCTTCTGTGTGATTCGATGGGAGGCACTGTTCGGTTCCACCCGGGCTTGGTCGGGCCGGAAGCGCGCGCCGCTGTGGACGCGCTCGACGACGGGGCGGTGCTGGTGCTAGAGAACACTCGTTTCGACGCGGGCGAAACCAAAAACGCACCAGAGCTCGCGCGAGCGCTGGCGGACCTCGCGGACGTGTTCGTCAATGATGCGTTTGGAGCGGCACATCGGGCTCATGCCTCGACCACCGGTGTCGCCGCCGAGGTGCGGAGGCGGGGTGGGAAGGCGGTAGCGGGGCTGCTGCTGTACAAGGAGCTGGAGGTTCTGGGAAGCCTGCTGCGCGAGCCCGAGCGGCCGTTCGTCGCGATCCTCGGGGGCGTCAAAGTATCGGGCAAGGTCGAAGTCATCCGCGCGCTGCTCCCCCGGGTAGACCGCCTGCTGGTTGGAGGTGCCATGGCGAACACGTTCTTGCGTGCGCTCGGTTTGGAGCTAGGCCAGTCGCTCGTGGAAGAGGATAAGGTCAAGCTGGGCCGCAGGATCCTGCGCGACGCTGGCGATCGTCTCGTGTTGCCTGTGGATTGCTTGGTTGCGAAGCGCATCGAGGATGGCGCGGCCGTCCGCGTCGTTCCGCGCGACTCCGTGCAGCCGGATGACTGCATTGGGGACATCGGCTCGGCGAGCCGAGAGCTGTTCAGCGGACTGCTGAACGACGCTCGCACTGTGTTCTGGAACGGACCCATGGGGGTGTTCGAGATGGCAGCCTTCCAGGAAGGAACCATCGCGGTAGCCCGGGCGGTGGCGGTGGAGACCGACCGGGGTGCACTCACCGTCGTGGGAGGGGGGGACTCAGCCGCCGCGCTCAACGTGGCTGGTGTCGCTGACAAGGTCACACACGTCTCCACGGGTGGAGGCGCCTCGCTCGAGTTTCTTGCGGGTGAGCAGCTCCCCGGTGTCGCGGCCCTCAGCGACCGCTGAGAGAGGACGCGCTCGTGCCCAGGTCTGTGCCTGCCGTCGTGGTCGCTGGCAACTGGAAAATGCACGTGAGTCCAGACGAGACCCGGGAGTTCCTGGGTGCTTTCTCTCCGCGCCGGGGCCTTGGTCGTCCACAGGTGACGGTGTTTCCGTCTGCGGTCTCTCTCGCAGCTGCGGTCGCGTCGGCTCCTTCTTGGCTTGCCCTCGGCGTCCAGAACATCCACTGGGAGGACAGGGGCGCCTTCACAGGAGAGGTGTCCGCACCCCTGGCACTAGCGGCCGGCGCCACGCACGCGCTGGTAGGCCACTCGGAACGGCGCCACCTCTTCGGCGAGACCGACTCCGATGTCGCTCGTAAGACTGCCGCGGCCGTCCGCCACGGGCTCGTGCCGACGGTGTGCGTCGGCGAGACCCTGGCCGAGCGGCACTCGGGGCGGGCGAGCGAGGTGATCCTCCGACAGCTGGACGCAGCCCTGGAATGGCTGACCGGACAGGAGGCTCAGTTTCTGCTCGCGTACGAGCCCGTATGGGCGATTGGCACGGGGGAAACCGCCACGCCTCAGGATGCGGCGGAAGCCCATAGCATCCTCCGGCGCCGGATGCGTGAGCGGCTCGGGGGCCGTGCTGACGAGGTCTCCATCCTGTACGGGGGGAGCGTCAAGCCGGACAACGCCGCCAAGTTGATGGCAGCCGATGACGTTGACGGGGTGTTGGTCGGAGGAGCCAGTCTTGATCCAGTCTCCTTTGTCAGGATAGTGGACGCTGCACCGAACCGTTGACATCGTTGGCTCTGGCCGGCGACGTTTGGGGATCTTTCCTAGGCCACCAGAACCCCTGTGCCTCCGATGTATACACTCCTAGTCGCTCTGTTAGTGCTCGACGGCTTCGCCCTGGGCGTGGTCGTCCTCCTCCAAGCAGGAAAGGGGGGAGGGCTAGCCGCCATGGGTGGGGGCACAGGTGCTACCGATGGCATCCTCGCGGGCCGCCAAGCCACCTCAGTGCTCACGCGGACGAGCTGGATTCTCGGGTTCTCGTTCATGCTCCTCGCCCTGGTCCTATCGATCATGTCGTCTCGGGCTCAGCAGCCCTCGTCGCTGCTTGAGGAGGACTTCCGTCAGCAGGTTCCGACGACTGCGCCTGAGCCTATCCTCCCGGGGCAGTTGGGAGGCTCGGGAGTGACGACACCGGCCCCGGTCGAGACCGCACCTTCTACCTCCGCGAGCCCCTAAGCGGAGGAACCGCGTGGCCAGGATCGAAGTCCCGATGCCCCAGATGGGCGAGTCCATCACAGAGGGCACGATCTCCAAGTGGCTCAAGGCGGTCGGTCAGTCAGTGGAGCGCGACGAGCCAGTCCTGGAGATCTCCACCGACAAAGTGGATGCCGAGATCCCCGCCCCCGCCGCCGGGACGATCGTCTCGATAGAGGTGGAGGAGGGGGAGACGGTGGAGGTGGGCACGATCGTCGCTTACATCGACACCGAAGGTGTGCTCTCTGACAACAGCAGTGCGCCGGCCGTGGAGGCCGCGCCCGCTGCCGAGCCAGAGCCGCCCGCGGCCAAGATCCCCGATCCTTTTGCGCCTCCTGCCGGTCGGACAGTGGACAGCGCCACCGAGTCCGTGGATGAAGGGTCGGTCCCCACGGAGGATGGCGTGCGCACCAGATCCACTCCGGTGGTGCGTAGGATTGCCGAGGAGCACGGGGTCGATATCACGCGTGTGGCGGGGACCGGCCACGCCGGGCGGGTGACCAAGCAGGACATCCTCTCGTACATCGAAGTGGGAAAGGGAGGAGAGGTTGCTCCGGTGGCCGCGGCGACCTCGCCCCGGTCGACGCCGGCGCACATCGGGGTGTCTGATCTGTGGAAGACCTTCTACGGACAGGTGCAACACCCAGAGTTCCCGGTACGTGAAGGAGACCGGGTAGAGCCAATGAACAATATCCGTCGGCTCACGGCTGAACATATGGTGGTGGCGAAGCGTGTGGCTCCGCACGTGCACTCGCTCATCGAGGTTGACTTCACCGCCATCGACAGGATCCGCAAGGACAACAAGGAGCAATGGCAGGAGCAAGGGACGAGGATCAGCTATACCGCATTCGTGGTGTGGGCGGTGTCTCGGCTTCTGCCCGAGTTTCCCCAGATCAACGGCACGGTGGCGGGCAACAGCATCATCTACCGGGGCAGCGTCAACATCGGGATCGCGGTCGATCTGGACCCCGGGCTGATCGTCCCCGTGATCCGGGACGCCGACCATTTGAGCCTGGTCGAGACCGGAACGAAGATCATCGACCTTGCCGGGCGGGCACGGAGTCGCAAGCTCTCGCCTGACGATATCCAGGCGTCGACGTTCTCCATCACCAACCCCGGGGTGCTAGGCACCTTGGTGGGGTTACCGATAATTCCCAAGGGCACCGCAGCGATCCTCGGGACCGGCGCAATCGAGAAGCGGGTGGTGGTGATCGAGGACGATGTTAGCGGGACTGACACGATGGCGATCCGTAAGCGCAGCATCTTTTCTCTGGGTTACGACCATCGATTGGTGGACGGCGCCGACTCGGCTCGCTTTCTCGCGCGCCTCAAGGGGGTCCTGGAGGCTTTTCCCGAGAACGTATGAACCGGGCTGGAATCGCCGCCGGACAGGTTCCGCTCGCCGTGCGCCGGCTCGGTACGGTCGCGTACAGAGATGCTCTCGCCATCCAGGAGAAACTTGTCCGGGACCGGCGCGATGAGCGGATCCCAGACACGCTGCTGTTACTCCAACACCCTCACGTCATCACGCTGGGCTCGAGCTCCGATCCCTCTCACGTCCTGGCGAGCCCGGACCAGCGTGCAAGTCTTAAGATCGAACTCTTCGAAGCGGGGCGGGGGGGAGACGTGACCTACCATGGACCCGGACAGCTCATCGGTTACCCGATCGTGGCCCTCGAGGAGCAGCGACACGACCTCCATCGATACCTACGCGACCTCGAGGGTGCCCTGATCGATGGGTTGGCAGAGCTCGGTGTGCAAGGACATCGCGTGCAGGGTCTCACCGGTGTCTGGACCCCGGGCGGCAAGATTGCGGCGATCGGTGTGCGGGTCTCGTCAGGGTGGATCACGTCCCACGGGTTCGCCCTGAACGTGGCGCCGGATTTGAGCTACTTCGCGACCATCGTGCCGTGTGGCATCGAGGGCCGTGCTATTACCTCGCTTGCTCTGGAACTCGGGCGCACCGTAGCGATGACCGAGGTGGAGAGCGTGATGGCGGAGGCGTTGGCCGGGCGGCTCAGGCGCAGGATTGCTGTGTGAGGAACAAGCTGCTTCGGCGTTGGTCGGCTCGCTTCCGGGTGGGCGCGCGATATCTCAGTGCAGCGGGTGGGTCTCACCGACCCTCCGATTTCCGGCAATAGATCATGCAAGAACCCGCTCCGGATGCGGCTCAGAGCACCCGAGACACCTGTTTAAGAAGGTAAAGTGGCCTGCGAATCTACCTGATACAATAGAGTGTAAAATTTAATGTTATAATTATTTAGGACATATATATAAAGCGTGTTGTGTGACAGAATCCGGATCTCTTCGTCCCCTCCCCTACGACCACACCAGAGGCGGAGCTGCCCTGGGCGTTGTATCATCTCGACCCGCGACCATCCGAGCTATCGACCTGGAGCTGCCATGGAACCCCAACGCCTGTATCCCGCGGTATCTCTGACGCTCCTGACCACAGCGCTTGCCGTTGCCGCACCGCTCTCTGGTCAGGCGGGCCCCCGGGGCGCGGGGGTCTCCGCGAGCGCCGTCTATGAGTCGGCCCGTCACGATTTTCGGGTGATGACGGTCGTGGAGGGGTTGGACCATCCCTGGTCGATCGCGTGGCTGCCGAACGGAGACATGCTCGTCACCGAGCGCCCAGGGCGGCTCAGGATAGTACGTGACGGCAAGCTCCTATCGGAATCCGTTGCGGGCGTGCCCCACGTCCGGGCGCGCGGTCAGGGCGGTCTTCTGGAGGTGTTACCCCACCCGGACTTCGCCACCAACCGACTGCTTTACTTGAGCTTCACAAAGCCAAACGATGACGAGTCCCTCGCCACCACCGCAGTCGTGCGTGGACGCTTGGAGGGCGACCGGTTAGTGGACGTGGAAGAGATCTTCGAAGCGAAAGCGTGGGCGAGCGGCAACATCCACTTCGCCGGCCGGATGGTGTTCGATCGTGACGGTTATCTCTACCTCTCCGTGGGCGACCGCGGTGAGGCGCCAAACCTCATGGCTGGACACCCGGCCCAGAACCTCGCCCAGCACCAAGGCACAGTCATCAGGCTCCGAGACGACGGGCGGGTGCCCGCGGACAACCCCTTCGTCGACGAGAGGGGAGTGATGCCAGAGATCTGGAGCTACGGGCACCGCAACCCTCAGGGGATGGCTGTCCATCCACAGACCGGCGAGGTCTGGGAGAATGAGCATGGACCACGGGGAGGAGACGAGGTGAACCTGATCCAGAAGGGCGCGAATTACGGATGGCCCGTCGTGTCCTTCGGCATCAACTACGACGGATCCGTCTACAGCGTGGATACGCACCGGCAGGGAATGGAGTCACCGGTCTGGACCTGGGTGCCCTCGATCGCAACATCTGGGATGCTCTTCTACACCGGCGAGGAGTTCCCATGGTGGCGGGGCAGCATATTCGTCGGAGGTCTGGTCGGTGAGCGGCTGACTCGTCTGACCATCAAGGGCCATCGGGTCGTGAGCGCCGAGGCTCTGCTGACCGGCGTTTTGGGGCGGATCCGAGACGTTAGGCAGGGGCCGGACGGCTTCGTGTACCTCGCGATCGACGGCAGAAGGGGCCAGACATTGACACGGGTGGTGCGGCTCGAGCCCGTAGCGGGAGATGTGGCGCCGCCGCACTGAGGCGCTGGCCGTGGCAGGGATCGTCGTCGCTAGAGAGGCGGCCCGGATTCGAGCCGGTAGTCGAGGTACCGTCCCTTCTCTCGCTCGCCTTCGAACCACCACTCGAACTCTGAGGAGAGCAGACCGGTCGACCGGTCTTGGCGCTTTGCCGCCCCTGTTGCCAGGTGGTCGACGTATTCGTTCTTGGGGTGGCCGTCGTGGCCCCTCACCCACTGCCACTCCACCCGGTGGCGAGCCGCGCTCCCTTCCAGCGCCTGCCACATCTCCAGGTTCTGGATCGGTCCGCCTTTGCGGGTCCAGCTGCGGGCCTTCCAGATCGGCACCCACTCGGACATGCCCTTCACAAGATACTGGCTGTCGGAGACGAAGAGCACACGGCAGGGGCGCATGAGATGGCCGAAAGCTTCGATGGCGCTGCGGAGCGCCATGCGGTTGTTCGTGGTGGCCGGTTCTGAAACCCAATAGTCCCGGCGCTCCCAGCGGCCGCCCTTCCAATATTCGACCAGGCCCGCCGCGCCCCCGGGGTTGTCACTGTCCTGGAACTGGTTGCCAAGGCAGGACTCGTCCGCGTGGACGTGGACAAAGGGTCGCTGGGGCATGGACCGATGGCGTGAGAGAAGAGAGGATGGTCGCGGACGGACAAAGTAGAGGATTGGACCCGCCTGGGGGAGCCGCTACTTTCTGCTCGCTCAAGTCCGCTTCTGCCTGGAGGTCATCCTGACCGAGCCCACGATCCTCCTCCTTGAGGACGGCCGTCTCTTCACCGGTTTGCGCCTCGGCGCCCTGGGGCCCGCGTTTGGGGAAGTGGTGTTTAACACTTCGATGACGGGCTATCAGGAGATCCTGACGGACCCCTCCTACGCCGGGCAGCTCGTCACCATGACATATCCGCACATAGGGAACTGCGGCGTGAACCCCGAAGATGAGGAATCCCGGGGCCCGCAGGTGTCCGGGTTCGTCGTTCGGGAGGTATCCCGAGTCGCCAGCTCCTGGCGTGCCATCGGCGACCTGCCTGAATATCTCATGTGCCACGGCATCGTGGGCATCAGCAGTGTGGATACCCGGGCTCTCACCCGCCACATCCGCGCGGAGGGCGCAATGCGTGGAGCCATCGCGTCGGCGGCGGTGGATCCGCATGAGCTGCTCGATCTCGTGCTGATGCACCCGCGCATGGAAGGTCTGGATCTCGCGGGCGGTGTTTCCACGGACGAACCCTACACCGTAGAGGCCGACGGCGATGAGAAATTCCGAGTGCTGGCTTACGACTTCGGCGTCAAAGCACACCTACCCCGCCTTCTCGCCGAGCGCGGCTGCCGGATCATGGTCATTCCGTTCGACACTCCCGCGGAGGAAATCCTGGCCGAGGCTCCGGACGGGCTGTTCATCTCGAACGGCCCCGGCGATCCTGCGGCGGTCCGGGAAGCTGAGGAGGCGATCCTGAAGCTCTCTCAGGCTGGGGTACCGGTGTTCGGGATCTGTCTCGGGCACCAGCTCATCGGCCGGGCCTTCGGCGCCTCAACGTACAAGCTTCCATTCGGCCACCACGGCGGTAATCACCCGGTTGAGCGGATCGGCCACGGCACCGTGGAGGTCACCGCCCAGAATCATGGCTTCGCCGTGCGCGGCGGGAAGGGACGGAGCGTCCCCGGGGCGCCCGAGCTCCGCGTGACCCACGTGAACCTCTACGACCACACCGTGGAAGGGCTGGAGCACAAAACCCGTCCCGTGTTCTCAGTCCAATATCATCCCGAGGCTGCCCCGGGGCCTCACGACAGCCTTTATCTATTCGATCGCTTCATCACCCTTATGGAGGCGCATGGGATCTGAGTACGGTGTCCTCATGAATCGCGTAGGTTCAACCGAGGCTTGACCTTCCGGGGCTGCGAGTGTACCGTGGCGTCCGTTCCGCAGGTTCTCCCCCCTGGAGACTCTCATGACCAAGGCCGATCTCGTCGAGCAGGTGGCAGAGGCGATCGGGCCCGGTATCACCAAGAAGGACTACGCCATGGTGGTAGACGGTTTCCTGAACGCCGTCAAGAACGCACTGGCCACG
>Ga0114996_10005899_pt1 | contig 14257 bp, 17 predicted proteins | sample ArcticOcean_MG_C_4_FD_87039 | JGI IMG/M metagenome (GOLD analysis project Ga0114996, IMG submission 87039) | Marine microbial communities from western Arctic Ocean - ArcticOcean_MG_CB4_134 | ecosystem: Environmental > Aquatic > Marine > Oceanic | place: Arctic Ocean: Canada Basin | collected...
AATTAATCCAAATACAAAAATGATTGTTTTGAATTATCCAAACAACCCAACAGGAAAAATTCTTCCTGAAAAATTACAAGACAAAATTATTGAAATTGCTAGAAAAAATAAAATCTATGTTCTCAGTGATGAGATATATTCTCAATATGCAAAAACAAACGGGAAAAGTATTCTTAATTATAATTATGAAAAAAGTATCATCACCCAATCATTTTCAAAATCACATGCCATGACAGGATTCAGAATAGGATATACAATTGCAGATTCAAAAATAATTGAAAAAATGGCTAAATTACAAGCATTATGTCTAACAAATGTTTCAGAACCAATTCAATATGTTGCAATGAAAGCTCTTGAATCAGATACAAACAATAATACTAATACGATACAAAACAGGCTAAATTTATTGTGTCAAAAAGCAGATGAGATAGGATTGGAATTTGTTGCACCAGATGGTGCAATGTATCTTTTTGCACGAGTAAATCAAAAGGAATTTGATGGAGTCCAGTTTGCAAATTCTACGCTTGAGAAAGGATTAGCAATTGCACCAGGAGAAGGATTTGGAAACTACAAGAATTTTATCAGAATTTCTGCATGTCAAGATGAAAATAGCCTAAATGAGGGAATGAATATACTTAGGAACATCCTAAGGGGTAATAGTTGAAAAAGAAAATTACAATTATTGGGGCAGGGGGCCAAATGGGGCAATGGTTTGTAAAATATTTTTCAGATATGGATTTTGAAGTTACAGGTCATGATTCAGAAAACAAGGTCACAGGTAAAGATGTAATAATTTCAGAATCACTAGTAGGCGGAATTTTAAAAGCAGATTATGTAATGTTGTGTACCCCAACAAGAAGAACCCCAGAAATAATAAGATTAATTGCAAAAGAAATGAAAAGAGGGACATATCTGATTGAGATTTCATCTGAAAAGGCGAAAGTAGTATCCTCATTAGCAAAAATGCCAGCAAAAATTAATCCAATTTGCATTCATCCAATGTTTGGCCCAGGTATTAAAACAATAAAAGGTAAAAATATTATTTCAATTCCAATTAAAGATGCTAAAAAAGAATTAACAGTTACAAAATCATTGTTTGAAGGAGCCAATTTTGTAACAATCGATGCAATTGAACATGATAAAAAAATTGCCGTGATTTTAGGACTTACTCATCTAATGAATTTAGTTTTTGCAAATATTATATCTAAAGATGAAAAGATGAATCTTACAGATAAAATGTCTGGAACTACATACAGAGTGCAAAAAATACTAGCTGAAAGTATCATGACAGAATCTCCAGAACTAATAGAAACAATCATTGCAAATCCAGAAATTAGAAGAGTTGCAGAAGATCTTTGGAAAGATATTGGAAGATTACTTACATCTGTTCAAGAATCAAAAACAGAGGAAGTGATAAATTACATAAAAGAATGCCAAGAAAGATTAGCCAAACACACAGACCTCGAAGAATCATATAAAAAATTAACAAAAATGGTAAAATCCGTTGAAAAATAACGAATAATGCATGCAACAAAAATAGTTACATCGTTCATTAAAGACAATAAAAAAATTCTAATTTTGAAAAGAAGTAAAAAAGTGAAATCCATGAAAGGGTTGTGGGCAGGCATAAGTGGAATTATAGAAAAAGATGAAATACCATTAGAAAGAGCAAAAATAGAAATTTTTGAAGAAGTTGGAGTATTAGAAAATGAAATTAGGCTTATCAAATCTACAAAAGAAATGCGAATTAATTCACCACAGTATAAAAATCACGAATGGGAAATATTTCCATTTTTATTTGAATCAAAAAAACCAAATGTAAAACTCAATTGGGAAAATTCAGAATTTAGATGGATAGAAATTGAAGAATTGAAGAATTATGAAACTGTTCCTAGTTTGGAAAAAATTCTATTCAACTTGCTGTAGATTTTCATTTTCTTTTTCATATTTTTTTTGTTGAGGTAACATCATGTAGACACATGCACCACCACACATAGTACAAGGGACATTATTGCCAGGATGTTGTCCAGTTCTACTGTGAATTTTTGCTGCCGCCTCAGGATCAATAGATAATGCTAGTTGTTTTTCCCAATTCAATGTACGTCTTGCTTCAGTCATTTCCATATCCCATTTAATCACCTTGTCACGAATTTTTACAAGATCACCAGCATGTGCAGCTATTCTATATGCAATCAATCCAGCTTTTACTTCTTCAGCATTAGGTAATGCCAAATGTTCAGATGGGGTAAGATAACACAAGAGATCAACACCCTCACTTGCAGATACTGCAGCACCAATTGCACTTGCAATATGATCATGGCCAGAGGCAACATCAGTTACTAAAGGACCAAGAACATAGTAAGGGACATCACCAATAAGGGATTTTGCTAAACGGACGTTTGCTGCAACTTCATTTAATGGTACATGTCCAGGACCCTCAACCATAACTTGTACATCTTGTTCATGAGCACGTTTTGTTAATTGGGATATATTGATCATTTCTTGAACCTGTAATTCATCATGAGAATCCAAAATGGAGCCAGGTCTAAGAGCATCTCCAAGACTAAAAGTTACATCATATTTTTTTGCTATTTCAAGTAAGTAATCATAATGGGTCAAGTAAGGATTTTCTTTATCATGCTTTAGCATCCAAGCAGCAGTGATTGTACCACCCTTACTAACAACACCACCATATCGCTTAACTTTGAGAATTCTTTTTGCAATATCTTTTGTGATACCACAATGGATTGTAGTATAATCAACTCCATCTTTAGCATTGTTTTCAAATGCATTAAGATAATCATCTTCAGTTAAGTTCAAAGGATTTTTGTGAACTTCAACACCATAATTGTATGCTTCATAAATTGGAACAGTTCCAAATGTTATCGGAGCAGTTTCTAAAAGAGTTTGACGAATAGCTTTTACATCACCACCATCACTAAGATCCATAATTGTATCTGCATGGTATTTTAAAGCAACTTTAGCTTTTTCAATTTCTTCATCCAGATTAACATTAAGAGTGGAAGTTCCAATGTTAACATTGACTTTAGTTTTTAGACCTTTTCCAATTCCAACATTATGAATTTTTTGAGGTCTAACATTATTACTTGGAATAATAATAGAACCACGAGCTATTTTTGATATCAACCAATCAAGAGAAACATCTTCATCTTTTGCAACTTGTTTCATTTCATCAGTAGGTACACCACGACGAGCAGAAGTCATCTGAGTTGCCATAACAAATACTTAGTTTTACCTGATTTAAACAGTCGTCAAAATAATAAAATATAACAAAAATAATTTTACTATATTAAGAAGATCGATCGGTCTTATATGCAATAATTGTGTAATGAAGTTATGAGAACTATAAGAGAATGCATACATTGTGGAAGAGAGTTTCAAAGTTTAAAAGATGATTTTTGTTCATTTGATTGTGCCAATCAAGCATCATCATAGATATTAAAATTAATTCAAATGTAATTCTTGTTCAAGTAATTTCTTTTCAGATTGGATTTTGGAAATTCTATCTAAAATAGGCATGATAATATGCTCAGAATCAGATAATTTTGTAAAATTCAGTTTTATTTCATCAACTCTTTGGGTAAATTCAATTTCAGATAGGATTAGAGAAATATAGTTACGTAGTTTTTGATTTTCAATTTTTAAAAACTCTAGGTCAAATAAATTATTCATCGGGGAGGACTCCAATGTTCTTCAATTTGATTAAAATTTTTAGTTGAAACAAGTATTTGTTTGCCACACTTGAAACATTGCCACAAAAAATTTCCATCTTTTTTAGTTTGATATTGCATAGGAAGTAAACAAGTAGTACAGTTTAATTTTGTAGAGGAAGAATCATTCACCACAGGTACTTTAGTCATAACATCAAGTGAATAATCAAAGTATAAAATTCCTATTAAAAATTATTAAATCAATAAAATTAAAATTGAAGGAAAAACAGATTAGGGTTCAATATAAATAAAAATTATGAACATACTTTCAATTGGAGGATCGGATCCATCATCAGGGGCAGGAATTCAAAGTGACATCAAAACATTTTCATCATTTAATATTCATGCATTAACAGTAATTACGGCAATTACAGGTCAAAACACCATACACTTTGGGATGGTAGAACCAGTATCAAAAGAAATATTAGAAAATCAAATTCAAACAGTGATTTCAGATTTTAAAATTGACGGAATAAAAATTGGGATGGTGTATAATTCACAAATTATCAAAGTAATTTATCAACAATTAAAAAAATTAAAAATTCCAATAATTGTTGATCCAATAATTAAGTCAACAACAGGAGGCATACTACTAAAAAATTCAGCATTAAAAGATTTTCAAAAATTTATCATGCCACTTGCTACAATCATTACACCAAATGAATTTGAGGCCAGAATAATTTCAAACATAAAAACAGATTCAAAAATCTCACCTAAAAAAATGGCAGAAAAGATTCAGGAAATGGGATCAAAAAATGTGGTAATAACAGGGATTAAAACAAAAAATAATAAAATTTCGGATTTTGTTCTTGAAAAAAATAAAAATTATTTCATCTCAGGTGAAAAAATCATTAATACAAATCATGGAAGTGGAGACAATTATTCAGCAGCAGTGATTTTTGCGCTTGTTAAAAAGAAAAATATTGAAAAGGCACTGAGATTTGCTAAACAAATTACACAGGAATCTATCAGAAATTCTAAAAAAATAGGTAAAGGCATTCCCATTACAGACATAAAAAAACATGATAATATCAAAATAGAATTAATAAGAGCGATTAACGAATTTGTTAAAATTAAAAATATTTATAAAAATATTCCAGAATGTCAAACAAATTTTGTATTTTCCAAACAAAATCCAAAATTAATAAAAGACATTCTAGGGATTAATGGGAGAATTGTTAAAGCAGGAAAGCAAGTATTAGTTGCAGGAAATTTAGAATATGGGGGGTCAAAGCATGTTGCAACAGCTCTTTTAGTTATGAATAAAAAATCACCAGAAATTTGTTCTGCAATCAATATCAAATATCAAAATAACATCATTTCAAAAATTAAAAAATCAAAATTAATTACAAGTAGTTACGACAGAAGTAAAGAGCCAAAAATTACCAAAATAAAAAAATCATCGATAGGATGGGGAATAGAAAATGCAATTAATAATTCTAAAAAAGTACCAGATATTATTTACCACAAAGGAGATTTTGGAAAAGAACCAATGATTATTGTTTTTGGAAAAACTCCAAATGATGTATTGAATAAAATTTTAAAAATTATTTAAAAAAACTCTAGTCAAAATTCATCCTTGAATATAAATACTCACAACTCAAGAAGAAATTATGAAAGCAGTAATTCTTGCCGGGGGTTTAGGAACAAGACTACAACCATATACAACGTTTCTTCCAAAACCAATGCTACCACTAGGTGAAAAACCAATATTAGAACATTTAGTGGACTGGACAAGGAAGAATGGAATTAAATCGGTGGTATTGTGCGTCAGTTATCTTAGAAAAACAATTGAAGATTATTTTGAAGATGGAAAAAAATTTGGAGTAAACATAGAATACGCAATTTCAAATAAACCACTTGCAACTGCAGGTCAATTAAAGACAGCAGAAAAATTTATCGATGACACTTTTGTATGTCTTTACGGAGATTCTATTTTTGATTTCAGTCTTAGAAATATGATTAAACAGCATAAAAAGAAAAAAGCATTTGTCACAATGAGTCTAAATGAATATAAAACTAATTTACCATATGGAGTAATTGAAACATCAAAAAATGGCAAAGTCACGAGTTGGAATGAAAAACCAGAGATAAAAGCTAACATAAACATGGGGTGTTATATAATGGAACCAAAAGTTTTGAATTTTATCCCAAAAAACAAACCATATGGAATGGATGATGTAATAAAAAAGGCAATGGATAAAAAGAAATTAGTTAGTAGTTTCCTTACTAAAAAAGGGTTTATAGATATTGGAAACAAAACATCTTACAAAAAAGCATATCAAGAATATATTCAAAAATTAGGCAAGATCTGAAAATAAAAATGAGTGAATTAAAAATTAGAGAATTACAAAAGAAGGATCTTCAAAATGGATTCCTCACAACACTTGATTCATTAAAACAAACAAGCAATATTGATAAAAATAAAGCTGAAGAAGTTTTTGAAAAAATTAATTCTAATCCAAACCACATCATAGTAATTGCAGAATTAGATGGAAAAATTGTTGGAACTGCAACCATGCTAATTGAGCCAAAATTCATTCATGACGGAGGCTTAGTAGGACATATTGAGGATGTTGTAGTAGGAAGAAAATTTCAGGGGCAAAAAATTGGGAATGAAATTGTAAAAAATCTTCTTGAATTTGCAAAAAATCGAGGCTGTTACAAGACAATATTAAACTGTACAGACGATGTGAAAGAATTTTATGAAAAAATTGGATTCAAACATACAGCAAATGAATTAAGATTTGATCAGAACTAGAAATATTCTTTTTTAGGACGAATTTTTTTGAGTTTAGTCAAATATGCACCAACACCAATTACAGGAAATGACAATACAATGAATAGAATTGGAACGATTTGTACAATATTTGTAATGTATTTTTTATCAATCATATCCAACATGGAATAACAAGTAATCATTCCCAATAACAAAACAATTCCACCTGCAACAATAAGCCCACCAATAGGTCGAGAGCCATATCGCTTACTCATAATGAAAGGAACTGCAGCTAAAATTCCAGCTGGGGCAGCTCCAATTGAAATAAACTGGAATATTTTAGAATCAAACCATGAATCATCAATTATAGCATTGTCAGGAGGAGCAACAACATAATTGTAAATTGAAATCATCTCACCAGAAAACATCGCAAACAAACCAAGACTAACTACTGCAAGCCATTTCTCAATTGCCATAAGGAATACAGATTATAGTTGATAAATAAACCATTCAAAAAAAATTATTCAATACCCACAATGGTAGCTAATTCTTTTCTACAAGCAGCACCAAGTTTTTCGGCAGCTTGTTCAGGAGAAATATCATTTAAGAAAATACCAAATCCGTGTTCTAATCCAGATCTATTTTTTGTAAGTGGGTATATTTCAATATGCCAATGAATTTGTCTACTATTTTTCTTTTCAGGAGAAAGATGAAATACAAAATTAAATGAAACATTTTTAATAATTTTTGATAGTCCACCCAAAGTTGATCGTAAAATCAAGGATAAATCATTGATTTCTTTTTGAGAAATTTTTGAAAAACTAGTCGTGTGTTTTTTAGGAGAAATCCAAAATTCATAAGGATATGATGGAGCCCAAGGGCAAAATGCCACAAAGCCTTCAGTCTGAAGAATTTGTCTAGGACCACCAATTTCTTCATTTATTGTTTGACACATATGGCAAACACCTTTTTCATTTAGGATTTTATGAGAGGCCTCAGCTTCCTCTTCAATAACTGGCGGGATGGTAGAGAATGTCAGGAGATTTAGATGGGGATGAGGATTGTTATTTCCAGACAATTCACCATGATCAGCATAAATTGAAACGTAAGTAACACCTTTTTGAGTATAAAGCCATCTAAGACGATCTTGAACAACAACTAAAACATTTGACCATTGTTCAGTATCAATGGTTGCAAAAGTAGCTTTTGAGTTTGGGGATGCAACCACTACATAATGATAACCGTATGAAGGTTCACTATAGAAAGGTCTGTCACTGTAAGAATTTTCAGCATCTATAGATACAATAGGGTTTTTACTTTCAAAAACTCTAATCGACCAGTTAGTTACATAATTATCCTCATCATCTTGAAGACGCTGTAACATTCCACTTTTTGCAACAAGTGACAAAACAGAAGGATTTGTCATAGATTCATTTCCAGGAGAAAATGGAGATTTTTTGGGATCAATTATTTTATCATTTTTTTTTGAGATAATCATAAAGCGTTCAGAAACATAGTCTTTACGCATGCCACCCATAATTGTAATTGAAAGTAGATGTACATTTAAACAGTTGCTAAAAAATTTAAATTAAAAATTTTTCAATCCATTATTTATCAAGATAAAAAATTACAATTTTGATCAAACATCCAAGTTTTTAAAAATCATTTTGCAATTAAATTTTTGATCGCTTGCTTTGTTGTAAGACTTAAAGTAGAGCACCAAAATTCGATTAAACAGGTGACAATATGGATAATTCTGATGTTCATATGATTTACGTTCTATTAGACGGAGTTGGAGATCTTCCACACCCAGATTTAAATGGGAAAACTCCATTAGAGTCAGCAAGTACACCAGTTTTAGATAAAATTGCAAGTAATGGTGTAATAGGAGAAGTGATTTCCGTAGGTAAAGGGATAGCCCCAGAGTCAGATATTGCGGTATTCAATATGTTAGGGTACAAATTCAATCATGCAGATTATGCTGGTAGAGGGGTAATCGAAGCAATCGGAATAGGGATTGATTTCAAAGATGGGGATTTAGCATTAAGAGGAAATTTTTCTACATTAAACGATGATGAAGTAATTATAGATAGAATAGCTGGAAGACATATTAAGAAAGAAGATGCACAAGGAGTTGCAAAAGAAATTGAAGAAAAAATAAAATTTTCAGATCCAAATACATCAGTTGTTGTGTCCCCAACAATTGGACATAGAGTTACAGTTAGAATTAGAACAAACACACAAAAATTATCTTCAAAAATTACGAATACGGATCCAGCTTATAGTAATATTGGAGGTATGGGAGTTGCAAAAGCCGTAGGAGATTTTTTGAAAATTGAAAAATGTTTACCAATAGAAGAAATTGAAGAGGCTAGATTTACTGCAAATCTAGTCAATGAATTTTCTGAACAGACAATTAATATTTTAAAAGAAAGTCAAATTAATCAAAAGAGAAAAGAACAAGACAAAAAACAACTTAGTTGTATCTTACTTAGAGATGCAGGAAACAAATTTCCGGATGTAATTCCAATTAATGAAAAATACAAAATGAAATTTTCATGTATAGTAGATATGCCAGTAGAACTTGGAATTTCAGATGTTCTGGAAATGAAAGCATTTGAAGCAGGAGGATTAACAGATTATGAAGAAAAAGCTAGAGTTGCAGCAAAAGCAATGGAAACTCAAAATTCCATTTACGTCCACCTTAAAGGACCTGATGAATTTGGTCATGATGGAGATGCAATAGGAAAAATGAAAAATATTGAAGAAATTGATCAAAGGTTCTTCAAAACGCTTGTAGAGAATATAGATTCAAGTAAAGTAGCAATAATTATTTCAGCTGATCACTCAACACCATGCATCAATAAAGGACATAGTGATGATCCAGTTCCAGTTTTAGTATCAGGGGATTTTATTAAAAATGATGGAACAACAAGAATGACTGAAGCACAAGCCAAAAAAGGCAGTATAGGTTTACTTCAAGGTGCAGAAGTAGTTTCAAAATCTCTAGAATTAATTAAATCTCAAAGATAGTCAAATTATTTGCTTTTTGCATTTCAACTGCTTTTTTTCTTAATCTATCAATATCAATAGAATGATACATTGAAGGGGAAGTTCCTAGTTTTTCCAATACTCGTCTAAGCATTCCAAGTCCAATACTAAGATCATCTTCTTGAGCATGAGCAAATGCTACAGCAAATAAAATTATTCCTTGAAGAATTTCTTTTTCTCGACCAAAACATTGTTTCCAAGTCCCCTCAAATGCTTCATGACATTCCCAAAATCTTTCATTATTAAAGTAAAAAATTCCATCGGTAATTCCTTGCTCTTTTCCGATCTCCTCTTCTATTACATGACGGATATTATCAATAGAACCAATTGGAGATAATTTTTCAATAAGTTTGTCAAGATCTTCTTTTTCCACCCCCACATCAAACTCTACAAATTTTCCAGCAATTCTTACAACTCTTACAGATCCATCAATATCAGATGTGAGATCTCTAGCATTGTGGATCAACTTTCTAGAATCCTTTGGAGTGTATCCATTATTTGTAAAATGGAGCATATAGCGTTCCATGATAATATTCTCTAGTATTTTCTTAAATTTCTTATCTATTTCAATCAAGGTTTATATGAAATATCTGAAGGATTTTGGGTACATGTCCATTATTGAAACAATTACAGACGTAGATAACACCTTCTTATCCAGAAGAGAGTTAACTTGTAATTTTACAGGCCTAGGAGGGAAACTCAAAAAACTAGAATCTGTGGATATGATTAACAAAGAATTCAATTTAGATGGCAAAGTTATCATTCCAATGGGGCTCAAAACCCATGTAGGGAAATCAACAGTCACAGGAACATTCTTTGTTTATGACGATGAAGTATTAGCAAAAAAACACGTCAATCCAACAATATTCTCCAGATTAGAAAAAGCTAAATCAAAACTAGCTGAAGAAGAAGCAGCAGCTAAAGAAGTTGCAGCAGAACCAGCTAAAGAAGTTGCAGCAGAACCAGCTAAAGAAGTTGCAGCAGAACCAGCTAAAGAAGTTGCAGCAGAACCACCAGCTGAAACAGTAAAAGAGGGGAAACCAGAATAATGACAGGAAAGAAAGGCTCCAGTCCAAATGTGTACAAATTTTTCAAAGTAGACGGTGAAAAAGTATCAAGAATTAAAAAAATTTGCTCAAGATGTGGTAAAGGAGTATACATGGCAGAGCATAAAGATAGACACACTTGTGGAAAATGTGGATTAACAGAATTCAATCAATAACTAATCCCGATTAATACAACACACGGCATTAATTTGTTAATAGAATTCCCGTCAGAGATTATAACAATTCAAAATAAATTGATAGTATGTTGGAAATGTTTAGTACTGCAAAAGAATTACTTAGACAAAAGAATCTTTAGATAAAGAAGCGCAAGATACATTTTTAATTATATAATTAGGAAAAATATAATCTACTACTTCTATTGAATCTGATATTTTCCTTGTCTTTGTAAATCTCTTTTCCCCTTTTCTTGTGTCAATAATTTCATTCATGTTAAAGTCAGATATGTAACATGGTTTGGCTTTTGCATTTGGTACTTTATGCCAATAAGCTAAACGATATACTTCTTTACCTTGAGGGTGTTTTCTGTAATGTGTATAATCTTTAGTGTTTTTTTTATTAATTCTAGGATTTCCTTGATTACCACATTTTGGACATTCGTTTGTGAATCTTAATGTAAGAGATTTTACGTCTACAATATCCCATTCTTTTGGAAATGGCTCTTTTGATATAATGTCAGTATCACCCGTAACAGGTGTTCCTTTCTTTTCTCCACTGGTGTGCATTCCAATATTCGTTCGAATTGTTACATTGAAGAAATTTGGAATTTTCATGTTAGTTACATTATGATCTTGTTGTTCATCATGGGCATTATCAATAGAACTTGAAAGAAACGTTTCATTTTCGTTTTTTCTTAGTCCCATGAATGGAATGCCTGTCAGAGTAGATAAACCCATTTACAATCGATTTGTATTAATACGATATTTTTGTCAATAAAATGCACGCACCAACAGAGTTTATTCAGTAAAATTTAGAATCAGTTTAAAATAATTTAATAAAATTTTAGAAATTAAGTCCTCTTGAAAATAAATCAATACAATTTCTTTTTATGAATTTTCAAACTTTTTTCTTGTAATTGATCAATTTTTGAAATAAAGGCAGGGGAAATTTTTATTTTAGAAAGAGATTCAATCGATAATTTCACAGTGTTAGTATCTAAAGAAATATTGGTTTTTGGAAGATTTTTGTCAGCCCAAAATTTCATTACTTTATCTTCAAGTTTATAATCACGAAATCCAGCAGGGAATCTTTTTGTAATATGATTTAACAATGTTCGATCTTTAAAGACTACGCGGGGTTCAAACAGTCTTGTCTCATCACTGTAAACATTTTCAAATAAATTTCCAGATATTTCATCAGATAGTAAATCCATTTTAGAGATTTTACGAATTAATTCTAAAAAATGTAAAAATTCATGAGCCAAAATTGCATGAATTGTTCCCTTTAATCCATAAGCAATTAGAGGTGCAGAAATTTGGATTACAACCTGGAATTTATCATCGAACATTACAGGAAGTGTTCTTGCAAATAAAATACCATATTCGTATGAATTAGGATTAGGGGCAGAAATTACAAGCGAAGGTTCAACATATGCAATAGGATACTGAATTCCAGATGCTTTTTCAATTCGATTTATCCCATCAGTAATTATTGAAAAACGCTTTACAGTTAAATCAAAAACATCATCAGGGATAATTCCTTTAGAATGGGCATCTTTGAGGCGTATTAGAGGATCCAATATTCCTTATCGTTAATTTTGAATGTAAAAAGGTTGATTTGTTTAGGATCTTGGCTTTCCAGATTTTGCTTTCTTTCTTTTACGAACTTCAGCACTTTGATCAGCACGTCTTTTGTGTTTACCTTTTTTTCTCATCGGCATGTAATTTTACAATATTTGACGCTAGTTAATTGTTATCATTGAATGAGGATATCAAGAAAATCAAATTCTTGAGATTTGCATGAAATACCAATTATTTGAGAAATACTAGGAGAAACGTTATCACCATTCACAAATCGTTTTATTGGTAATCCACCATCTGCCTGGATAAACAAAGAAAATACATTTTCTGAATTTTTTTTATATTTTACAGAAAAAATTTTTTTCTCTGAACGTTTTCCAGAGTTTTCATAAACAACTACAGGTGTTTTGCTAAGATTTTTTAATTTTTTTAGAGCATCAGAATTAAGTGAAGATTCGGCGTGAATTTTAATCCCAATTGAAGATATGAATTTGACGGGGGTTTTTGGAGATGCGTTAACAATTTTTAAATTAATTATTTTTAGAGAATCAAAAACAACAGAAGTTTTTCTCAAATTTCTTTTAAGAGGATTTTGAATTTTAACAAAGAATGGGCGTCCATTACCCAATACAAGGCTAGATTTATCCTCACCTCCAATCCAAGTAAATTTTGCAGTGCTCCCACCTAACTTTTCAAAAAGAAATTTAGAAATTAATCCTTCAATACTTTCAAATTCAGAAATGCCATGAAAATTACAAATCCTACATCCTTTTCCTAAGCAATTATCACATGATTTTTGTTTTTGGGTAATGCCCCTCAAAGTTTTGACATATCGTCCAGAAAGAGTAATAGACTTTGAACGTAATTGACAATATTCATCTTTTAGATTTACAGTAAAAGTAACTTCAGGGTTTAGATTATCTATAATTTTTTTTGATTTTTTTGAAAATGATTTTCCCAATTCTTTGGTAATATCGGTCTTAATTCCATCTATTCCCTTAAGTTTGAATTTTGAACGAATAAAATCATCTCTATCAATAATGGATGGTTTAACCGTAGTTCCAACACTAAATGAATTATAAGAGTAATTGGAGGATACATCATCCATCATTTTTAAAAAATAATCTAAATTTTCAAAAATATTTTTACACAGATAACACTTTTGTATAGTTTTTTTATTTTGTTTTAGTTTTTTTCCTAATAATTTATTGGACGAGAGCCGAAGAGGCTTTGAAAAAAATCGTCCCAAACAATTATCACACAAATAATATTTTTTTAAAATTTGATTTGCAAGAGGGATTATATCTTTATAATTAGACATTTTGGAATAAAATTTCTACTGACAGTTACCCCAAACCCATTTTTCTAAGAGTACCTTGCATCTGACGCCCTTTAGATGCCTTCATCATATTCTTAGAATTTTTATAATTTTTTAATAATTCTTTGACTTCACCTTCAGGCCAACCAGAACCACGAGCTATTCTTTTGATACGTGATGAATTTAGTAAATCAGGATCTGCTTTTTCACCTTTGGTCATACTTTGAATAATGTATCTCCATTTTTCAACACGGCCTTCCATTTGATTTACTTGATCACCTTTTACCATTCCTGAAAGACCAGGCATACTATCAAGAATTCCTTGCAAGGAACCCATCTTAGTGACCTCTTCTAACTGATAAAAGAAATCATCCATGTTCATTTTACCACTTGAAATTCTTTTCATTCTAACATCATCACCTTCATTTTCTAATCGTTTTGCCAAATCCAATACGGCTTGGATATCACCCATACCAAGTAAACGACCAACAAATCTAGTAGGAGAAAATTTTTCTAAATCATCAATTCGTTCACCAGTACCAATGTACATTATTTGTGCACCAGTTGCAGCAGATGCTGCAAGTGCACCACCGCCTTTTGCAGAACTATCCAATTTTGAAATGACTACACCCCCA
>Ga0114996_10005910_pt1 | contig 14246 bp, 11 predicted proteins | sample ArcticOcean_MG_C_4_FD_87039 | JGI IMG/M metagenome (GOLD analysis project Ga0114996, IMG submission 87039) | Marine microbial communities from western Arctic Ocean - ArcticOcean_MG_CB4_134 | ecosystem: Environmental > Aquatic > Marine > Oceanic | place: Arctic Ocean: Canada Basin | collected...
CACTACCGGGGGGCACATCATTGGCAGGCGATTTTGATGAATCACCACACCCCACCAGAAGAGCCAATACGACCGCCAAACCACTGCACGTTGTCCTTCGTTGATTCGAGTTATTCACTCATCTCCTCCATTCGTTGACGCACAAACGCGTCGGCTTCGTCTCGTGTGCGAACGGCCCCTTCCAATTGAGCATCCTCGAGCGCCGTCAAAATGTCCTTGAATTGGGGGCCGGGTTGCAAGCCCATATTTTTCAGGTCCTCCCCGTTCATAAGCCGCGGGGGGTATAGCGCGTCCTCACTCAAACCTACCCTCGTACTCTCCAACGCATCCACAGTGTCGGTGGATTGATCGGTGGCAACACAAGCCGCTCGATTCACGCGAGCCGCATGAGTCCACCAGGGCTCCCGGATAAATCGAAGGGTCGCAGACCGACTCATGGTGGCCTCAAATCGAGGCTGGGCGCTCACAATGTGCTGCAACAATACCCGCTGCTGGTTCGACAAACGCAGTCGTTGAGCCACAGCGGCGAGGCTGGATTCATCGACATCGCTCAACACAACAGCCAAGGCGATGAACAACGAACACGCGCCCAACTCCCGATACATCGCTTGGCAACGCGACGTGTCCAACGCTATCGTCTCGGGAATCAACACATCCAACAAGCCTGTGACCGTCAAGAGAATGAAACCACGCTCGGAATCGCCGGCAGCAAAGACACGCGTCAACTCACTGTGAACCCGCTCTCCCGATACGGACGTGACATGCGACGCCATCTCGATGATGGCCGACAAGGTGTCCGTTTCGATTTCAAATCCCAACGTCGTGGCAAAGCGTACCGCCCGAAGCATGCGTAAGTGGTCTTCTTCGAAGCGCTGCTGAGCGGGACCAATTGCCCGGATGATGCCCGCATCCAAGTCCTTTCGACCCTCCACAAAGTCTCGTATTTCCCCGGCGACGGGATCTTCCAACATGCCGTTGATGGTGAAGTCGCGCCGAATCACATCCTCACGCGCAGACACAAACGAAACACTATCGGGGCGACGACCGTCGGTGTAATCGGCTTCGGCCCGGAAGGTGGCCACTTCGTATTCGCGCCCCTTCCACAGCACCAAGATGACACCAAATTGGGCGCCCACCCCGACGGTCCGTTTGAAGAGTTTTTGCACCTCTTCGGGCCGCGCGCCAGTGGCGATGTCGTATTCGCGCGGCGTTCGACCCAGCAGAGTATCCCGCACGCACCCGCCCACCAAGAAGGCCTCATGACCGGCGTCGCGCAGGGTCTGGATGACCTCCACGGCACCTTGCCGTTCGTCGATAGGGGGTCGGTTCATGGGCGGAAGCCTAGCATGCAAGGCCGTGACCGTATACGACCGGAAATCCCCACTGCCTCAACCTTGACCGCTCTCTTTGATTTTTTTTGCGGCCTGACGGATCCGGGCACGGCAGAGGGGGCCACCGATGGCCTCCATGGATTCAAACAATGGAGGTGTAGCCACACGGCCTGTGACAGCGGTACGCAAAGGAGCAAAGAGATGGCCCGCCTTCCACTCCAGCTGAGTCACCAGGTCGCGCATGGCTTGCTCGATGTTCTCAGCCGTCCACGGCTGAACGCCATCCAACACGTCGGCCGCTTCCACAAGCGCCTTGCGAATGTCCTTGGGGGTTCCGTCGAACTTCTTCTTGGGGATGAGCGACTCCCAATCGTACTCCACGCCATCCCCCATGAAATAGGAAGTGGCGGGTACAAACTGGTCGAGTCGATCCATGCGCTCATGCACCAAGGGCATTAACTCTCGCACACGCTCGGGGGTCATGTACGTCGCCATGATACGTTGCACCAACTCGTCTTCACTCAGCGTACGAATGTAGTTCCCGTTGAGCCATTCGAGCTTCTTTAAATCGAAAACAGGTCCGGCCAATCCCATGCGTTCAAAGGTGAACTCCTCGATCAACTCGTCTACTGAGAACTGCTCACGCTCATCGGGCATGGACCAACCCAAGAGACCCAAGAAATTCACCATGGCTTCTGGCAGAATCCCAATTCGCTCGTAGTAGTCCAAACTCACCGGATTCTTCCGCTTGGAGATCTTGCTCTTGTCCGTGTTGCGCAGCAGGGGCATATGCCAAAACCGGGGAGGCTCCCAACCGAATGCCTTGTACAGTTGGAGGTGTTTGGGCGTCGACGAGATCCACTCTTCGGCCCGGATCACATCGGTAATGGCCATGAGATGGTCGTCCACAACGTTCGCCAAGTGATAGGTTGGAAACCCATCGGACTTGAGCAACACCTGGTCATCGATCTGGCTGTTCTCAATCGTGATTTCACCCCGGAGACCGTCTTGCACCACCGTTTGACCCTCTGTAGGGAACGTGAGTCGAACGACGTGGGGCTCTCCCTCGGCCATCTTGCTCTCGATGTCGGCGTCGTTTAGTCCCTTGCACAACCCGTCGTATTTGGGGTTTTCTTTCTTGGCCATCTGCCCTTTGCGCACCGTATCCAGACGCTCACGGGTACAAAAACACCGATACGCATTCCCGCTTTGGATGAGCTGGTCGCAATGGGACCGATAGTGTTCTGTCCGCTCACTCTGCCGATAAGGACCGTAATCCCCGCCAATGTCCGGACCCTCATCCCACTGAAGTCCCAGCCATTTCAGCGAGCGTAGAATCGCGGCCTCACTTTCGGGGGAGGAACGCAGCTGGTCCGTGTCTTCAATTCGCAAGACAAACTGGCCGCCATGCTTGCGCGCCCACACCAAGTTGAACAACCCAATGTACGCCGTGCCCACATGGGGGTCGCCGGTGGGACTGGGTGCAATTCGAACACGAACCTTCATGTCACTACCTCCTCAAGCAAGGCGACTACAGTAGGCGGCGTGGGCGAAGGCCGAGGCGTTGCGTGCCCCAAAACCATCGCTTCCAAGTCGGCAAACGCCGCATCGAGATCGTCATTGCGCACCAAATGTTGATACAGCGTGTAACGGCGCAGTTCTTCTCGTGCATTGGCCAAACGAACGCGGATTTCGGATTCGTCGTCCGTCTTGCGTCCGCGCAATCTTCGGGCCAACTCGGTCATTGACGGGGGCAACACAAATACCGCCATCGCATCCGGGTAAGCCCGCAAGAGTTGTTCTGTGCCCTGCCAGTCGATGTCGAAAAGAATACGTTTGTTCCGCCCCAAAATGCGACCGACCTCAACCTTGCTGGTTCCGTAACGACTCGTGTGAACATGAGCCCACTCCGCAAATTCGTCGTTCTCTACCATGGAGTCAAAGGTGGCGTCGTCCACGAAATGATACTCGCGTCCGTTTTCCTCGCCAATCCGCGGTTTCCGGGTCGTATGGGAGATAGACACCTCAAAGTCGTTAAAACGCGCCCGCAGCATGTTCGCCAACGTGGTCTTACCCGCCCCGGAGGGAGACGACAGGATCAACATTTGGGGTATGGATTCAGTCATTCTACGTTCGCCAATTGCTCCCGAATGCGTTCGAGCTCGCTCTTCCCCTCAATGACCAGCGCACGAATCTGAGTGTCCGGAGACTTACTACCAATGGTGTTCAACTCTCGAAGCAACTCTTGGGTAATAAACTCCAATTTCTTTCCGCTCGCCGACGGTTCATTGGCCAGCTCCGCGGTGAATTGATCACAATGACTCTGAATGCGTGAGAGCTCCTCGGCCACGTCGGCCTTGTCTGCCAACAGAGCTACCTCGTGTTCCAGTCGTCCTTCATCCAATGGCTGCTCTGTCAGCTCGGCAATGCGCTCTCGCAAGCGCTCACGATGGGCGGCCACCAACTGCGGTCCACTTTCCTCAATCTGCTTTCCCAACGATTGAATCGTCGCTACTCGCATGGCCAACTCATCCGCGATCCCGCTCCCCTCGGCCGCACGCATGGTAACCAATGCGTCCAGGGCCTGGGCCAAACCCGCACGGAGTTGCTCTTCATGGCCTTCATCCAGGGTCGTGTCGTGGGTCGACTCCACCGTAAGGACCCCCGGAAAGCGTGCCACAGTAACTGGATCGATCACGGCATCCACACCGGACACATCATTGAGACGTTCCAGCGCCGAACCCAATTGTTTAGCCAACCCCTCATCCACTCGGACGACCGATTCAGTCTGAACGCTCCGATCCCGTTGCAACGACACATCCACGTGCCCCCGCCGCAGGCGCTCCTGGATACTCTTGCGCATGACCATCTCCAACGCTCCGATGTCGGTTGCCAGACGAAATCGAAGGTCGAGATTCCGATGGTTCACCGAGCGCACGGTCACCTGCAAACGACCCTTGCCCTCACCTAAATCGATGGTGGCAGCGCCATAACCGGTCATACTCATCACATTGGTGCGCAATGGTTTCATGTTTTTTGTCGTCGGGTCCACATCGCTTGCCATAACACAAATCGTTCCTTCCGTGGGGATTTACGGCGATGCAAACCAGCCCAATTCCGCCGCCAGATCCAAAATGGTATATCGAGAGCGAATGTCTCTCACCATGTGCCACCGCTCCAGGCCGCCGGCCAATGACGAATTCACCTGGCCTGCGTCCGTCGTTCCACCCGCATCGACCAAGGCTTGACGTACAACCCCCTCCTTCAAAAGCGCCTCACCCACGAACGTTCGAATCGTCGCAAGATTGCCGCGAAGTCGTTCCATTCGCTCACGCTGCTCCTGCGGCGGTCGCCACTTCTGGATGGCCTGCTCAATGACGCCGGGAACCACGTCGGGGGGCAGATTGGAATGACGGGCTCGAACCCTTTCCGCCAGGGCATGTTGCGTCTCGGGCCAATCGCGGATGCACGTAGCCACATCCACATCATCAACACTCACGCGCTGAAGGCGATGATGCAGACCCTCCACCATGCAACAAGCGGCGCCGACTTGAGTGCCGTGCAAAGCGAATGGATGCTCCCCAATGCCATAGCGCATCATGTCCCAATAGTGGCTGATAAGGTGTTCTCCGCCACTCGCCGGACTGCTCACACCAGCCATGGCCATGGAGATCCCGGACAACGCAATGGACTGAGCCAATGACTCCAACGCGTTGGGGTCGTTTTGTCCAATTCCGGTCGCATCGGCGATCATCCGTTGAAAGGCCTCATTCAAGATGTTTCCCGGGCGCGTACAGTGATACCCACCGTCCACTCGGGACGCCAAGCGCCAATCGGCCTCACTGAATGGCTTAGAAAGCATGTCTCCCAAGCCCGCCAACGTCATGGTTCGTGGGGCCGCAGCACACACATCCAAATCCAATACCACGGCCTGGGCCGGTTGGGTCTGGAGGGTTCGCTTGATGCCCCCGTCCAACAGGGCACTGATGCTACTCGTGTACCCATTCATGCTGAGCGCAGTACCCACCACCAAATAGGGGAGTCCCCGATCGGATGCGGCGGACTTGACGATGTCATTGATGGTGCCCGAACCCACGGCCACCAGCGCTGTCGCGGCGCCCACCTGGCTTTTCACGTAAGCCACCGTATCGGGCGAAGCGACTGGGTGGGCCTGTAAGACCAGTGGACTCACGTCGAATCCCGCTTGCTTGAGCAGCGCACTGACTCGATCCCCGGCTGCCTGGAGCGTCTGCGGATCGGCCACCATCATCAACGGTCCGCGCCATCCGAGATCCTTCGCGAGCTCTCCGGTAGACTCCAGGACCCCTCGGCCGATGCGCACGGTGCGGATGTCGACCCGATGGGTCTCACCGCAATCACAAGCTGTCGAAATTCCGAGGTGTCGGTCGATCATGAGGGCGCATTGAAACGCAGGCGTGCCCCCGTGTCAACGCGATCTACGAGACCTGGAAAGCGTGCTGGCGTCTATTCCGCCTCGAACTCCAAGTAATACAATCCGCCACCGGCTTTCATGGCGTGCGGATCGTTTTCAACCCACGCCATCCCTACACGGTTGGGCGTTCCGACGAACCCCAAGGGTTGCACACGCCATCCGGTCTGAGTGACGACTTCCGGGACACCGCCGAGCGACTCCCATTCATTCGTTTCTGTGTTCTGGACCAGCACGTTGATAGAGTCGCTGGTCGTGGGCACATTCGTTCCATAATGACGGATGTACCCCAACACGGGTCGGTCATCGAACGCAGTAACCAGCGAGGGCGCACCCACATGATGATCGGGCGGTAACATGCCTTTGGCGCCACCACCGTCAGCCGGATCCCAGTTGCCAGAGGGCAGAGCTGATGCGTAAAATAAAGGCTCGTCTTGAAGCGGTGTGGTCGCCCACAAATCGCTCCAAGCCAGATGGATACGACCATCGGAGGTAACCGTCGTCGCCACATTCTGACCGGCGATACCCGAATCAGGGACGACGCCCGGAGAAAATCCGCTGCCATTGATCCCGATCCAAGATTTGCCATCCCAGTATCGAAGCAAAACCGACGAGAAGTCCGTGAGGATACTCTGCAGCACAAAGGTACTCCAGGTCACCACCGGTGCTCCCGATGGCGAAAAGGACATGTCGAACAAATCCTGAAAGTACTCGGGGAAGATCTCGGCATCGGGACCGCTCAGCCCCGTGCCCCCGTCACTGCCATCCAGGCCGGCCCATTGGCCGTTCTCAAAGCGGCGAAGGTAGATGAACCCCTGTAGATAGCCCGGCGCCGTCGTCATGTAGACCACCGTGGGACGTCCCATGGGATCGATCTTCAGCTTGGATGCTTGGTTGTAGTTGGTACCCGTAATGCCAAAGGGCCCCATAGACCCTGCGCTGAAGTCCTCCCATCCTGTACCGTTCACATAACGTCGGGCCATGACCGTTCCTTGAAGACCGGACATCTTGCATGAAAGCGCCGATGTCCACGCCACGATGAGGTCCCCGTTGGCGTCCACGACCACCGACGGGCTAAACGCAAAGCGATACTCGGTGCCAATGATCGGGTTCACACTCACCTTCGTGTCGTCGAGGGTCACCCCATCGGGTCCTGTCCACTCTTGCCCATTGAAACGAATCAGGTGAATGTGCCGGTTTTCTTCCGGACATGTGTTGCCTTGGGGGAGGAGAATCTTTTCTGTGTACACGATCACCGGTCGTTCGTCGGTGTCCAACGCCAAGGCCGCATAGCCCACGCTCGCTTCCCCCGCCAACGAGACACTGTCGCTGGCGGCTTTGGGCGCCCACGCACCGACAGGAACCGGCGGAGGTGGCGGTGCAGTATCGACCGCGGGGGTGTCTTCCGGAGGCGTAGACGTGTCACCAGGCGGTGTTGTCGTATCGTCCGGAGGTGGCGTGGTGCCATCGCCTGGTGGCGTGGTGCCATCGTCCGGAGGTGTGGTGGAGTCACCCGGTGGATCCACCGTATCATCGGGAGGGGGTGGCGTGTCATCGGGGGGGGGAACCGTCTCCGAGACCGTCTCTGTGTCTTGCGAAGCGGTGTCCACGGGATCACCCGAATCGTTGCCCCCACACGCTGTGGCTACAAGGAGTAGGCCAAACCACCAACACAGCCCATTCTGAATATTCATACCCACACGATATGGAGAGCGCCCAGGAACGTCAACCGATAGCCCTCTTGGCGTCGCCCACCCAACCGCCCCAACAGGAGCGCTCCGAAGGGAACTCATCAATAATAGAATTGCGGCATTCGACCAAAGGTAATGGCGCCAAACACGTTGACGGCGACACCCACAAGAATGAGCGTCTTGACCCGCCAAGTCAGGGGACGCCCCCCCACGGCGAACGCAACCACCAAGAGCGGCAACCAGTCGAGTCCAAATCGGTACCCAAACTGCTGCCAACCGGTGTTCTGGTAAAACAAGCCGGGCAACGCCACCACCAGACCCGCAACCAACAACTTTTTAAAGAGGGGGGTTCGGTTGGGAGAAGCCACCAACAAACACAGAACGGGGGTCGTCCAGAGCAGACCCAGACCATGATAGGTGATCCGAAGTGGCGTACCGCCGTCCCATGTAAGGACAGGCGGGTTCAACAACGCGGCGCTGAGGTTGCCGCCGAAAAACCAGCTGCTCATCAGCCCATGGCGCCGAATCGAATCCCGCATGCCCTCCACCAAATAGGTGTGGCCGAACTCCAAGGGGTTGTCCCAACGGACCGCGTTGTACCAGAGCAAAGCGCCCAATAGGACCGCCACCGGTACACCAAACTGAAACACCTTGACGACGGCGCCTGCCCATTCTCTTTTTCGAAAGCCGTCGTCCGTCCACAACACATGCAGCGCCGGCAGCACACAGAGAAACACGAGGGGAGTACGAGTGGCCATTGCGAGCCCAACAAAGAGACCAGCCACAAGCAAATTACGACGCAATTCCACCAAGAAAAACAAGGCGCAGATATGCAAAGTCACGCCAATAATTAGCGCTGTAAACCAGACCTCGCCGCGTATGGCGCTGAACAAGTACACGGTTCCGAAGATGAACAAAGCGGTGATCCACAGGTTGTCCTCCCGTGACCGTTCACTGTGTCCACGCCGGGCGAGAAACTGCAAAAGCAGGAAGAAGAGCGCGGCATTGAAGGCGGCGAAGACAAGGGTCACCCAAACATCGTTGACCGCGTAACCCCAGATCGCCACCAGGGCGTCATGACAATGGCCGGAAAGGGGGGGAAGGACACGTAAAATCGAACGTGCTCTGCTTTCTTTCCATAACAGCCTGATTTGACCTCTCGAGCACAGTCAACGTGGTAGGTCTCACCCTGTAGACTGTGAAACTCATGGCGGCGATCGTCTTTCTGGTCCTTCCAAGGAAAGACACCTCGAAGCTCCTGACCATCTTTGAGCGTTAGAATTCGATAGCTTGCCCAATCGTTCCAGCCCTGGCGCTGTCCGTCCGGCCCCGAGGTCGCCCGATCAATCGCCGCTGCAAACCCGGGAGGCGCGCTGGGATCATCGACCACCGCTTTGAACGTCTTGCGCGGTGTGTCCGTATCCAGGCGGCCATCGAGGAAGGAGTTCGCGAGATCCGCGAAATGGAAGTGTGGCGATGGCGAGAGCAATCGATCCCAGGAAAAGAGGGCAAGTATCAAGAACGTGGCCGCAAACACGCCCAAAGCCCAACGGCGGTCCGTATGGCCTTTGCTCATACTCACTCGATCTCGCCCACGACCAAGTTCTTGAGCTCAGCCGCGCTCTTCGGTTTGGTCAATGCACTGGCAATCACACCGAGGCCACAGCAGACAACAATCCCGAAGAACGCCCGAATGTATTTGTAGGCCAGGGCACCCTCCCCGCTCGGGTCAATCCCATGAGAGAAGGGATCGATGAACCACGAAAACTTCATACTGAGCAATATCACAAGCGTGCCGCCAACCAATGTCGCCAATGCACCGGCGGTCGTGTAGCGACGCCACAACAAACCCAAGATCAGCGCCACAACCAGGGGCGGTGTAATTACGGCTGTGAAGGTCCCATGGGCATCAAATAGATTGGTGAATCCCATGAATACCGGTACCAACAGGATCCCGCACACGGCCGTGGCAATAGACGCCCAGCGAGCCACTTTGAGGTAATAGGCATCGGACTGGCCCGGTCGCACATAGGGACGCCACACATCATTCACTGTGACGGCAGCCGTCGCGTTGATTAACGTGTCTGCGGTGGACATCAGCGCTGCCGTCAGTGCCGCCATGATCAGGCCAAAGAGGCCCGGCTTTGTCAGTAAACGGGTGATCTCGATGAAGATTTCGTCGCCTGTACCGGCACCATTGAAAACGCCGGCCGTCTCCAAAGCACGCGCAATCCAACCCCCTCCACACACCGAAATGGCCGCCAAGGGCATCAAAATCAGCATCACCGCGACCAACGCCTTACGACCTTCCGCCTGATTTTTTGCCGAAAGAAAGCGCATCATCAGCCCTTGATTCACGAAGAAAAAGGCCGCTGTGTTGGCGATACCGTCCTGCCAAAATAGCCCCGCCGCGGCAAAATCCGGGGGCTTATTCAAGGGTGTGAATGCGGATCGATGCTCAGGACCAAAGTTGGCCCAGAACCCTCCGTGTTCCTGCAACATGGATATGCCGATCCCAACAAGAACCAGCCCAGCCACGAGCAAGATCGCGCCCTGAAATAGATCGGTGATGATGACGGAGACCTGACCGCCGGACGTCACATACACCGCGCATAACGCGGCCACAATGGACGACCAACCCAATTGGGACATGTAGGGGTCGTCCGTCAATGGCTGGAGCTTATGAAGCACAATGCCCAACGTCCGGAAGTTAATCCCGATGTAGCCAACCATGTACAAGACCAAGAGCGTGGTGACCGCCGCACGAACCTTGGGTCCAAATCGTTTGTGAAAATATTCAGGTACACTGGCGACTCCGCTCATCCAAAGGATGGGGAGCCAAGCTCCGATGAAAATGCCTACCCACATCCAGTCGTTCAGATAGTTTTGCGTCACCGCAAAACCATATTTGTAGGCACGCCCGGAATACTTGACGAAGGAATAACTGCCGACCACAGTCGCCACGCAGCTCATCGCAATCACAAACCAACCATACCGTTGACCGGCAAAGAAATACTCGTTGGTGGTTTTGGTACCGCGTCCGCTCAAGAAGCCGAAGAGCGTCACAAGGGAGAAATAACCCACCAGGATGACAATGTCGATGGTCGCCATTTACCCGGCTCCCATGAACTGCAACGTCGTCTGTATGGTCATGAATACAAACCATCCAAACCAAACGACACCGAGCCACCGCCAATTGCTCTTCGACCACACCCCGGTTTTGAAGCCCGCCCATGTTCCCAACAGGATCAACACGAGCCCGATTGCGTACTGGTACACCAAGGGCAGCCAATGCTGTCCAGTGGCTCCGAGCCAATCGTAAAATCCGGTCAGGGTCTCCATGGTTTCCTTTTAGGGTCGCCGACTGGGGGGGATGCTAGCAGAACCGAGGTTCCGTGCACAGTACTCGGTCAATAGACATTGAGGCCCGGCGCTGAATCTTCGGTTACGGCCGCTTTTTGCGGATGGATTTGGCCATGATTTTGGTCGCCGTGGAGACCGGCGTCAGCCCATCCCCGGAGGAGGTCCCCAGAACAATGATGACATCGTTTTTGTGAGGGAATGCATAGAGGTCCATGCGATACACCACATCCGAACGCTTTCGACGCAACGTCGCTTCACCACGTCGATGGATGCCAGCACTCTTCACAGTGCGGACACGCCATCGCTTTGGCGATTCCCATGTCCACTGGCCTTCGCCTTGGGATAGCCCCTTAATGTAGAGGGCTACAACCGAAGCGAGATCGTTGTTTCGAGACGGCATCCGGGCTGCTTGCATGGTTCCATACAAGAGCGCATTGTCCAAATGGACCGCGGCAGCATCGATGGCGCCCACACGCCATTCCCTCTGGGGATGACGCACCTGATAGTTCGTCCCGGGAATCGTAAGCCACCGAGGACGAGGTCGGGACCAACCCACTTCCTTATTTTTGAAAAGGCCGGCCGTGGTGGCGGAGACTGTATCCCATTCATCGTCGGGCGCTATGGTCAGGAGAGCCAATCGCCAGGGCTCCTTCTTTATCCGCACCGCACGATCGAACCGAAGAGACACTCGGTGGATCCGTTCCTTGTGCTGGATGACACCCGCCTGAATCGTTTTTTTTCCTTTCTTCCAAGTCACAGCACCGTATTTCCGTTCCAGTTCAGTTTGAACGCTCCCCAAGAACGCCGCCTTGGTCTCCTTTCCCGCCCGCACAGCATAGACGGTACATTTTCCACGCTGAGCATCTCGGAGCTCTAACGCGTGCTTTTGCCGATGTGCTGTCGCTTGCCAGCGGACTGGCACCTCAACCCAAACGGGCGCCCCCGGAACCTGCTGCCATCGATCTTTTACCTGGACTGCTGCGCTGAGGCAGAACACCCCCAGGAGTATCCATAGGCTCTTACAATCAAACCGAAAACTCATTCACTCGCCCCCTTATTAACCCGATGGGTCGACGTCACCACGCCCCGCCAAACAGTCCGACTCGGTCAAGCTCTGACACGCCTTCCCATACCGACAACATGTGGTGTTGGCTTCCGCTTCCAAGCGATGCTGACCTGCCGGCCAGTCCACGAACAATTGCACGGCGCCCATGGGCCATGTGACACGGATCCAGTCGGCCTTGCTGTGCAAGCCCAGACCGAAGTGTAACGTATAGCTGTGTGTGCTCAAGTAACTCGAACCCGCCAACAGAACACGAGACGTTTGCTTCGACCCTACGGACACATCCACACGAGCACCCACCCCAAATGGATTGGCAGTACCCGGTTGACTCAAGTCCAATTGAAGCCACTGGTGCTCGGCGGCTCGTGCACTGTCGTTTCGCAACAACATGTTTGTGCGCCGTAGCACAAGGCTCTCGGGCCAATTGGCCGCCTTCGCTTCGCCATCCACGCCCACAAGAATGTCTACGTCTCCGTCCCGATCAAAATCACCCACCGCCAGACCATGTCCGCTCATGGCGTCCAACAACGCCTCTCCCGAGTTCGCCGTTTGGTCGACCATTCCCCCGGGTACGAATCCCATCCCCATGTTCTCCAACACGGTCATCTTTCCAATCCGCATCACCTCAAGACTCTTTTCACCATAGCCATCGGAAACCCCTGACGTGGTCACCACATCCAGATCAGCGTCGTTGTCCAGATCGATCAATGCACATCCCCATCCGGTGTTGTTCGCGGAACCGTTAATTCCATCGCTCAATACGAAGGGCAAGCGATCCACAAAACGGCGACTACCAAACATTCCCACCCAACTGAACAAGTCGTCCGTTCCCCAATCGGTCGCGTAGACATCCATATCACCGTCCCCATCCACGTCGCCGGCATCCTGACCCATCAAGCCACTCGTCTGATCGGTAAGGAATTCATGACTCGCGTCGTGAAACTGACCACCGCCATTGTTGAGAAAGACCTGGTCGCGAATGAAGTCATGAACCGTAAGCACGTCCACATCACCGTCACCATCCAGGTCAAAAAGCAGTGAACCGAAGGACTCTCCACTCGGAGACGCTTCCAAACCGAACTCCACAGACGCGTCGTCAAAATGCCCCGCGCCGTCATTACGCCATACAATGTTGGGGCCACCGCTCGTGCCGGGTTCTTCGTCGTTTTGAACGGGAGGTTCCAGGCGCCGCGCAATAGACACATACGCATCCAGGTCACCATCCCCATCCAAGTCACCAAAGCTCGCACCTTCCGACATGGTAAAGCGATTGATCCCTGCGGAATCCGTGACATCTGTGAAATCACCGTTTCCGTCGTTGAGAAACAAGCGATCGGTGCCTTCACAGGTGGTCACCAATAAGTCCAAATCTTCATCCGCATCCACGTCCGCATACGTCACGCCCATCCCCCCGGCGCCCTGAAGACCGAGACCGGCGCTGGGGGGTTCAAAGGTGCCGTTGCCCCGATTTCGAAGAAGCATCACGGCATCTTCTTGAACCACCGTGATGTCGGGCCAGCCATCTCCCGTAAAATCGACCAGGGAAACCCCTTTCGACCGGGATGGACCGAGTCCAAGAAGTCCACTGGATTCGGTGAGAGTCAGCGGAAAGGGTGGAGAAACGATCCCGTTTGTGTCGTTTGAGTCGAGCGGTTGCACGACAGCATCGTTCGAACCATCTCCCGACGAAGTCTGGCTACAGCCAAGACACATGAGCACAACGATGGTTCGAATTCGCATGAACAAAAGGATACCAAAAACAGATGGGGAATATTGGGTACAAAAAACGGCCGGGGACATGCCCCGGCCGATTCTCTTGCCTACATCTTGGTACCCCGTAGGGGAATTGAACCCCTGATTCCGGCGTGAGAGGCCGGCGTCCTAACCGCTAGACTAACGGGGCGTGGTTCGGGGACTAGGATTCGAACCTAGATCAATGGAGTCAGAGTCCATTGTCCTGCCATTAGACGATCCCCGAGCGTGCGCTCGTTTACTCACAAAAAAGAACGTGCACTCCGGTTGAGCCAGAATGCGGGGTCGCATATTATGTGGGCCTCTATACCCTGTCAAGACAGTGCAAGGCCCCACAAGCGCGCGCCCAGAGGGAAACATTATTCCTTCGTTTCGGAATCCTCGTCGGCATCGGCCACTTCAACAGCGGCCTCTTCGGCGGGTGCCTCTTCAGCAGCGGCCTCTTCGGCGGCGGCCTCTTCGGCGGGTGCCTCTTCAGCAGCGGCCTCTTCGGCGGGTGCCTCTTCGGCGGGTGACTCTTCAGCAGCGGCCTCTTCGGCGGGTGCCTCTTCAGCAGCGGCCTCTTCGGCGGCGGCCTCTTCGGCGGGTGCCTCTTC
>Ga0114996_10005912_pt1 | contig 14244 bp, 10 predicted proteins | sample ArcticOcean_MG_C_4_FD_87039 | JGI IMG/M metagenome (GOLD analysis project Ga0114996, IMG submission 87039) | Marine microbial communities from western Arctic Ocean - ArcticOcean_MG_CB4_134 | ecosystem: Environmental > Aquatic > Marine > Oceanic | place: Arctic Ocean: Canada Basin | collected...
CATGAGGTCGCGACGCACGGCGTCCTGGCAGCGGCTCAGCAAAGGTTTGAACGCCTCGGCGGCTTGGGCCTTGCCTTGCAGCGTATCCAGTTCGAAGCGCGCGCCCAGTTGCGCCAGGTAGAAATCGAGCGCTGTCTGCGCCCCATCCACTGCCTCCAACAGTCCATCCGCTCCTTCTGCCTGGACAAAAGTATCCGGATCATGCCCCTGCGGCAGCGACACAACGCGAGCGTCTATACCCGTACCTAGCAAAATTTCGAGGCCGCGCTGGGCAGCCGCAGAACCGGCTGCATCCCCGTCGAAAACGAGGACGACCTGTCCGGCGTAGCGCGCCAGGGCACGGCATTGCTCCTCGGTCAGGGCCGTGCCCGCCGAAGCCACAACATAATCGATGCCATGTTGCGCCAAGCTCAGCAAGTCCATGTACCCCTCAACAATTAGAGCCATGCCCTTTTGGCGGATAACTTCGCGCGCGTGACTGAGACCGTAGAGCACAGCGCTCTTGCGGTAGATGGGTGTCTCCGGCGAGTTGAGGTATTTGGGCTCTTGGTCGGACTTAAGGGCGCGCGCCCCAAACCCAATAGTGCGCTTGGATAGGTTGGCGATGGCAAAAGTAGCACGGTCGCGAAAGCGGTCGTAATAACCATCTCCCTTCTGGCGCGGCAGCGCCAGTCCGGCCTTCTCCATTGCCGCTGGGTTCAAACCGCGTTTGGCGGCGATTTTGAGCAATCCATCCCACTCAGCCGGGGCGCAACCTAAGCAGAAGCGCTCGATGATCTCATCTGTTAGTTTGCGCCCGTGCAAATAATCGAGCGCCCCCCGCCCCTCTTCCTGATATAAGAGATGATGGTAATATTTCTGCGCTAACTCGTTGGCATGAAAAATCTCGTCGGTTACATCATCGGCGACCTCTGACCTACCGCGCTCGGGCAGAACAATGCCGCTGCGCTGGGCCAACAGCGTTACGGCTTCGACAAAACTGACTTTGTCTTGTTGCTGGAGAAATTTGAACACATTGCCGGCTGCGTTGCAACCGAAACACTTATAGATCTGCAGTTCGGGATTGACGTTGAAAGAAGGCGTTTTTTCGTTGTGAAAAGGACAGAGACCGAGAAAATTGCGTCCCCGCTTGTTGAGCTGGACGTATTCGGAGATCACCTCAACTATATCGGTGGCGTCTCTAATGCGCTCAATTATTTCATCGGGAATACGCGGCATGGCCTGTTTGGCGGGATGCGATAAAACATAAGGAAGAGCATGAGCACGAGCCTAGATCTAATCGCGGTTTAAGATATTCTGCCTCTATCTCCCGGTCAAGACCACCAGTACCCAATCATTATTTTGTGATTTGGTGTCCCTAATCACAGTGGTCCATTGCTTGTGAAGCTAATTTAGCCTTAATTGTGTAGATTTGTGCTCAATCTTATGTACCTCTATAGCTGAAGGACAAATACTGCTTGCACATTGTCAAATGGTATCCATATATTCCATGGGATTATTGGGATCTTACTAGATAAGAAAAAGCACGATATAAGTCCTTGTTTTATTAGTATTTGCATAAATAAACAAGGTTGTATAATTTCTTCGTTTTAACCCTGTAAAAAAGAACTGTGGTAGTAAAACTGTATTGGGAGAGGAGGTGGCGGTTTTATAATAATTGAAGAAATTGCTTGACTTGGCATTATAAAGCTATAGATTTACGTCGATTCCTGCCCAGCAGAAATCGCATTTTATTAGTTATGAATTTAGTAAGGATTCGCTGCATCGGGGTCCCAGTTTGGAACCCGGTGCAATCATACTTTTTGTCAACGGAATTAAAACATACATAAACCGCCCAACTCCCGTTTATGATCCCGGGAAATTGGACCGCAGCATTGAGGAGGAGGAGATTGCACATGTCGAGAGGCAAATTGGGGTTTTTGACGAGTTTGATTTTATTGGGGATGGTATTTCTGAACCCATCTTCAGTATCCGCCCAGCTCACCATTTCCGGACTTGCAGCTGGCACCGATGATTTGCGACCAGGTCCGGTCGCTGCGGTCATAGCAGGGGTAGACCTAACTGTTCCCAGCATAACTGTTACCTGGACTTTATCCGACGACGATTTTGTGCGCCAGGCCCCAACCGGGACGGATTTCACCTCGGGCGGTGCCTTCACTAATGTAAACGACGTGGCCGGTTACAAGGTCTGGCGCGACGACGGTAACGGCGCTGTGGTCATCGATATCCTTGGTAGCGGCGAGATAGGCTACGAAGATCTAGATGTGACCAACGGCGTAAACTACACCTATTCGGTCACCGTGATCGACGCCGCCGGCAACGAGAGCGACCCGGTCAGCAGCGAATTGGTCGTGGTCGGTTCACCGCCGACGTCCGAACCCGTGCCCCCTGTGGGGGCCCAAGTCTTAAAGACCATCAGTTTGACCTTTAACAACGCTGCAAATGCAGCGGTTGACAATGCTCTTGCTCTTGTACTAGAGATACGAGTACCCCCCCCTGCTTCCCCTGTTCCCGGTGTCGATCCGCCGCCTCTCCTGGATCTAACAGAGGTCATAGCTAATTTTGACATTCCCGAAGCAGATAAAGCAGAGATCGTAATCTTTGTCAATGATTTTAGAACCGGCTTGTGCGCAACGCTGGGCGCTGATTTTGATTGCTCCCGCATTGTAATAACAGGCCTTTCACAAGGCAGTATCGTCGTCGATTTTGTAATCGTAGACGATCCTGAGAATCCCGATGCCACCCCGACCGCCGAAGTGATCGCGGACCTCGAAGTACTGGTCGAGGAAGACCCCGAAGCCCTCAACGAAGCCCTGGCCGCAGTGGTCGGCCCGGTCTCCGACTTCGGCTCGGTCACCTCGGGCGATCTGGACATGGGCGTCGTCGGCCTGGATGGCACGGCCTCCGAAGATTTCTCCTTCAACAATAACGCCACCGAAGACGACGCCATCCTCAGCCTCCAAATCGAAGTCACGGGCGACGGTTTTTCCACCGATGCAACTTCGCTGCTTATCGAGTCCAACGGCGGCACCGGTACCTTCACCGTCACCTTCGACGCCGCCGAGGTCAACAGCCTCAACGGCGCCTACGACGGCGTACTGACCATTCAGAGTAACGATCCCAACAATCGCCTGACCGTCATCAATCTCTCAGCCACCATCGAAGACGGCAATAGTGCCCAGCGCATCGATTTGATCGGCTCGGCTTTTCCCTTCGGCAACGTCGCCACCGGCACCACGCAAGCGCGCACCATGACCGTGCGTAACTTGGGTGATCTCGACCTCAGTGGCACCCTCGCACTGGACGGCGACGCCGCCTTTGCAATAGACGAGTCGTCTTTCTTGCTGGCTGGCGGCGAAGGTCTCGGCGTGACAATTGAGTTCAGTCCGACCGGCGAAGTAGATTATTCAGCCACCATCACTATCACCAGCGACGATCCCAACGAGCCCGAGTTGACCGTACCGCTTTCCGGATCCGGCACCAGCGGCGAAGAAGCACTGCTGGAGACGGACACCGACGGCAACCTGGTCACCGACGATGACGGCAACTTCGTCATTATTCTGGGCGATTTCGACGGCACCGCCGACGTTGGTTTCCAAGATTTCTTCATCTTTGCTGACAACTTTGGAGCCGACGACCTAACAGATCCCGATGTTAATGCCGCCACCGACCTCGACGACAGCGGCGACGTTGGTTTCCAGGATTTCTTCATCTTTGCCGACAACTTCGGCAAGAGCGGTATCTACCAGGTCCTGGGTAGCTCGGCAACGGCGTTTAGCGCCACCTTGAGCGGTGACCAGCAAAATCCTGCTGTAACCAGCAGCGCGGCGGGCAGCGGCACCTTCAGCCTCAACGCCGCCGAAACCGAGTTGACCTTCAGCATCATAGCGACCGGCGTAACCGACTTCACCGCCGCACATTTCCACAATGCGGCAGCGGATGCCAACGGTGGGGTAGTACGCGGTTTTGACGCGGCTGAAATCACTGACGACGGCGCCGGCAATATAACCATTTCCGGCACCTGGTCCAGCACCGACGGTTCGGCGCTAACGGAAGCCCTGGTCGACGAGTTGGAAGCCGGCAATATCTACGTCAACATTCACACCACGACCAGCGGTAGTGGTGAGATTCGCGGGCAGGTGATCGAAGACTAATATCCTGCACCTTTAGTTACTAAAAAGCGCGATGCCTGCAGGCATCGCGCTTTTTTATTGTACTTAGGTCTATTTCCCCTAACTAAAATTAACTTGACCTGTCCCATACAGCCGTGTATCTTTAATTTTGTCTCTACCTAGGAAATATCCCATTCTCGCTCTTTATAGAGGAGGGTACAAATAGTGAAAAAGCGCAATCAACTCGCACTAGTGGTCGGCCTCGCCGCCCTTTGTGTCGCACCGCTTTACGGCCAATTGGTCTCTTCCGGAGCCGTCGCTGCTGTCGACAATATCCCACCGGAGCCAGTCACCAACTTGCTTGCTCTCGACGCCTCCGACGACGAGGCCAACCGCATCTCCCTCACCTGGTCTCTGTCGGCCGACGACGCCATCAGTCTATCCAGTTTTGGCAATACTTTTGTGCCGCGCGGCGGCGTGCAGGGTTATAATGTCTACCGCCAACCCGAAGCAGGCGGCGAAGAGTTGATCGCTACCTTGGGCCCCGGCACAGCAGAGTATCTCGACGAGGCCGTCGCCGACGCCACGACCTACATTTACACCGTACGCCCTTTCGACCTAGACAACGAAACGGACCTGGGCGTCGATGTCGGCTCAGCCGCAGACTTAGCGCGCATCGTGCTCATTGGCGGTACACCCGATGTCGAAATTGTTATTACCGTCCAGGCTACCGTCACCTTTGAGGGCACACTCGACGTGGAAAACGAAACCGCCGTCGAGCTCTTCTCCAACAACTTCATCGCCACCACGGCGGCTGTGATGAACATCGATCCCAATCGCGTCGTCGTCAAGGACATCCGCTCGGGCAGCATCATCGTCGATTTCGAAATCATTGACGGCGGCGGCGCCCCGGACGAAACCCCCACCGCCGCAGCAGCCCTCGCCGTCCTGGTCGAGGAGATCACTAACGAGACCAACGTTTTTGTCCAGGCCGGCTTGGGCACAGTGCTCGACCTGGCCGACGAGACCTCCAGTGTCATCGTTATCATTACCGAAGTCAATCCAGTAGACACGGACGGTGTCGAAGTCTTCGGCTGGTTTAGCCGCCAGGGCAATACGGTAAGTTTTCAGGACTTTTTCATCTTCGCCGACAACTTCGGCCAGCCCGACTTCAATCCCGCCACCGACCTCGACAAGAGCGGCGCCGTCGGTTTTCAGGACTTTTTCATCTTCGCCGACAACTTCGGCAAAATAATCTCCAATGCCGACGAAGTAAGAAGTCACGAAGGCATCTTGTAAACCCAGCACAATCATTTCGTCCCCCGTTGCCGCAATGGCGACGGGGGATTTTTTTATTATGAAAATTATGAAAAATCTCCCTACCTGGTGTTTCTTTGCTGTCGTACTCGACATCCTGTTCTGTGCCACCCCATCACCAGCACTGGTAATTTCCCAGCAGCCAGCCGCCGGCGTCGACAATATCCCCCCAGCCCCAGCCTCTCACATTCAAGCCAGTGACCGTGCAGACGACAGCGGCGGCCATATCCTTGTCACCTGGGTACCGTCGCTCGACGACCAGGCCGGATTTTCCGTGCTCATGAACGGCACCTACGAAGCAAGTTCTGGCATTGTTGTATACCCCACACATCGGGGGATTTTAGGTTACCGGATTTACCGTTCTGCCGACCGTGCCACTACCGAGTTCGTCGGTCAAGAACCGGTGGGCAGCGACCGCTTCCTCGATGAGAAAGCAGAGGACGGCGTGACCTATTCCTACGAAGTGCGCGCCTTTGACGCCAGCCACGAAACGTCTCCCAGCATCATCCCAGGTTCATCTGCGGATCTGGCGCGCACCGCCCAGGCGTTTGACAACACCTTTATTCCCACAGACGCCGGTGGAAATCCCGTAGCGGGTTGGTTTAACCGCCAGGACCCGACTGTGGGTTTTGACGATTTTTTTCTTTTCATAGACCACTTTGGCCAGGTCGACGGAGAAGTAGGGTTCGATAGCCAATACGATCTCAACGACGATCACCGCGTAAACTTCGCGGACTTTTTTATTTTCGTCGATCATTTTGGCACTAGAATAAGCAACTTCGACGAACTACTGATCAATTGAATGCAGGAAAGGGCTTGACAAAGCAAGCTTTTCTATATAACTTTTGTCTTAATCTACTTACCCGCTTTTCCGATTTCCCTTTCAGCTCTTAACATACCGGAAAGCTTCAACCGCTCGCATCTTGGCGGTTTCAGCTGGGTTGCATTGTAAAAACGCACCGAGCTAAACTCAATCCAATTCCACGCAATTTTTCCATTTTTTACCGTTGCAATTGACACTATCCGGCAATTAAAAATCCCGTACATATTAATAGATAAGTTTCCCAGGGACGTTCCGTGTCCTTGTCTAATACCATTCGCCCTATGGTCCACAAGGACGGACGTTTACGAAAGGTTGTGAGGAGAGTAATGTCTGCCGAACACAATAGCGGTAAAGTGCAAAAGATGAATATCATTGAACTCCAGCGCATGAACATTCTGGACCTGCAGGAGTTAGCTATCAAAATGGAGGTGGACGATTACGCGGTCCTGCGCAAGCAGGAGCTAATCTTCGCCATTCTGAAGAGCCAGACCGAAAAGACCGGCCTGATCTTTGCCCAGGGCGTGCTCGAAGTGCTGGAAGAAGGTTTTGGATTTCTCCGTTCACCCAGCTATAACTACCTACCAGGACCCGACGATATTTACGTCTCCCATTCGCAGATAAAGCGCTTCAGCCTACGCACTGGCGACACCATCTCGGGACAGATACGGCCACCCAAAAACGAGGAAAAGTACTTCGCCCTGCTCCGTGTCGAGGCCATTAATTTCGAAGACCCAGAAGTCACTAAACAGAAAACCATATTCGAAAACCTCACGGCTCTCCATCCCGACGAGCGCCTCACCCTCGAACACGATGCCGGCGACATGACCACGCGCATCCTAGACATGCTCAGCCCCATCGGCAAAGGCCAGCGCGGACTCATCGTCGCCCCGCCCTTCACCGGTAAAACGGTGCTCTTACAAAAAATAGCCAACGCTATTACCAAGAACCACCCCGACGTCACCCTCATTGTTCTGCTCATCGACGAGCGCCCCGAGGAAGTCACCGACATGCTGCGTTCGGTGAACGGTGAAGTGATCAGCTCGACCTTCGACGAGCCGGCCACGCGCCATGTGCAGGTGGCCGAAATGGTGATCGAAAAGGCTCGCCGTCTGGTCGAACACAAGCGCGACGTGATCATCCTACTCGACAGCATCACTCGCCTGGCGCGCGCCTACAATACCGTGACACCACATAGCGGCCGCATCCTGACCGGCGGCGTCGACTCTACCGCGCTGCAATTTCCGCGCCGCTTCTTTGCCGCAGCGCGCAACGTCGAGGAAGGTGGCAGCCTCACCATCATCGCCACCGCCCTGGTAGAGACGGGCAGTAAAATGGACGAAGTCATCTTCGAAGAGTTTAAAGGCACCGGCAATATGCAGGTCAACCTCGACCGCAAACTGAGCAACCGCCGCGTCTTTCCCTCCATCGACGTGACCGCCACCAGCACTCGTAAAGAAGAGCTGTTGCTCTCCGAGTACGAACTCAACCGCTCCTGGATCCTGCGGCGCATCCTCAACCAGATGGGTGTCACTGAAGGCATGGAATTTTTGCTCGAGCGCATGCAAAGCACCAAATCCAATGAGGAATTCCTCAAAGTCATGAACGAATAAGAACATCTCTTGCGCTATCGGAAGACGCCCTTTATTTTATTCTCCTCCAGCACTTTGAACAGGAGACTCGACATGAAACAAGATATACACCCCGAATACCAGCAAGTCATATTTCTCGATGTGAGTTGCGGCCACAAAATCCTCACGCGCTCCACCCTCGTTCCCGAGGAAACTATGGAGTGGGAGGACGGCAATACCTATCCGGTCTTGCGCATGGAAGTCAGCTCCGCATCCCATCCCTTCTACACCGGCAAGCGCCAGCTGCTGCTCGACCGCGGTGGTCGCATCGAGCAGTTTAACCGGCGCTACAAGATCGAGGGCGAAGCAGCGCCCGCCGGGGAAGAAGAAAACGCCCAAGCTTAGCTGGATTTATTGACACACAAGAGGTGATAGGCACCGCTCAGGCGGGGGCCTATCGCCTTTTTCTTGTACTTAAGGCAATGGATCGACAAAAAATAACCGAAGATCTGCCCGTCGGCGGCCAAGCCGTAATCGAAGGGGTGATGATGCGCGTGCCCGGCAAAATTGTTACCGCCGTGCGCAAAGCCGATAAACAGATCGTCGTGCGCCAAGAGGAGCATGTCGCTCTCACGCAGCGCTACCGCTGGCTCAATATCCCCGTACTACGTGGCTGCATTTCTTTCTTTGAGATGATGATCATTGGCCTGCGCGCCCTCAACTTTTCCGCCGACATGGCCATGCAAGAGGCCGCTAGTAACGACCCGAACAAAGAAAGCGAATCCCAACCCGCAGACACCCAACGCAGTGAATGGCGCGACAAAGCGGCGTTAGGGCTCACCATGGTCTTTTCCATGAGCGTGGGCATTGCCGTGTTCTTCTTCCTGCCGCTCTTCATCGCCCAATTTACCGGCGCCCAGCGCGACGCCCTGCAATTCAACCTGGCTGCCGGTCTAGTGCGCATGACGCTTTTCCTACTCTATCTGTGGGGCATTAGCCACTGGGAGGAGATTCGTCGCGTCTTCCAATACCACGGCGCCGAACACAAGAGCATTTTCACCCTCGAGGCCAACGCCCCCTTAAGCGTCGATAGCGCTCGCACCTTTCCACGCCTCCACCCGCGCTGCGGTACCAGTTTCCTGCTCATCGTCGTCCTCTTGGCCATCGTCGTCTTCGCCTTGGCCGATACCGCCTTTGTGCAAGTCTTTGGACATGAGCAAAGCTTACTGGAGCGCTTTGCCACTCATTTGTGTTTTCTGCCGCTGATCTCGGGCATCAGCTTTGAATTGCTCAAGCTCTCCGGCAAGAAACGCAATCATCCGCTGACCAAAATCCTGATCACGCCCGGCCTCTGGCTGCAGCGCATCACCACGCGCGAACCTAGCGACGACCAACTCGAAGTGGCCCTGGTCGCCCTGCACTGCGCCCTCGATGAACCCACCCAGGTCGAATACACCCTGGTGCCTTAAAGCCCCTTGACCCGAGGTAGACCGAAGTGCTCGACAAATTGCTCGAATACGAGAAACGCTACGAGGAATTAAATCAGCAATTGGCCGACCCAGCCACCAGCCAGAATCCCATCCTCTACCAAAAGCTGGCTAAAGAACTGGGCGATCTACGCCAAGCCGTCAACGTGGGGCAGCAATACCGCGATGTGGTGGAGCGCCAACGCGAAGCCGAGGATATTATAGCCGACGGCAGCGACGCCGACCTGGTCGAACTGGCCGCAGCTGAAGTGGACGAGTTGCGCGCCGACAGCGAACGCCTCGAGCAAGAACTCAAACTCCTGCTCATTCCCAAAGATCCCAACGATGGACGCAACGCCTTGGTCGAAATTCGCGCCGGTACCGGCGGCGACGAAGCCGGCCTCTTCGCCAGCGATCTCTACCGCCTTTTCAATCGCTTTGCCGAACGCAATAACTGGAAACTTGAACCACTCTCTTCTAGCCTCAACCCCTCCGGCGGTTTTAAGGAAGTGGTCTTTATGATCGAAGGCGCCGACGCTTACGGCAAACTCAAATTTGAGAGCGGCGTACACCGCGTCCAGCGCGTGCCCAAGACCGAAACTTCCGGCCGCATCCACACCTCAGCCGCATCGGTGGCCGTCCTGCCCGAAGCCGAGGAAGTGGATATCGATATCGCTCCAGAAGATCTCAAAATCGAAGTGTACCGTTCCAGCGGCCCGGGAGGCCAGAGCGTCAATACCACAGATTCGGCCGTGCGCATCACCCACCTGCCGACCAATACAACGGTTTCTTGTCAGGACGAGAAATCCCAACTCAAGAACAAGAACAAAGCCCTCAAAGTACTGCGCGCCCGCGTGCTCGACGCGCATATGGCCGAACAGAACGCCAAAATTTCGCAGGAACGCCGCCAGCAAATCGGCTCGGGGGACCGCAGTGCAAAGATCCGTACCTACAACTACCCCCAGAGCCGCGTCACCGACCACCGCATCGGGCTGACAGTCTACCGGCTTGACGAGGTGCTCGACGGAGATATCGACGAGTTCGTGCAACAATTGGGATTGGCAGCGCAGGAAGAGGCATTAGCGACGGAATAAACAAGGCAACTAGAGTCGACCTGCGGAGTGAAGGGGACGGTCATGAATGAGCGCCAGTGGAAACTGCTCGATATTCTCTCGGAGACTAGCAGCTTTTTTGCCGGCAAGAAAATCGAAAACGCGCGATTACAGGCTGAGATACTATTGGCCAATGTGCTGAATATGCGGCAACTCGATCTCTATCTGGAGTTTGAGCGGCCCCTGACAGCGGCCGAAGTAGATGCCTACCGCAAGCACGTTAAGAAACGCCTAGATGGCATGCCCGTCCAGTATATCACCGGTGAGACCGGTTTCCGCGAATTGATCCTCAATGTATCCGAAGCCGTGCTCATTCCCCGTCCCGAGACCGAAATTTTAGTTCAGATCGCCCTGGATCGCCTCGCCGATTTAACCGCGCCGCGGGTGCTGGATCTGGGCTGCGGTTCGGGCGCCATAGCCCTGGCCATCGCCCAGGAGCACCCCAGCGCCCAGATAACCGCCACCGACATTTCCCCACAAGCGCTCGAAGTGACCCAGCAAAATGCCGAGCGCAACGAAATACCAGACCGCCTCACCCTGCTCTGTGGCGACCTCTTCGCCCCCATTGCTGCAGAGCGCTTCGACGCCATCCTCAGCAACCCCCCGTACGTCTGCCACGGCGAGATCGCCACCCTCGCCCCTGAAGTCCGCGACCATGAACCCCACCAGGCCCTCGACGGCGGCGCCGACGGTCTCGACTTCTATCGCCGCATCGCCGCCGAAGCTCCCTCTTTCCTCACCCCCACCGCTTTCCTTTGCCTCGAAGCCGGCGATACTCAGGCCCCTCCCGTCTCCTCCCTGCTCAAGGCCGCTGGCTTTTCCCAAGCAGATATCCACCCAGACCTAAACGACATTTCCCGGGTCGTTCTCGCTACCGTCTAGTTTACTGCAACCGCGTTGTTGACAGAGTATCAATACCAGCCCCACATTTTATATATGGCCAAAAAACCTCGCACCCAATACACCTGCCAATCCTGCGGCCACACCGCTCCCCGCTGGTTCGGCCGCTGCACCGCCTGCGATGAATGGAATACCTGCGTCGAAGAACGCCCCCAACCCACCGATACCCGTCGCGACCAACGCGTCACCCCACGCGCCGAACTCCAGCCCATCACCGACCTCTCCGACGAAGACTACGAACGCCTTACCATCGGCATCGCCGAATTTGATCGCGTTTTGGGCGGCGGCATCATGCCCGGCTCCGTCGTCCTGGTCGGCGGCGACCCCGGCATCGGCAAATCTACTTTACTTTTGCAGATGGCCGGCCAATTGGCCAGCGCTGGTTTACGCCTCATCTACATCTCCGCCGAGGAATCTGCCGGCCAGATCCACCTGCGCGCCGGCCGCATCGGCGCGCTATCAGACCAACTCTTCTTGCTGCCCGAAACTAATTTGTCTACCCTGCTCGACCAATTGCACAGCGCTGAACCCACTGTTGTCATCGTCGATTCGATCCAGACCATCTACTTTCCCGAACTCGACAGTGCCCCCGGCAGCGTCAGCCAGGTACGCGAGTGTGCCGCCCGCCTCGTCTACTTTGCCAAAAAGAGCGGCGTGCCCGTCTTTCTGGTGGGGCACGTTACCAAGGAAGGCACGGTGGCTGGCCCACGCGTACTAGAGCACTTAGTCGACACCGTGCTCTACCTCGAAGGCGAGCGCCACCACCATTTCCGCATCCTGCGCGCTGCCAAAAATCGCTTTGGTTCCACTAACGAAATCGGCCTCTTCGAAATGCGCGACCACGGCCTCATCGAAGTAGCCAACCCCTCCGAAATCCTGCTCTCCGAACGCCACGAGGGCATCTCCGGCTCGGCTATTGTCTGTAGTATGGAGGGCACCCGTCCCCTGATGGTCGAAATACAGGCTCTAGTGAGCCGTTCCAGCTTTGGATATCCCCAGCGCGTTGCCACCGGCATCGACCCCAAACGCCTCTCTATCATCATTGCCGTCCTCGAAAAGCGCGGCGGTTACGATTTATCTTCCGAAGACATCTTTATCAATGTGGTCGGCGGTTTGCGCCTAGACGAACCCTCCGTCGACTTAGGTGTAGGCCTAGCCATCGTCTCCAGCTTCCTCAACCGCGCGCTCGACTTCAAAACCGTAGCCATCGGCGAAATTGGTCTGGGGGGCGAAGTGCGACCCGTCAACCAAATCGAGCGCCGCGTTGCCGAAGCGCGCAATCTGGGTTTTGAGCGCTGCCTAATAGCGCGCAGCAATCTCAAAGGCTGGAAGCGACCTAAGGACATGGAAGTGGTCGGCGTCGGCGGTGTGGAAGCAGCTGTCGAACTGGCATTGACAGACTAATTTTAGACATGTATCCCGATCTACACGGCAGTGTTTCCCTCAGGTTACAGTTCTATCAAAAGCACCTTTTTTTTCTCCTCGGGTTAAATAACCTTAAATTGATGTAATACATATAGTTACACTATATATACGTACGTCTGGCACGATCTTTGTTTTATTTTTCATAAATGTAAAAAAGCGCTTGACACCTGCACAAAATAATAGTATATTTTTGTGCAGGTAGTAACGTTTTAACCTAAGCTGATTAACCTGAGCATTTCTCATCATCGGACGAGGAGGACATCATGGCCCCTACCAAAAACAAAAACGCAATGAACGGCAGCGAAAAACCCGCAGATAAAGACAAAGCCGTAGACTTGGCCCTCAGCCAAATCGAGCGCCAATTTGGCAAGGGCGCCATCATGCGCCTGGGCGAGTCCCAGGTCGTCGACGTCGAAGTCATCCCCACCGGTTCGCTGGCGCTCGACTCGGCGCTGGGCATCGGCGGCGTGCCCAGGGGCCGCATCATTGAACTCTTCGGTCCCGAAGCCGCCGGCAAAACCATGTGTGCCCTGCACATCGTCGCCGAATCCCAAAAGTTAGGTGGCGTCACCGCCTTCATCGACGCTGAACACGCCCTCGACATCAATTTCGCACGCAAATTGGGCGTCGACGTCGACAATCTCCTGGTGGCCCAACCCGACTCGGGCGAAGAAGCTCTCGAAATCGCCGACACCCTGGTGCGCAGCGGCGCCATCGACCTCATCGTCATCGACTCAGTTGCCGCCCTGGTCCCCAAGGCCGAACTCGAAGGCGACATGGGCGACTCCCACATGGGTTTGCAGGCCCGTCTCATGTCCCAAGCTCTGCGCAAAATTACCGGCTCGGCACAGCGCTCGGGCACCTCGGTCATCTTCATCAACCAATTGCGCATGAAAATCGGCGTCATGTTCGGCAATCCCGAAACCACCACCGGCGGCCGCGCCCTGGCTTTCTACTCCTCAGTGCGCCTCGACATCCGCAGCATCGGTGCCATCAAAGACGGCGACGAAGTCATCGGCCGTCGCACCCGCGTCAAGGTGGTCAAAAACAAAGTGGCCCCACCTTTCCGCGAAGCCGAATTCGACATCATGTTCTACGGCGACAGCGTCGGCATCTCGCGCGAGGGCGCCCTGATCGATATGGGCGTCGAACACGAATTAGTCGAGAAAAGCGGTGCCTGGTATTCCTACGACGGCGAACGCATCGGCCAGGGCCGCGAGAACTCCCGCGTCTACCTGCGCGAGAACTCCGCATTGGCTGCCAAACTCGAGACCCAATTGCGCGAGGCGCTCGACATTCCAGTTAGAGGCATCAAAGGTACCAACGGTACTGCAGAAACTGAAGAAATTGCGAAAACCAATGACACCGAAAAAGCGGAAGAAGTAGAATTGGCGGAAGCTTAGGTAACTCCCAAGAAATAATATACCGATCATCTGCGTATAGGGTTATCTTTCCCCCGTTCGCGTCCCCCCCCTTCACGAAACCTCAGGAAGGAGACGATGCCTTTGCTTCTCGATCAAC
>Ga0114996_10005916_pt1 | contig 14240 bp, 11 predicted proteins | sample ArcticOcean_MG_C_4_FD_87039 | JGI IMG/M metagenome (GOLD analysis project Ga0114996, IMG submission 87039) | Marine microbial communities from western Arctic Ocean - ArcticOcean_MG_CB4_134 | ecosystem: Environmental > Aquatic > Marine > Oceanic | place: Arctic Ocean: Canada Basin | collected...
AACCGCGCGGTGTCGATGATGTGCGCGTTGAGGTCGCCGTGGGCGCCGGAACCAGCTAGCTTTTTCTGGAAGCGCCAGATCAACGGCACGGACGGGCCGCCCCAGCTCTGCAGGTACGTCGCGCGCACGTGGTAGATCTCGCCGAGTCGACCTTTCTGGACCAGTTGGTGGGCGAGGGCGATCGCGGGGCAGCGCCGATAGTTGAACCAGACGAAGGTCTTCGACTTCTTGGCCTTCTTAGCGGCTTGCATCATCTCCCGCGCGTCCTTCAGCGTGCCGGCGAGGGGCTTTTCGCACGCGACGTGCTTGCCGGCCTCGAGCATCGTGATCGCGTGCTCCTTGTGCACGTGGTTCGGCGTTCCGATGTCGACCAGGTCGATAGAGTCATCCTTCGCGATGTCGCGCCAGTTCGTTGTCGTCCTCTCCCAGCCCCATGTCTTGGCGAAGGCCTTCAGTTCCTTCTCGTCGCGGGCGCAGATCACGCTCCGCACGGGTGACAGGGGAAGGGTGAAGAAGTGGTTGACCTGCGCCCAGGCGTTGGAGTGGGCGCGGCCCATGAACTTCTGTCCGATGAGCGCGACGTTGCAAGTCTTCGGCATTGGCGGGAGTCGAGGGAGGGGTTGGAAGGGGTGAGGGCGCGCCAGTGTATGCCCTCGCTTGTCTTGATCCAGCGCGATCTACTCTTCGCGCACAGGCTTCCGTCCCGCGAATCGTTTGCTCGGCGACTGCGCAGCCATACAGTGATGCTACCGGGCGCCGCCGCGCGCGGGAATGATCATGAAGTCCACGTTGTTCATTCTGCTCACGTGCTCGTCGGCGTGTGCCGTTCCGCAAACTGCGACGCACGAAAACGGCGATCGACCTCGGGTCAGAGACGCCGGCATCGTGATCGGCGAGATGCCGACCGGCAAGCACAACGCCATCACCGACGTCGAGGGTGTCCAGGTCGGTCACGCGACGGTCGTGCGTGGCGACGACGTCCGCACGGGTGTCACGGTGATCAAGCCGCACGGCGGCAACCTCTACCAGGAAAAGGTGCCCGCGGCGATCTTCGTCATGAACGGTTACGGCAAGCTCGTCGGTTCGAGTCAAGTCGCCGAGCTCGGTGAGCTCGAGAGCCCGATCGCGCTGACCAACACGCTGAACGTCGGCAAGGTCATGGACGCGATGGTCGGTCACATGCTAGATCTGCCGGGCAACGAGAAGGTCCGCTCGGTCAACGTCGTCGTCGGCGAGACCAACGACGGGCGACTCAACGACATCCGCGGTCGTCACGTCACCGCCGCACACGTGGCGTCGGCGCTGAAGAGCGCGGCTTCCGGTGCGGTCACGGAGGGCGCCGTTGGCGCGGGGAAGGGAACGATCTGCTACGGGTGGAAGGGCGGCATCGGTACGTCTTCGCGGCGGACAGGTGGCTACACCGTGGGCGTGCTGGTGCAGACGAACTTCGGCGGTCGGCTGACCATCGCCGGTGTACCGGTCTACAAGAAGCTCCGACCCGGTCGCGGGCGAGAACCGGCTCACGAAGACGGCTCGTGCATGAACGTCGTCGCGACCGACGCGCCTCTGTCTGCGCGAAACCTCGGGCGCCTCGCCAGGCGCGCGATCGCGGGCATGACCCGCACCGGATCGTCGTTCAGCAACGGCAGCGGCGACTACGTCATCGCGTTCTCGACGGCGAAAGAACTGCGCATTCGACCGAGCGAGCGGACTACCGGCGCGCCGGTGATTGCGAATGGTCAGATGAGCCGGCTCTTTCGCGCGGTCGCCGAGGCCACGGAGGAGGCGATTCTCAATTCCATGTTCCGCGCCGAGACGACGATGGGATCCGGTCACACCGTGCGTGCGTTGCCGATCGAAGAGGTCAAGAAGTTGGTGGTGAAGTGAGCCTGCGCGAGCGACTCCTAATTGATCTGCCCGACGCACGCCTCATCGTGCGCGCTCCCGGTCGCGTCAACCTGATCGGCGAACATACGGACTACAACGGCTTCCCCGTGTTGCCGATGGCGATCGCGAACAGCGTGTGGATCGCGATGGCGCCGCGGAGCGATGGCTTGCTCCACATCCGCAACCTCGATTCACAGCGGTACCCAGAAGAAGTCATCTGCGTGCCGGACGTGGCCGACCGGCCGCGGCGCGGGTTCTGGACGGACTACGTGATCGCCGCGGCCCGACACCTGCCTCTCGCCGACGGCGCCGAGCTCCTCGTCGGCAGCGATCTTCCGGCGGCCGCGGGTCTGTCTTCTTCTGCCGCGCTCGTCGTCGCGTCGCTGCTCGCGCTCGCGGACGACGAGACCGCCGCCGATCGGCAAGCCCTCGCGCGCACGGCCATCAAGGCCGAGCAGTTCATCGGCACGATGGTGGGGGGTATGGATCAGACCGTGTGCCTGCTCGCGAAGGACCGCCACGCCTTGCGAATTGACTTCCGTCCCGAGCGTACGACGCCGGTCGCGTTGCCGGATGATCTGCGCATCGTCGTGATCGACTCCGGTGTGCGCGCCGAGAAGGGTGCCTCGGCGCAAGAGGCCTACAACGAACGCGTCGTCGCGTGCGCGATTGCCGCGAAGCAACTTGGTGCGCCGGAGGGCGGGCTCCTGTGCGACGTGCCCGCGGAGCGCTTGTCGGAAGTGCAGAACCTGGAAAGCGATCTCCTGCGACGCCGCGCTGGGTTCGTCCTGGCAGAAGCGAACCGCGTGGACGCGGCCATCGCCGCGCTCGAGGCCTCGGACCTCGTCGCGTTCGGGGAGCTCCTCGACGCGTCCCACCGTGGGCTCCGCGACGACTATGAAGTCAGCCACGCGCAGGTGGACATCCTGGTCGATTGGGCCAGGGACGCCGGCGCGCTCGGTGCCCGCATCGTGGGTGCGGGATTCGGCGGCAGCCTGATCGCGGCCGTGCGGGTGGCAGATGTCGACAAGGTGGTCGCGAAGTTCGGTGGTTCTGCGTTTGTTGTCGCGCCGAGCGCGGGAGCGGAGCGAACGGAGGTCGGGGAGTGAGCGTCGCGAGCGGTTGGTTCGAAGGGCTGACGCCGGTGCCCGCCCAATTGGAGATCGCGGCGGAGGAAGCGTCGTTCCATCTGTTCTCCGACTTCACCTATCGTGTCACGGGGTCCGGATCGTCCGGGGCGACAGCAGCCATCCAGTGCTTTCTTGGATGGTGCAAGAACGTGCGCAACGAGTCGGTCGAGGCACGAGCGACGTTGGATGAAACGGCCGTGCTCGAGGTCGAGTGCGCGAGGTCCGACGCCGCCGCGCCTGGCCTGGAGAATGACGAGTCCTACAAGCTTGCCGTAGACGGCAACGCTGGCCGCGTCCGAATCTCTGCCTCACAACCGGTGGGCGTCTTGCGCGGCCTGGCCACGCTGCTTCACCTTTCGGTGTTGGGGGCGGGAAGTCTGCGCGGTTGCGAGATCGACGATCGACCGCGATTCGCGTGGCGGGGCCTGATGATCGATGTCTCGCGCCACTTCATGCCGATCTCTGCCCTCGAGCGAACGCTCGACGCGATGGCGCTGGTCAAACTGAACGTGCTGCACCTGCACTTGACCGACGATCAGGGGTTTCGGATGGAGAGCAGGGCATTCCCCAAGCTGCACGAGAATGGCAGTGCGGGCGAGTACTACTCTCAGGACGAGATTCGTGCGCTCGTGGACTTCGCGAACGCGCGCGGAATCCGGATCGTTCCAGAGTTTGACCTCCCAGGCCACGCGAGCAGCTGGCTCGCCGGCTACCCGCAGTTTGGCTGCTCTCCGGAATCTGAGTACGCGGTCGTCGAGACCTGGGGGTGCGTGGATGTGTGCGTGAACCCACTTGTTGAGGAACTCTACGAGTTTCTCGAGTCGTTCTTCGCCGACATCCTGCCTCTGTTCCCGGACGAGTTCGTGCACATCGGTGGCGACGAAGTCTTCGGAGAGGAATGGCGCCAGACCCCGACGATCGCACAACACATGAGCGAACACGGTATGGACGCGCGTGACCTGCAAGCTCACTTCAATGGGAGATTGCGTTCGATCCTCGCTCGGTTCGGCAAGCGTGTTATCGGTTGGGATGAAATCGCACATCCGGACATGCCCACCGACGCCGTCGTCCAGTCGTGGCGGGGAGCCGAGTCGGTCGCCGCGGTCACGACGCAGGGCTACGAGTCCATTCGTTCACACGGTTACTACCTCAACGCTCTCCTCCCGGCCGCCGAGCACTACGCCGTCGATCCGTGTCCGGCCGGGCTCGATGACGAGGCGGCTGCCCTGGTCCTGGGAGGCGAGGCGTGCATGTGGACCGAGTTCGTCGACGAGAACAATCTGGATTCACGCGTGTGGCCGCGAGCCGCTGTGATCGCGGAGCGATTCTGGTCGCCGCGGAGCAAGTGTGATGAGTCGACCCTGACCGTTCGCTTGTTCGCCGCCCAGGAACTCCTGCGTCGCTTCGGTGTGTCCCGCAACGGGAAGACTGACGGCAAACAGATGCTCGGGGCGGTGGAGAATGCCGAGATGGACGGTCTCGCACCGGAGCGACGTGACGCTGTGATCCCGAGCACAGCGAACGATCGGCACACCCCATTGAATCGGCTGGCAGATCTGCTTCCGGCGGAGAACTTCGTCGCCGCTCGGCTTCGCGAGTTGGTCAAGAACCGGGATCACGAGAGGATCGAGCAGCTACTGGAAGATCAGGGACGAAGAGACGACTTCGTTCCTTGGGGGAGGGTATCGGATCTCGATGCCGACCTCCTATTCAAGCGGATCCGGCGGGTGGTGGATATTGGTTCGCATGCCGTGGCGTGTCACTTGGGCAAGCGAAGTTGTGATGAGCAGTGGGTGGACGATGCCCTCACCGAGCTCGAATCCTGCGCCGAGGCAGTCGATGGCGTCGTCGTGGCGATCGCCGAACCGGTGATGCAACTCGTCCGGGCGCTGCGCGGCACGCGGCGGTAACGTGGAGGACATGCGCGGCCTGTTCCTCGAAGACTCGAAGCTCACCTACCGCGAGGATCTCCAAGCGCCCGAGCCCGGTGCGGACGACACGCTCGTCGACGTGATCCAGGCCGGCGTGTGCGCGACCGACCTCGCTCTCAGCCGCGGCTACATGGGATTCACCGGCGTGCCTGGTCACGAGTTCGTCGGCGTCGCACGCACGGGCCCGCTCGCTGGCAAGCGGGTGGTGGGGGACATCAACGCGGCTTGTGGGACGTGCGAGACGTGCGTTGCGGGCAACCCCCATCACTGCCCAAACCGCACCGTGCTCGGCATCTTCCAACACGGTGGCGCGTTCGCGGAGCAACTGTGCCTGCCGACCCGCAACCTCCTCGAAGTGCCGGAGACAGTTTCGTCCGACGCGGCGACGTTCGTCGAGCCGCTCGCCGCGGCGTTCGAGATCGGCGAGCAGGTGAAACTCGAGGTTGGGCAACGCGCGCTCGTCGCGGGGGATGGCAAGCTCGGGTTGCTGTGCGCGTGGGCTCTGCACGTCGCGGGCGTGACGGTGACGGTCGCCGGTCGGCACGCCGAGCGAAGCGAACTCCTCCCCGACGCCGTGGAGTTGCGCACGGGGATGTTGGAGCAGGATGCTGTTCAGGATGTGAAGTTCGATGTCGTGGTCGAAGCGACGGGTCGTGAGTCCGTCCTGCCGCGCGTGCTGGCGTTCGTCCGCCCGCGAGGAACGATAGTGCTGAAGACGACGACCGAAGCCGCGACCACGATCGATCTCAGCCCGCTGGTCGTGGACGAGATCACGATGGTCGGTTCGCGTTGCGGGCCGTACGACAAGGCCCTCGCCGCGCTCGCGGACGGGACTGTTCCCGTGGAAAAGCTGATCGACGCCCGCTTCCCGTTGCGTGACGGCGTGGAGGCATTTGCGCGGGCCGGCGCGGGCGGCGTGCTCAAGGTCCTCGTAGAGCTCGGTTAGGACTCGTCACACCCATCAGCGCGGCGCATGCACAGCCACACGACGAGCGGTAGAACGACGACGTTCACGAAGAGCCTCCCCGTGGCGGCAGTGCCGAGCGAGATGCCCGCGGCGTTCGCCACACGGATGTAGTCGTTCACCAGGCCGAATGACCTGTTGTCGTGGTAGCGCATCTGGTAGCTCGCGTCGGTCATCAACCTGAAGTGGAACACCAGGTTGTCGACGGCGAGGAACCACGCGAGAGAGGCGTAGAGGTATCGCTCCTGCACGGAGTGGGTGAAGCCGCCCCTGCTATTGGCCAAATCGCGGCATTGTTCCCGCGGGAACCAGTTCCGGTGGGGAGATTGCCGCGATTTCGTGGTCGGCGAATTGCGGTAATCATGGGTTGGGCTGAGAGTAGGGGCATGCAGATGCTGATCCGTTCCCTCGCTGTGCTCCTCTGCTTCGTCGGTGCGCCGGTCGCACAGTCGAAGGTCGTTACTGAAAAGAAACAGCCCGCGGATGGCCTCGTCGGTGCGCCATTTGTCAACGCGACCGCTTGGGCGATCGCCGACGCCAAGACTGGGCAGTTCCTCTACGGACTCAACGAGCAAAAAGCGATGCCGATGGCGAGCATCACCAAGATCATGACGGCGCTCCTGGTCATGAAGGTCTCGACGGCGAGCGCCGGCGCGCTGTCGGAGACCGTGAAGGTCTCCCGATTCGCGGGGAACACCGGTGGTTCCTCAGCGCGGCTGCGCCCGGGCGACGAGGTCAAGGTCTCCGATCTTCTGTATGGGCTCCTGTTGCCCTCCGGCAACGACGCGGCGAACGCGCTGGCGGAGCACTTCGGCAAGAGATTCGAGAATCCGAAAGACATCCGATCGATCCCGTGGAATGTCCGGTCGGCCGGACGGAGCCCTGCGTGGATGAACTTCGTCGCGGAGATGAACCGCGAGGCGAAGCGCCTGAAGCTCGTGAGCACGCGTTTCGTCAACCCTCACGGTCTCGACACGCAGTACCACTATTCGACTGCCCGCGATCTCCTCGTGCTGGCGAAAGCGGTGATGGCGCACGCCGAGATTCGCCGCCGCGTGGCCACGCGCGAATTCCGCGCGATGATCGTGACAGCCTCCGGATCCCGCCGGACCGAGAGTTGGAAAAACACCAACCGTCTGCTGGTGATCGAAGGCTACAGGGGCGTCAAGACCGGCACGACGTCCAAGGCCGGCGCCTGTCTCGTTTCGAATGCCGTGCGCGGAGAGAACAGCCTGTTCATCGTCGTGCTGAACTCGAACAACAGGCAGGGTCGCTATGTCGACACCCGAAATCTCTTCCGCTGGGCGTTCAGCCAGCGGTTGGCGGGAGGAAAGTAGCATGAAGATCCACCCAACCTACGCACTGGCCCTCGTGGCTCTCACCGCTCCGCTGTTGGCGCAGAAGAGCTGTGGTGGCCGCGTCAAGCTTCAGAACATCTGGACGGCGCTGTCCAAGCTCCACGACAAGGACGGTGACGGCAAGATCACCAAGAAGGAGTTCACGCGCGGCGACAAGCAGTTCAAGAATCATGACCGCGACGGGAATGGTCTGATCACCGCGGCGGACTTCCCCGAGGGTCGGTTCTGGAACGGCTTCGCGCCCGGTATGGGGCGCCGCGCGGATCGGGATCGAGACGGCGTGGTCACGAAGAAGGAGTGGAAGGCGCTGACCTCGAGGCTCGACCAGAACGGCGACGGCGAGATCACGATGAAGGAACTCGGCGGGATGGCGCCCGCGCCCATCACCAAGAAGCCGAAGATCGTCGGGCTCATGTTCGACCAGGACGGCGATGGCAAGATCGAGGTCTCGGACTTCGCGACGATGTTCGCGGATCTCGATCGCAACAGCGACGGCAAGCTCGACAGCACAGAGCTGCGTGGCAACCGCTCGCTCCTCACGCAACCCTCGACCAGCGTGCCCAAGGTCGGCAAGATGGCTCCCGACTTCGAACTGCCACGCGCCGACGATTCCAAGAAGACCGTCAAGCTCTCGTCGTTCCGCGGTGATCGCCCCGTGGCGCTGATCTTCGGCAGCTACACTTGACCGCCCTTCCGCGACGCAGCCGGTCGGCTGAACAAGATGTATGAGGCGTACAAGGACAAGGTCGCGTTCTTCGTCGTCTACATCCGCGAAGCGCACGCCATCGACGGTCACTTGCCGATGGAGTTCGGCACGATCGAGGATCCGATCACTGCCGCCGAGCGATCGAAAGTCGCGAGGAAGTGCGTCGCTGGCATGAAGCTGTCGATGCCAGCCATCGTCGACAAGATGGACGACGCCGTCAGCCTTGACTACCACGGCTGGCCGGAGCGGCTCTACCTCGTGGGCAAGGACGGCAAAGTGGTGTACGCCGGAGGTCCCGGCCCGTTCCAGTTCGAACCCGCCGAGCTCGACGCGGCGATTCGCAAGATGCTCGCCGGCGCGAAGTCGACGCCGGTCGACTCCGCGATACCGAAGAAACAGAGGTAGCGCTAGCGGCGGCGCGGGTTCGGCGAGTCGCCTTTCTTGGCTTCGAGCACTTCGGAGACGGCGAACTTGATGTGCAGGTCGCCGAAGCTGATGCGGAACTCGGCATCGACGCCACTGACCGGATCCGGGTTGCGGCGACCGCCGGTCTTGTAGCCGTAGTTGATCACGTAGAGGCGCAGGTGTTCGGCGTGCTTGCCCTTGAAGTTCTCCGCGGGCAGCAACACATTTTGCTTCGCGGCTTCCTTCAGCTCGGCTTCGATCTTGGGCGTCTCCGCGCCGCTACGGCGGGCACGTGCGAGTTGCCGGCTCAAGCCGCGGAGCTTTGGCGACTGGAGCAACGCGCTCCACTTCTTGCCCTTCTCGTCCAGCTGGAAGCCGAACGCGTACGATCCCGCGGGAATGCTCACGTTTCCGCACTTCAGTGCGACATCGGTCTTGAGCGTGAAGCCACGGCTCCAGATGTAGTTGGGCCCGGCTGTCTTGACCTGTTCCGCGTTGTGCGGAACGGTGAACCAGGAAATGGAGACGTTGCCCTTCACGCCGGCCAGCTTCGTGATCATCGGATAGTGCGGGTGCGCCGTCTCCGGGTTGGAGGAGTAGGACAGCGGGGCGCACAGAAGCGTTGCCCCGGCGATGAGTGGGAGAATTGGGAGGATTGTCATGGCGATGCCATCATCCTCAGCCGCTGTTGCAGCTGTGTGGCGATTCTGTGAAATGCTAAGCTTCTGACGATGTCGACCCGGTCCACAGTCGCAAACCACTCAACCGCGATAATCCGCGCGTGGGCGATATTCCTGGTCGTAGGCTCGGGATCACTCGATGCGCAATCGGAACCTCGGTTCCGTTACATGCCCGAGCTCGAGTTGGTGCACATCGACGAGAAGGGTCGGTCGCGCCCGTCCACGGTCGACAATGAGACCGGCCTCGCGTTGCGACCATCGACAGCCGGGGTGTCCGCGTGGATCAGCGCGAAGTTCGTGGACCCGTCGACAGAAGAACTCTTCCAGCACCATCTCCGGGGCTTGACCATGCTGCGACCGATGGAGCACCAGGAGAAAGTCCGCGACGATCTGGGCTTTGCTACCGGTGTCGACAAGTCGAAGGGAGCCCTCGTCCTGTCGCGATTGCACCATCTGAAACGACACGAATTGCTCTTCGAGGTCTCGAACGTGATCGGGTTGATTCAGAAGGACAACTGTTACCTGGGCCAGTTGGAGATGCGATGGGGCAAGGACGGGCGCGTGCTGCACGCCAAGCGCTCCCAGCAACACGCCGGCCCGCTGCTCGAGAACGGATTCCCGAGCATGGCCACGATCGAGCTCGTGCAGACGTCGACGGACAAGCGCACGAACTCATCCCAGATGGTTCGCATCGTACTGGTGTACGCCGCATCTCGAGAAGAGGCCGCCCGCATCCGCGTCCACCTCGTCGGTGACCTGCGGAGACAAACGGGAGGCCGCGTGCAGACACGGCGGGTTCACGTGGTCTGCGAATTCACGCGTGGTGGGGGCATCAAGATCTGGACCAGCATCGGCGAGAAGAACCCCTTCATCTCGTGGGAAGAGGCCATCACATACAAGCACGAACACGATTGGCAGAACGCCGGATCCGGCAGCCAGACCGGGTCACACAAGTGGGAGCGACCGTTCCACCCCTACTCTCCAAGGAATCGCGGCGTGCGACCCATCCCGATGGTCGCGCTGCTCAAGATCCCGGTGAAGTGGAACGCTGGCGGGTACAGCGGGGCCGCGTTGCGGGGCAAGAACGTCAAGATAAAGCACGGCAGGTGGGCGCTCACGAACAAGGACTTCCTCATCTCGGGAGGGATATGGCAGTTCGACAAGAAGGGCGAGCTCGTCGTCTCCTCACCGCTCGGTGTGATCAACGCCAAGAAGGTCCTCGCGTGGTTCAAGGCCCAGTTTGCTGCCGCCAAGAGTGACCCCACGGAGGTGGCCAGCCTGCGGGATTGCCTCGAGGTCATCCTGAATTGGGCGACGGACATGCCGCAGTTGCCAAGATCCGGGCCCGGGAAGTCGCCGGCGAGTGTGAGCAAATTCCTCTCCGCCAAGTAGCCTGCTCGCTCGATGGATAGCGCTCTCCCAGATCCCCGGCGCGGAGTTTGGCTGGGGATGATCCTGCTGCTGACGTTCGTGGTCTATTCGCCGTCGTTGGCGAACGGTTTCACGTACGACGATTCGCAGTACGTCAGCACCAATCGTGGCGGCGACAGGAATCTCATGGTCGAGGAGCTGCGTCCCTTCTCGGAGTACTTCGAAAGGGAGATGGGCTACAACGGCGTCAAGCCGGTGAGCCGCGGGTTCCGTCCGATCACCGTCTACAGCTACGCGGTCCTCCACGCGTTGTCGAAGTCAGGAGACAAGAGGCAACCGACTGGATACGAGGAACGCGCATGGCTGCAGCACACGGTCAACGTCCTGCTGCACGTGCTCGCGACGTGGCTCGTGTTCCTGATCGTATCCTCCGTGACCGGGCCGGGGCTCCCGCCGTTGCTCGGCGCGCTCGCGTTCGGGTTGCAGGCGTTGCACAGTGATGTCGTGGCGTCGATGGTCGGGCGAGGTGAATTGCTTCCGTTCGTGTTCGGTGCGACCGGGTTGCTCCTCTACGTGCGGGCGGCGAAGCTTCGAGGCGGTGCACGGGTCCTCCGTCTCGTCGGAGTCGCGGGAATGCTGCTTCTCGCGTTTTGTTCCAAAGAGAGCGCGATCAGTTGGTGTGTCTTCGTGCCGCTGTTCGCCTGGACGTGCGCCTGGGGCAGGGATCCCGACCGGGGCTTGTTTCGCGTGCTGTTGCTGCAACGAGGAACGATTTGGGCTATCGCGCTGCCAGTCGTGATCTGGCTGGCGCTGTATGTTCGATTCCTCGGTATGCTCGACACGACGTTCGAGGTGGCGTACGAGTTCAACCCGTTGTTCTACGTTCCGTTCATGGAACGTCTTCCCGTTGCCGTCATGATCCTCGGCTACGGATTGTCCAAGGTGTTCTTCTCATTGATGTTGGCTTGCGACTACGGGCTGACTGTGTTCCCGACCGACGTCGGTTGGACGGATTGGCGTTTCCTGCTGGCGCTCGTCTTCATCCTCGCGATGCTCGGCACCGGACTCGTTTTCGCCCGCCGGCATCCCCTGTTGTTCCTCGCCGCTGCGGCGTTGCTCGGGTTCAGCTTTGTCACGTCTAACATCCCTGTGCCGATCGAGACGATCTTCGGCGAACGCCTCTACTTCGCCCCGTCACTCGGTCTGTGCTTCCTCGTCGCGTGGCTCGGGAAGCACCCGCCGGCGTCTGCGGTCTCGCGCAAGGTTCTGATCGGGGTATTCGTCGCGTGGTGTCTGTGGGGCGCGAAGTGGTGTGTCCAGCGGTCCATTCACTGGCACAGCAACGATTCGCTGATGCTCGCCGACGTCGAACACCAGCCTGAGTCTCTTTCGATCAACAAGCAGGTCGCGGTGTATTGGAAGGACAAGGACCCGGCGAAGTGGATGGAATATCAGCAGCGGTGCCTCGCGCTCGACAAGCACTACATCATGGTCTTGAACGACCTCGGAGTTCACCACCTCTTGCGTGGCGACTTGGGGAAGGCGAAGGAATACCTCGACACGGCGCTCGAGGCGCTCGACCTGCGCCCGCGCTACATCCGCACGCAGGGAGACGTCGTCCATCTGAACGTCGGACGCTTGCAACTGATCACTGGCAACCGAGCCCAGGCGAAAGAGAGTCTTGAAACGAGCCGGCGGCTCAACGTTCACAATCCTCACACGCGGAGCCACCTGCTCATGATGGCTCACGAGGATCGCGACGAGGTGGTGGCGGCGGAGCTGTTGGCCGAGTTTCAGAGATACCAGCCGAACAACTCCCATTTCGTGCTGCACCGCGGGCTGGCCGCCTGGCGTCGGGGAGATTGGAACGCCACGTGTCTCGACCTGAACGAGGCGGTCACCAAACACGGGCTCGGACGCAGCCCCGCGACGCTTCTCGAGCGTTGGGCGCTCGCGGCACTCGAGGACTCGCTCGGTCGCTTGCGGCTCTTCGACGATCAGCGTCGCGTGTTGGGGCAGATGCTGCGAGTGTTCCCGCGTTCCGAGCACGCGAAGATCCAGGCGCGACTTCGGGGGCTGCAGAAGTGACCGTCCAACAGCGAAGAGGCCGGAAATGGCTCGCGGTGATCCTCGTCGTCGTTGGCCTCGTGTACGCCAAGGCGCTGTTCAACGGGTACACCTACGACGATCGGCAGTACGTCGCGGCCTACACCATGCGCGGCCCAAACTTGATGGTGCTCGAGGATCAGGATCTGATCGAGTACTTCAATCGCCCGATGGGCTACGGCGTCCAGGAAAAGGCGCGTGGGTTCCGTCCCCTGACGGTGCTGAGCTATGCGCTGACGCACCGGATCACGCGATCAGGAATCCAACCCCCTCGCGTGCACCCCGACCATCCCGAGAGCGGCATCATTCAGAAGTGGACGGACCCGGCGTGGCCGCACCACCTGATCAATCTCTTGCTGCATCTCTTGGCGACCTGGATCGTCTACATGCTCGTGCGGAGATTCACGGGGCCGGGGTTGCCCGCGCTCGCCGCCGCCGCGGTGTTCGGGCTGCACGCGCTGCGCAGCGATCCGGTGATCTCGATTGTCGGTCGTGGCGAGCTCCTGCCGTTCGTGTTCGGTGGTGGTGCCACGCTCCTGTATCTCGCCGCGATGGAGCGAAGTGGTCGATCTGCATGGATGCGGCTCGCCGCCGTCCTCGCATTCATGATGGTGGCGTTCCTGAGCAAGGAGAGTTCGATCGGCTGGGTCCTGATGACGCCGCTCGTGGCGGCGACCCTGCACGTGAAGAACGGTGGTGCACTGCGCGAATCGGTGCGGCGGCAGTGGTTGCCGTGCCTGATCGCCGTCGTGCTACCCGCGCTGATCTTCTTTGCGCTTCGCGCGCGGATGATGGCGCTCGCGCCGGAGGCTCAGCAGTTCGCGGTCGGATCGGACAACAACCAGTTGTTCGCGCTGTCGTTGTTCGAGCGGCTCCCGACAGCGGTGATGGTGTGGGGCTACGGGCTGTGGAAGGTGTTCGTGCCGTATCCCCTGTCCTGCGACTACGGTCGGAATGTGTTCGAGGTCGTCGGGTACCTGGACTGGCGATTCGGATTGGCCGCGGTGGCTCTGATCGCGCTGCTCGTGGTCGGCCTCTTGTGCATGCGTCGCCTGCCGCTGCTGTTCCTGGGCGTCGCTGCGTTCCTCGGGTTTGGGTTCATCACGTCCAATATCCCGATTCCCATCGAAACGATCTTTGGCGAACGCCTGTACTACACGCCGACCCTGTTGTTGTCGTTCGTCGCGGCTTGTCTCGTCGGTCGCGGCGGAAGGACTGTGCTCCTGGGGGGCGTGGTCTGGCTGGTCGCGTCCGCGGGGGTATGCGTGCTGCGGACCGTCGAGTGGACCAGCAACGAGACGCTCTTCGCTGCGGATGCGGAGACGCGACCCCGCTCGATGGGGCTGCAGATGAACATGGCGCGGGTGAGTCGCCTGCGCGAGGAGTGGGGTCGGCGCGAGCACTTCCTGCAACGCGCCTTGGCGATCGACCCGGACTACTACCTGGCCCTGAATGACCTGGCTCTGGACCTGGTGACTGAGCGCAGGCATGCGGAGGCGCTGCCGAAGTTCCTGCACGCTGTTCGCATTCTGGAAAAGCAGCCGTTCGAGTATCAGGACTCCGGGCCGGACGTCGTCGTCAACCTCGCCAATCTGCAACAGCGATTGGGCCAGTTCGACGATGCGACCGAGAGCTACGCGCGGGTCATCGCGGTCGCGTCGAAGAGACGATCGAAGTCACGCGCGGCGCGGGATGCTCATCT
>Ga0114996_10005917_pt1 | contig 14237 bp, 9 predicted proteins | sample ArcticOcean_MG_C_4_FD_87039 | JGI IMG/M metagenome (GOLD analysis project Ga0114996, IMG submission 87039) | Marine microbial communities from western Arctic Ocean - ArcticOcean_MG_CB4_134 | ecosystem: Environmental > Aquatic > Marine > Oceanic | place: Arctic Ocean: Canada Basin | collected...
GATTCGAATACGTGTTCTAGCGCAGCACCATGACCGACTCGCCCAAGCCGGCTCCTCGCAAGCCGAGGTGGAAGCGCTGGCTGAAACGCTTGGGTTGGACCGCGCTCACCCGAGAGCCGAGTCCGAGACTCGAACAGTGTGAGTTGACCCTTCTGACGCGGCAAGCCATCGATGTCTCGCGAGCCATCGCCCAACACGCGGAGTACCGCGCGGCGCTCGCGCGCCTCGGTTGTCGTGTCGTCGAACTACCGGCGCTGCCCGACATGCCCGACGGTGTCTTTGTCGAAGACACGGCGGTCGTCCTCGATGAGATCGCGATCCTCACGCGCCCCGGCGCTCAGAGCCGGCGGCCCGAGGTCGAATCGGTGGAACTGGCACTGCGCGAGCATCGCCCGATCGCGCGCATCGACGCCCCTGGCATCCTCGATGGCGGCGACGTGCTCTGCGTCGGCAAGTCAATCTACGTCGGTCGATCGACCCGCACGGACACCTTCGCCATCGAGCAGTTCGAGGGCATCGTCGCACCGCACGGCTACGAAGTCACGGCGGTCGACGTGACCGGTTGTCTCCACCTGAAGACCGCCGCGACCTACGCTGGCAGAGACACGGTGATCGTCAATCCGGAATGGATCCGACCCGAACTGTTCGCCCGCCACGCCGTGGTCGAAGTCGCCGACGGTGAACCAAACGCGGCCAACGTCGTGGTGATCGGTGACGCGATGCTCTGCTCCGCCGCGTCCCCACGCACGAACGAGATCCTCGCCGACCGGGGATTCCAACTGCAGGTCGTGGCCAGCGACGAGGTCGCGAAGGCAGAGGGAGCGTTGACCTGCTGCAGCCTCGTGTTCCGCGACCTTGTGATGGAAGCCTGAAGCAGGCTTCCATTGACTAGACGCGCCATCGCGGCCTTGCGGAATCGAGACTACCCGCGCTTCGGATGCGGACTCAGTACAGCGCCACCGGCGGCTTGCCACAATCCCCCGCAGACTCCGAGCGCTACGTCAGCGCGTACGCCTATCCCACACCACCGCCATCTTCTCCAGTCGGCTGACCGTCTCACGATGCTTCGCGTCACGGTAGAGGTTCATCGTCTCCCCCGGATCCCTGACGAGATCGTACAGCACGCCGTCCTTCTCGGGACGCCGTTCGTCCATGAAGAACACCAGCTTCCAATCCTTCGTCCGCACCATCACGCGCCGACCGCCGGTGTCGCGAAGTTCCTTGTACATGTCGGCGCTGTAATCGTGCTCGCTGAACACCGCTTCACTTCGCGGCCCCGCCTTCCCGTGGATCAATGGCAACAAGCTGCGGGCCTCGATGTTCTTCGGTGCCTCAAGTCCGCACAGATCCAGCAGGGTCGGCAGAAAGTCGATCGACTCGACGGGGGCCGCGATCACCTTCCCCTTGGGAAGCGCTTTCGGGTAGTGGAAGACCATCGGAATGCACACGTTGGTGTCGTAGAAATCCCGCTTCTTCCACACTCCGTGCTCGCCGAGCTGGAAGCCCTGATCGGAGTTCACGGCGACGATCGTGTTGTCGAACAGTCCCTCCTCCTTGAGGGCCGCGATGATCCGTCCAACCGCGTCATCGACCAGGTGCACCATGCCGTAGTAGGTCCCGCGGGCGATGCCGATCTGCTTCTTGGTCAGCGTCGCACCCGCGTAGACGCGGATGTGTTCCTTCTCGTACGTCGACTTGCTCGCCAGCGACTCCGGTGTCGGCAGCGGCAGCGTGATCGTCGCGGGGTCGATGAAGTGCTCCCGGTCGATCACGTTCGCCACGTGGGGCGAATGAAACGACACGCGGAGAAAGAAGGGCAGAGAATGGTTTTCTGAGCATCGTCCGAAACACTAATAGAGCATTCTCGAGAAGGACACCGAACTCAACCCTCGATATGCTGCGCGGCGTCTCGCACCCGTCGCACCTCGGTCACGACTCCCGGATAGAACCCTCATCATGATCCAGCTCGCTATTTCACCGCTCGTGACGTGCCTCGCGTTGGCCTCGATGATCCCTGCCCAGAATTCCGAGGCACAGAAGGCCGCGAAGAACCCCGCCGTCACGCCACAACCACGCATCGTCGAGTGGTGGTTCGCCCGTCACGCCAAGAAGATCGGCGAGATGAGCAAGGGCGACATCGAACTTCTCGTGGTCGGCGATTCGATCACGAACAATTTCGAGACAGTCGGCGCCAAGGTCTGGAAGAAACACTTCGAACCGCGCAAGGCCATCAACCTGGGATTCGGTGGCGATCGCACCAACCACGTCCTCTGGCGACTGGACCATCTGCCGAAACTCAAGAAGGCGCCCAAGGCCGCCGTGGTCCTGATCGGCACCAACAACATCTGCTGGGGCAGCGACACACCTCGACAAGCCGCCGTCGGCGTGCAGGCGGTTGCGAGGAAACTCAACGGGCTCTACCCCGAGATGAAGATCCTGGTTCTCGCCGTCTTCCCGCGACGACGACAAGCCAGCCACCCCCACCGCAAGGAAGTCGTCGAGCTCAACTCCTTGCTACCGGCCTTGCTGAAAGACATCGAGAACGTGAAGTTGCTCGACATCGGCGCGAAGTTCATCGACGCCAAGGGCAACCTGCCGAAGGAGATGATGCCCGACACGACGCACCCGAGCGAAAAGGGCCACGAAGTCTGGGCCGAGGCGATCGCGCCGGAGCTCGACAAGATGCTCGCGAACCGCTCCGTGAGACCTCCTTCCAAGGCCAAGGCCGCAGCCAGGACCGGCGACGACGACTTGCTCGGCTCGAAGGTCGATGTCTCTGGGTCCATGGAATCGGACGCGGTGCTCCTGGAGATGAAGGCCGGCAGCTCGTCGATCCATGATTCGTACATCATTCATGGCAGCGAAGCGAACCACAGCGATCGGCGTCGGGCGGCGTACACCATGCACTACGCGAACGCCAAGACGGTGACCGTGGACACGGAGAATCACTGGGTGCCGGTCTACCTGGTTCGCGGCAACGGTGATGGCGACTATCAATAGAAACAGAAGAACATGATGAGCAAAGTTCGGTGGGGAATCCTGAGCACTGCGAAGATCGGGACCGAACAGGTCATTCCGGCGATGCAACAGGCCGAGTTCTGTGATGTCACGGCGATCGCGTCGCGGGATCTCGAGAAGGCGCGAGCTGCGGCGGACAGGTTGCGCATTGAGACGGCCTACGGCTCGTACGAAGAGCTGCTCGCGGACCCGGACATCGACGCGGTCTACAACCCGCTGCCGAATCACCTGCACGTCCCGTGGTCGATTCGCGCGCTCGAAGCCGGCAAGCACGTGCTGTGCGAGAAACCGATCGGGTTGACGTCGAACGAAGGCCAGCAGTTGGTCGACGCCGGGAATCAGCACCCACAGTTAAAGCTGATGGAAGCGTTCATGTATCGCCACCATCCGCAGTGGCAGCGCGCCCGCGAGATCGTGCGCGAGGACGGAATCGGCGAGTTGCGGACGATCCAGTCGGCCTTCGCCTACTTCAACGATGACGCCGGCAACATCCGAAACATGGCCGACATCGGCGGTGGCGGAATGATGGATATCGGCTGCTACCCGATCTCCCTGTCCCGGTTCATCTTCGATAGCGAACCACAACGCGTGTTTGGGCTCGCCGACTTCGATCCTCGATTCGAGACCGACCGAATGGCGTCGGTAATCCTGGACTTCGGCTCGGGCACCTCGGCGTTCACGTGCTCGACGCAGCTCGCTCCTTATCAGCGTGTCCACATCTTTGGCGTGGAAGGCCGCGTCGAAATCGAAATCCCATTCAACGCGCCGCGAGATCGCGGGTGCAAGATGTGGCATCAGCGTGGCGACGAGATCGAAGAGATTCGACTGGACGTCTGCGATCAGTACGGCATTCAGGGCGACCTCTTCTCCCGCGCGATCCTCGACGACACTGCGGTGCCGACTCCGATCGAAGACGCGGTCAGCAACATGCGGGTGATCGAAGCGGTGTTTCGCAGTTCGGAGACGGGAAGCTGGGCGTCCGTGTGATCCCGCTGTGACGAGGTTCCTCCGATGGGCGAGCAGAGACAACGCGTTTCAAACCGTCTCACATCGACCGGCAAATACCCTGCCTGCGCCAGCAAGATCCCTCAATCGAGGATCGGTTCCGCACCTCAGCTTCCAACGCCCCATGCCATCGCGGCCAATCGGTCAATCGGTCAATCGACCAATTCGAACGCGTGAGACTTCGGCACTGTTGCTCTGGGGCCAAGAACGACTAAATAACTGCTGTAGCATATGGATACAGCATCGAATCCGCCCGGTGGTGACGACGCCGGCGAAGAGATCGCCCAACCGCAGTCGGCGGCCAAGCCCGCGCCGCGTCCGTTCGTCGAGAGCGACATTCCAGCGATCGTCGCGTTGCACCACGAAGTCATGTCGCCTTCGGAGAAAGCGCCGGCGAGCTTCTTCCGAGACCGATTCCTCAAGCATCCGTGGCGCGACGATTCGACGCCTTCCTGGGTGTACACAAACGAGGAATCCGAGATCACCGGCTTCATCGGCGTCATCCCACGGACGTTCATGCTCGGCAACAGACAGGTCAAGGCCGCGTTCACGACGAAGTTCATGGTCGCACCGGACGCGCGCGGATCGAAGGCCGGGATTGCGCTGTTTCGCAAGTTCATCGACGGCCCGCAACAACTCTCGTTCGCCGACGTCACGAATCACTCGGGCGTGCTCTTCTGGCAAGCGTTCGGCGGCCTGACGGTTCCGATCTACAGCATGGAGTGGCGGCGGAGTCTGAGGCGGTGCCCTTCCCGGCGCATCAAGCCCAGGTCGGGATTGCTCAGTTCCCTCGCGAAAGTCTACCGACCCTGGATCGACCGCGTCGCGCAACGGATCTACCCGGCTCCAGTGGTGAAGGATCCGGACGTCATCGCGGACGCGTTCGATTGCGCCGAGATAGTCGAGGCCCTGCCGAAGCTCATCGGATCAAACACGCTCTACCCGCAGTACGACGCCGACAGCCTGGCCTGGTCGTTGCGCATACTCGATGAGGCTCCCGACCTCGAACTCATGCATCGCTCGGTGCGCAGCCAGGACGGCACATTGATCGGCTGGTTCGTCTACGCCATCAGCAACCAGACCGCGCAGGTCGTGCAACTCACCGCGTACAAGCGCCAGCGAGATCGCGTGCTCGACGCCATGTTCCGCCACGCCGCCACGCATGGCGTGGCGGACATGGTCGGGCGGCTAGACTCGACGTGGCTGCCCCTGTTATCCGACCGCCCCGACATCACGTGCAACTTCCGGGGCTACTCGATGATGATCCGATCCGACGACGTCGAACTGAGCGAGCGCATTCTCCGGGGCGACATGCACATCTCGCCACTCGATGGCGAACTCCTGACGCAGTTCCACCACGAGCGCTGAGGTCGCCCCCGCACGACCCCGGGCGTTCGGCTACACTTCGTCGACAGCCTGATGAAGTTCAGAATCGCCATCGTAACCACGTTCCTCGGTACCCTCTGGGCGTCGAACCTCGGCGCCCAGACGAACACATTGTTGATCGTGGCCGACGACGTGGGTGTCGATGCCATCTCCGCCTACAAGGAAGGGACGGCGCCGCCGCCGACTCCGACCATCGACGCGCTGGCGAAGAACGGGATCCTCTTCCGCAACGCGTACGCGAATCCCATCTGCTCCCCGACCCGCGCGACACTCCACACGGGTCGCTACTGTGTGCGTACCGGTGTCGGGGCCGTGGTTTCGTACGGTCTCGGTGCGCCACTCTCGCTCGAGGAATACACGCTGCCGGAACTTCTGAAACAGAAGGGGTTCGGCACCTCGTTGATCGGCAAGTGGCACCTCGGCGACGCGCGCAACGGCGGCGACAACGGACCAAATCTCGCCGGCTGGTCGCACTACGCGGGTCACATGTGGAACTTCAAGGCGCCGGAGACCTACTTCAGCTGGCGGAAGGTGACGAACGGGAAGGTCACGACATCGAAGGTCTACGCGACGACCGACAACGTCAACGACGCGCTCGGGTGGATCCAGACCCAGACCACTAACAAGAAACCGTGGGTCTGCTGCATCTGTTTCAACGCGGCGCACGGACCGTTCCACGTGCCACCCAATGCGCTGCATACGTACAACATCACGAACACCAGTCCGGTGCCGTTGAAGTTCAAGGCGATGGTGCAGGCCATCGACACCGAGATCGGTCGACTTCTCACGGCGCTCCCCGCCGCGGTGCTCGCGAAGACGAACGTGATCTTCGTCGGCGACAACGGGACACCTCCCGGTGCTTCCGAGGCTCCGTTCACTGGCGTCCACGCGAAGACCACGCTCTACGAAGGCGGCACCAACGTGCCGCTGATCATCGCCGGCCCTGCGGTCGTCTCACCGGGCCGTGAGGAGAAGGGGCTGGTCGCGAGCGTCGACCTCTTTCCTACGGTGCTCGAGCTCGCGGGGATCGATCCGCGCACGACCGTGCCCCGGTCGATCCCGCTGGACGGAATCAGTCTCCTGCCCTACCTCAAGAAGACCAACAACGGATCACTGCGCCAGACGATCTACACCGAGCGCTTCGGCAGCAAGCTCAGCGCCGCGAGAAAAGACGGCGCGGCGATCCGCAATCAGACCTACAAGTTGATCCGGTGGACGACGCCTGTCCACGAGCAGTTCTTCAACCTCGCCGTGGACGGCTTCGAGAAGGTCAACCTGCTCGCGCGCGCGCTCAACGCCACCGAGAGGGCAAATTACAATGCTCTTGCCGCAGAGCTGAGTCGCCTGCGCGCGGACTACTTCCCGTTCGGCGCGGGTTGCTCGGGCAAGTTGCCGACGGCGCCTCGGCTCGAACTCCTGAACGACGGCTTGCCGCGGGTGGGCAGCACGTTCGTCACCCTCGTCGCCGGAGCCTCCGCGAATGCCCCCGTCGCCGTCGGTTGCCTCGGCGTCGCGAAACAGGACATCGACCTGATCGTGCTCGGCATGCCTGGTTGCAAGCTTCTGGTCAGCCTCGACCAACTCTCGGTGTTCCCGATCCAGAGCGGGTACGGCGTGTGGCTGTTGCCGGTCCCCAACCTTGCGAACCTCGTCGGCGCGACGGTCTACCAACAGGCGATCGTCGTCGAGCCTCTTGCGAACCAGCAGAACCTGATCATGAGTCACGGCGCCCGCGTAACCGTGGGCGGCAAGTAACGACGTGAACCACAGGCTGTGGACAGCGCTGGCGTTCGCTCCGTGGCTGCTGGTGTTCTCATTCCTCGTGTGGGACACGTGGTTCATCTGCGAGGATGCATTCATCGCGTTCCGCTACGTCCGCAACCTCGTCGAAGGACGCGGGCTCGTGTTCAACGCCGAGGAACGCGTCGAAGGCTACGTCCACGTCCTCTGGCTCCTCGAACTGGGATCGCTTTGGTCGTGGTTCGGCTGGCGCCCGGAGTGGACGGCGGGCGCACTGTCCCTGACCTTCACCGCGCTGACACTCCTCGCGACTGTCCGCCTCGCCACCCGAGGTCCGATCACGACCCACCGCTGGCTCACGGCGTGGATGGCGACCGGTCTGCTCGCCTGCAGCACGACCTTCGCCGTGTGGAGCTCCGGCGGGTTGGAGACGCGGGAATTCACCCTGCTGGTGTTGCTGGGAGTGGCGCTGCTCGCCTCACACTCCGAATCACACTCGAAGTCCTTCCTCGGCTCGGTCGTGTTCGGCGCCGCCGCCCTCACGAGACCCGAGGGCCTGTTGTTGTGGGGATGCTGTGTCGCCGGCTGCCTGATGACATCGCGAAGAGCCCGATCCCTCGGCGGGCTCGCCATGTTGTGCGTTCCGTTCGCCGTGATCGTCGGGGGCCACTTCGTGTTCCGCTACTCCTACTACGGGGAGTGGCTGCCGAATCCCTACTACGCGAAGCACGTGCGCTCGTGGTACGAAGCCGGCTCCCAATACGTGAGCAACGCGGCGCTCGAGACCGGGCTCTACGCGATGATCCCCCTGGCGGCGTTCGCGGCATGGCGTCATCGTTCGACGAGCCGGGGTCGGATGCACTTCCTGACCCTGATGTGCGTCGTCCCCCACGCGTGGTACCTGGCGCACATCGGCGGCGACCACTTTGAAAACCGTCCGATGGACTTCTACTGGCCGCTGTTGGCGCTGGCGTCCGCGGACGCGTTGATCTGGGCCGGCGGCACGGCACGTCGATTCGTCACCGTCGTCGCGTTCGTCGTTTTCCTCGCCTACGCCTCCGGATTGCAGGGCTCGATCTGGTACTTGTCGCGGAAGCTCGATACACGTGAAGCGACCACCCAGCTCTGCGTGGACGTCAGGCCGACGAACGCCCCGTTGTTGTTCTGGCTTCCCGGAATGGCGAAGATGTCGAAGATGTCCACCGAGATGCGCTTCGCGAACACAAGGCAGTTGATCGGACTCCGAGCCCGCGAGCACCACGTGTACGCGGTCGGTCGCGTTTGGATGTGGAGCGGATACGAGCGCATGCACCGCGGCATCCTGCCGCCGGACGCGGTCACGGCGACGCGCGCCGCGGGAGTGATGCCGTTCTACTTGCCCGAGCTCACGGTCATCGACCTGCTCGGGCTCGTGGATCGGGACATCGCTCGCACCGGAGTCACAGTTCCGAACACAGAGCGGATGCTCGCACACGACCGCAAACCGCCGCCTGGCTACCTCGCCGCTCGCGGCGTCAACATGTACGTGCAGTCGCCCGCCAAGACCGCCGAACAAGCTCTCGCCCGCGCCGAGTACGCTCTGAAAGTCGGCGACGACCTCTGGTTGCCCTTCGAATCCACCGATCTGGCGTGGGTCGATCGCGCGTTCGCGGGAAAGGAACTTCGACGTCGCCAGTAGAGTGAAGCACCTTATCGGCAAACCGTTCGTCGTCTTCGCGATCCTGTTCGCCGCGAGCCGGGCCTGTTTCTACGGGGCGGGTCTGCGATTCTGCCCCGACCACAGCATCTCGATGATGCACTTCGTCGATTCGCCGCTGCTGCGAGGCCACCTTCTCGAGACGCTGTGGTTCTTGCACGGTCAACCACCGCTGCTGTCCGTATTCCTCGCCGGCGTCTTCGGGCTGGGGGAATACGACATCCACCGATCGGTCGTGCTGCTCCATTTCGTGTTTCTCTTCGCCGGCCTTGTCCTCGGATGGTCGTGGATCGCGGTCCTGACGCGCGTCGGCCTGGGCCCGCGAACCGCGGTCGGTCTCGCGATCGGCTTCTCGCTGCTGCCATCGTGCATCGTGTTCGAGAACTACCTGTTCTACACGTACCCGGTCGTAGTGCTCCTGGGCCTGCAAGCCGCGTGCATTGCGCGGGCCGTTCAGATACCGGGATTCTGGAACTGGTCTTCCGTCTTCTTCCTCGCCGCGATCCTCGCCCTCTTCAAGAACGTCTTCCACCTCATCTGGGTAGTCGGCGTAATCGCGATAGTCTGGCGACTCAGCTCGTCGAAGGATCGCCGTGGCGTCCTGCTCGCCTCCATCCTTCCGCTCGTTCTCGTCACCGGTTGGTACGGAAAGAACGCCGTCGTCTTCGGGCGCTTCGAGGCGTCGTCGTGGATGGGCTTTGGTCTCGCACGCAAGACCTACCACCAACTCGGCAAGGAAGAGCGCGCTGCCCTCGCGCGCCGCGTCGATCCGATCATCGACGTGCCCTTGTTCGGGACCGTGGACGAGTTCGCCGCAGTCATTCCGATGCCCGAACCGTGGGGAGTGGGCCTGCTCGACCAGAAGAGGAAGTTTGAGGGCTCGAACAACTTCCATCACGCGATCTATCTCGACGTGTGCGACCGCATGGAGGAGGTCGGGTGGCTGTTGATTCGCGAGGACCCCGGGGCCTACATGCGCAACGTCGTGGAGACGTTCAAGAAGATGTTCGAGCCGGGTTCGACATGGTGGCCAGCCAGCAAGGCTCTCGCGCAGGCGCAACCGTACTGCGACGCGGTCGACACGGTATTGCACGGCAACTGGGGAGCGCGCGGCGTCAACTTCTGGAGCATCCTGACCGTACTCACGCTGCTCGCGGGAGGCGTCGTCACGTTGAGGTTGCTACTGTGTCGATCGAGCGCGCGACCATCCGACATGTTGATCGCGTCGTCGACGTTCACGGCGTCGTTCATCCTCGTGCTCGGCCTGTTGCTGGACACCAACGAGACGAACAGACATCGCTTTCTCGTCGACGGGCTCGTCGTGCTCGCCGCGATTCTGCTCGCGTGGCGACTCCGCGCCCCGGACGCAGTCGAATCCGGTCGTTGTTCCGGACAGTCGTTGCCGACGGAACGAACCGGGTAATTCCACGTCCGCTTCTTGTCGCATCGGGAACTCGTCGTCGACCGGGTTACCAGCGCGTGATCCCTGTCCTATCCGTCGGTCGACCCCCTGCAGCAGACCGCAGAAACCCACATGAGAACTATCTCATTCCTCGCAGCGGCGACCATTCTCTCCACCTTCCTCCCGGCACAGCTTCACCCTTGCTTGTTCACGCCGATGGGTCCGACCTGCGGACCGATCCTCGCCGGCGCGGACCACATCGTGACGAGCAACAGGACGCTGTCCCTCGAGATCACATTCAAGGCCGGCGACGCGCCCGCCAACGCGATCGGCGTGTTGGCCTTCGGCACAAAAGAGGAGATGAAGGGGAACGGCCTGCGGGTGAAAGCTCGCAGGCTGTTTCGTGTACCCTCGGCCTTGAAGATGTTCGTGGGCCGGCGCTACAGTCCACGAAGGTATGCGCCAGGAAATCTCGTTCATCCTCAACGCCGCATCCACGGTGGCAGACGTCAGCCCGGGGATGCTGCTCGTCGACTACCTGCGCTACGACGCGCGGCTGACCGGGACGAAGATCGGTTGCCGCGAAGGCGACTGTGGCGCGTGCACGGTGTTGCTCGGCGAGCTGCGCGATGGCGAGGTCGTCTACACCAACGTCACTTCATGCCTGGTTCCGATGGGCAATGTCGCCGGCAAGCACGTGGTGACAGTCGAAGGAGTGAACGGCCCCGAGCCGAACATGATCCAGGCCGCGTTCATCGAAGAGGGCGCGAGCCAGTGCGGATTCTGCACGCCCGGGTTCATCGTTTCTCTCGTCGGTCACTGCCTGGAGCGCGGCGACCGTGACGCGACGGCAGCGATCAGCGGCAACATCTGCCGGTGCACGGGCTACAAGTCCATCGAGCGCGCGGTCGCACGCGTCGCGGACCATCTGCGCGAGGAAGGCGTGGATTCCGTATCGGACCTCGTGCGGACGGGCACGCTGCCGTCGTGGTTCCAGTCGATTCCTGGGCGCCTGACCGAGCTCGCCGTCGATGAGCCCGCGCGAGAGGCCGCGGTCTTGGTCGGCGGGGGTACCGACCTGTTCGTACAGCGCCCGGCAGAACTCGAGGACGAGTCGCTGCGGTTCAACGCCGACCGCAAGGAGCTCCGCGAGATCCGCCTCGAACGCGACGCGTGCGTCCTCGGCGGTTCCGTCACGGTCGAAGAGGTCGCGCGGTCGACTCTTCTCAATTCGCTGTTCCCCGACATACCGAAGTTCACGAAGCTCTTCGGCTCTCAGCCGATCCGCAACATGGCGACGGTCGCGGGGAATATCGCGAATGCGTCGCCGATCGGGGACATGACGATCCTCTTCCTCGCGCTCGACGCATCGATCAACCTGCGCATCCGCGACGCCAGGCGCAGCCTGGATCTCCGCGAGTTCTACCGCGGCTACAGGGACACCGCCCTCGGGCAGAACGAAGAGATCGAGAGCCTGGAGTTCGCGGTTCCACAGCCGGGGACCTTCCTCAACTTCGAGAAAGTCAGCAAGCGTACCTGGCTGGACATCGCCAGCGTCAACACTGCGATTCGCTGCCACGTCGAGGACGGGGTCATCGTCGTCGCGCATTGTTCGGCCGGCGGAGTCGCGCCAGTCCCGTTGTATCTCGCACAGACGTCGGCGTTCCTGACCGGCAAGCCCCTCGTCGCCGAGACGGTACGCGAGGCGGCGGTCGTAGCCGACGGCGAGATCGCTCCGATCAGCGACGCCCGGGGCAGCGCGACCTACAAGCGGCTGTTGCTGCGGCAGTTGATCTACGCGCACTTCTTGCCACACGGAATCTCCTGGGGGGACCTCCAGTGAAGAATATCGACGCCGTCAACCACACGCGCGGAACGTCGGTGTACGTCGATGACATCCCGGTGCGCGAAGGGTGCCTCTTCGGCGCCGTCGTCGCCTCGACGATTCCGCGGGGCGAGATCACGAAGCTCGATCTGACGGCGGCCCGCCGTGCACCCGGGGTCGCCTGGATCGCGGATGCGGCGAACATCCCCGGCGAGAACCAGATCGGCAACATCCTGCCGGACGAGACACTCTTCGCAGAAAACGAGGTGCACTTCGAAGGCCAACCGATCGCCCTGATCTTGGCGGCGACGGAGAAACAAGCCCGCGCGGCGCGGAACCTCGTCCTCATCGAGTACGACGAAAAGCGCGCGGTCACCGACCCACGCGAGGCAGCCGAGCAGGGTGACTTCATCGTGCCACCGCGCACGTTCGAGCTCGGCGATCCGGACGCCGCGTGGAGCGCTTGCGCGCACGTGTTCGAAGGCCGCGCCGACATCGGCGGTCAGGAGCACCTCTACATCGAGACCCAGGGCGCCTACGCCTACCCCACAGAGGGCTCTGGCGTGCACGTCACGTCGTCGACCCAGGGTCCGACCGCTGTGCAGCGCGCCACGGCGCGGGTGCTCGGGATGCCGATGCACAAGATCATCGTCGATGTTCGTCGTCTCGGCGGCGCGTTCGGCGGGAAGGAGGATCAGGCCACGGCGTGGGGCGTGATGGCCGCGCTCGGCGCACATCTCACCGGTCGCCCGGTCAAGCTCGTGCTGCACCGCATGGATGACATGCGGATGACGGGCAAGCGACACCCCTACAGTGCGGACTTCAAGATCGGACTCGACTCCGACCTGAAGATTTGCGCGTACGAAGTGTCGTTCTTCCAGAACGCGGGCGCCTCTTGTGATCTGTCTCCAGCCGTTCTGGAACGGACGCTGTTCCACGCGACGAACAGCTACTTCATCCCCAACGTGCGAGCCACGGCGCGGAGCTGCCGCACGAACCTCGCCCCCAACACCGCATTCCGCGGGTTCGGTGGTCCACAGGGCATGTTCGTCATGGAAGCCGCGATAGCGAGAGCCGGCGAGGCTCTGCACGTCGCGGCGTCGGAGATCCAGCGCCGTAACCTGCTCGCAGAGGGTGACACGTTTCCATTCGGACAGACGTCCGCAGCGTGCCGGGCGCAGGCGACGTGGGACAAGTGCAGTGACCACTACGACCTCCCCGCGATGCAAGGCGACGTCGACGCGTTCAACGCGGACAACACTCTCGTGAAGAAGGGGCTGGCCGTGATGCCCGTATGTTTCGGCATCTCGTTCACGAAGACGCACATGAACCAGGCGCGGGCGCTCGTACACGTGTACCAGGACGGCAGCGTCGGCGTCAGCACCGGCGCCGTCGAGATGGGGCAAGGGGTGAACACGAAGCTCCTGCAAGTCACCAGTCACGAGTTCGCCATCGACCCGTCACGCGTGAAGATCGAGACCACGAACACGACGCGCATCGCGAACACTTCACCGACCGCCGCGAGCGCCAGCTCCGACCTCAACGGCAAGGCACTGCAAATCGCTTGTGGCGCCGTGCGGGAACGACTGTTCGAAGTGGCGCGGAAGACGCTCGGCCTTGCACCCGACTCCCGAGTCGGCCTGCGCGACGAACGTGTAACCGTCGACGACGCTCCGTTGGAACTCACGTGGGACCAAGTTGTTATGGAAGCGTTCCTCTCCCGCGTGAACCTGTCCGAGCACGCGCACTACGCCACTCCGGGGGTACACTTCGATCCCGAAACGGAGAAGGGCGAGCCGTTCGCCTACCACGTCTACGGCACGGCCATCGTCATCGGGAAGGTCGATTGCCTCCGCGGGCGCTACGAGATCGAGGCCGTCCACGTAGTCCACGACTTCGGGAAGAGCATGAATGAGAGCGTCGACCGGGGACAAGCGGAGGGCGGCATCGTGCAGGGTCTCGGTTGGATGACCATGGAAGAGCTCTGCTACGATGAGAGTGGTCGCTTGCTCAGCGACGCCCTGTCGACCTACAAGGTCCCGGACATCTACAGCGCACCACGCACGATGAACATCGAGTCGCTCGCGACGGAAGGTCACCCCATGGCGCTCTTCGGTTCAAAGGCGGTCGGCGAGCCCCCATTGATGTACGGAATCGGCGGCTAC
>Ga0114996_10005918_pt1 | contig 14235 bp, 11 predicted proteins | sample ArcticOcean_MG_C_4_FD_87039 | JGI IMG/M metagenome (GOLD analysis project Ga0114996, IMG submission 87039) | Marine microbial communities from western Arctic Ocean - ArcticOcean_MG_CB4_134 | ecosystem: Environmental > Aquatic > Marine > Oceanic | place: Arctic Ocean: Canada Basin | collected...
AGCCAGAGCAGCGGCTTGCGCGGGGCGTACAGCTCGAGGTCGAGGTCGCTGTAGTATTCCGGCTCGAGAGTGACGTTACGTGGATCCATCTGCAGAAGTGCCACCTTGGCGGTCGGCGATAGGGTCGACGGGTCGACTGCAGCGTACTGCGGAAAATAGAGGTCGGTCAGGATCTGACGGCAAAGCTCGTTGCGGTCGCACGCGGGGTCGGCCAACGACTCGGCGAGCCACGCGAGCCACGCGCGGTACTCCGACGTCGCGGCATCCGTGACCGGAACGGGCCTGAGGGGCAAGAAGGGCATAGGCACGGACGTTACCCCGATTCGGACATGTGGCAAGGTGGGCGGGGGCCGCCGGGGCCACTACTTTAGGCCATGCACGACGTTCTCCGCCAGCGGCTTCTGCGTAAGATCGAGAGCCTTCCGGACGGGCAGATCTACCAGATTCTCGACTACATCGAATTCCTGGAGTCAAAGTACTCCACCGCCGAGCTGGTCGAGGCTTCGGGTCTGCAGAAATTCGCGGAGGGCCTCGAGGACAAGCTGCGCAAACGCGCGGTGAGTCCGGCCACCATCCGCGAAGCGTTCCAATTGATCTCGGCGGCCGACAGGGTACTGTCGGGAGTGTCCTCGGCCGGTAAGCAGATTCTGTCGGATCTCAACCAAGTGCTCGAGCCGGAGTCAGGGGAGTCGGAGGCGCCGGAGCGGGCGCCACCCGAAGCACCAAAGTCGCAGCCCGGCGCGCGGGACACGGGAGCTTCCTAGAGGAAGTCGCAGACCGGAGGTGGCGAGCCGTTGACGCTTCTACGCGCACCCCATATCCTCCCCTATGCAGAGAGGAATGCTCTTCGGAGCGAGCCGCGCTCGCCCCCCTGAGGCCCGCAAGTGGGCACTCCCAAGGGGCGAGCGTTCGTCGTTTGAAGGGGGTATTCGCTAGATGGTAGAGACCTCGGGAGGCCACGCTCGGATTCTCAAGGAAGCTCTGACGTTCGACGATGTGCTCCTCATCCCGGGGCATTCGTTGGTCCATCCGAAGGACACGGACGTCTCCACACTCGCCACCCGTGGAATCGAACTTCGCATCCCGCTGCTGGCCGCCGCCATGGACACGGTGACCGAGTCGGCGATGGCCATCCAGATGGCGCGCGAGGGCGGAATCGGCATCATCCACAAGAACCTCCCCCCCGAGGAACAAGCGGGCGAGGTGGATCGCGTGAAGCGCTCCGAGAGCGGCATGATCCTCGACCCCATCACGCTGACCTCCGCTGCCACGCTTCGCGACGCGCACGGGTTGATGGCGCGCTTCTCCATCAGCGGTGTCCCCATCGTCGAGGACGGAGGTCGTCTGGTGGGAATCGTCACCAACCGGGACCTGCTGTTCGAGACGGATTTCGACGTTCCGATCTCATCCGTGATGACGTCCAAGAATTTGGTGACGGTGCCGGTCGGTACGACGCTCGAACAGGCCCAGGCGATCCTCCACGAGCACAGAATCGAGAAGCTGCCTGTCGTAGACAGTGAAGGGAGGCTGAGGGGCCTCATCACGGTCAAGGACATCTTCAAGCGTCTCATGTATCCGAACGCCTGCAAGGATGAGCACGGCCGATTGAGGGTCGGGGCGGCCGTCGGTGCCTCCAAGACCGACTTGGACCGGGCAGCGCTGCTCGTCGACGCGGGTGCTGACGTGCTCGTGGTCGACGCGGCCCATGGTCACTCGCAGGGAGTCCTCGATGCCATTACGCGTGTTCGGGAACGCTTCCCTGACATCCAACTCATGGGCGGCAACGTGGGCACTGTCGAGGGCGCTCGGGCTCTTGTCGAGAGGGGCGTCGACGCGGTGAAGGTAGGCGTGGGGCCGGGCTCGATCTGTACGACGCGTGTCGTAACCGGAGTTGGTTTGCCGCAGCTGACAGCCATTATCGATGCTGCCGAGGGGGCCGACGGCAGGGTTCCTGTCATCGCGGATGGAGGCATTCGCTACTCGGGCGACATCGTGAAGGCGCTCGCCGCAGGAGCGCACTGCGTCATGATGGGATCGATGCTGGCAGGAACGGACGAGTCGCCCGGCGAAAGCTTCCTGCTCGAGGGCCGGAGGTTCAAGACAGTCAGAGGCATGGGGTCCCTTTCCGCCATGCAGGAAGGCTCGGCGGACCGCTATTTCCAGGAGGGCGAGCGCGAGAAAAACAAGCTCGTGCCCGAGGGGATCGAGGGGCGCGTTCCGTACAAGGGACCGGTGACCGACACGATCTATCAGCTCGTCGGCGGCTTGCGCAGCGGCATGGGATACTGCGGGACGGCGACGGTCGATGAACTCCGCACGAAGGCCCGCTTCAACCGGGTCACCACAGGCGGCCTCCGCGAGTCCCATCCACACGACGTGACGATTACGCGCGAAGCGCCGAATTACCGGATGTAGCGAAGCCCGCCATGACGACGTCACCCAGTCCTGTCCGACTCCGGGCGGTGGTCTTGTCTCTATTGGCGAGCGGGTGCGCCGGAGGTGCTGCGGTCTACACGGGGCCCGCAGGGCCGATCGAGCTGCAACCGCACACGATCGACCCTGGCGTCATCTACGAAACCAGGCTCGACCCGGTCAGGATCTCTCCGCCAGAAGTGCCTCTCGACGAGATCTTGGCCTCGCCGGTCTTCGGCGATCCGGATTTCGATGAGGCTGTCCGTGAGTGGGTCGACTATTGGCAGAACGACGCGGCTGAGGCGGTCCCAGTTTTTCTCGGTCGCATGGTGAGCTTCGAGCAGACGATCGACTCGGCGCTTGCCGAGAAGAGCCTGCCGGCTTCGCTCCGGTACCTCCCTTTCATCGAGAGCGGATACAACACGGCGGCGGCCAGTCGTGCCAGCGCGGTGGGCATGTGGCAGTTTATGGCGCCCACTGCGCAGGGGATGGGCATGGAGGTCTCGCGACTCTTGGACGAGCGGCGGGATCCGATCCGGTCGACGGAAGCCGCTGTAGACTTCCTAGCGGAGCTGCATGCAAGTTTCGGGTCATGGTTTCTCGCACTGGCGGCCTACAACTCCGGGCCGAATCGGGTACGCCGGGTCCTGCGGCAGTACGCACCTGACGTTGAGCCTTCGGACAGTCTCTTCTGGGAGTTGAGATCTCGCTTCCCGCGCGAGACACGAGATTTCGTTCCCAAGCTCATCGGGGCGATTCTGGTTGCGGGGCAGCCGGCCGCATACGGGTACGAGCCCATCGAGTCGACCCCTCGATTCCTGTACGATCCGGTCACAGTTCCGGACGCGACGACATTGGACGTGGTGGCGCGAGCGGCCACGGTGTCCCTGGACGAAATCGAGTGGCTGAACCCCCAGTTCGTGCGAGGGATGACCCCTCCAGGTCGGCCGAGTGGCCTCCGCGTTCCGGAGGGCACAGGTGCGACCTTCGAGCGGAACTATGCCGAGATTCCCGCCGAAGAACGGGTCACTTTTGTGGAGCACCGCGTCGAGGCCGGTGAGACACTCTCGCATATCGCCGTCCGCTACGGCGTCCTCGTGGCTGACCTGAACGCGGCGAATCCAGGCCTGCGCCCGCGGTACCTTCGCATTGGCTCCCTGCTCACGGTGCCGGTCGCTCCGAGTATCCGAGGCGCCGCGTCATCTGGTGGCTGACCGCGGCATCGGCCCCTCGGGGCCCTGAAGCTGCGGATCGTCCGGCGGCCGCTTGGCTAGGTGGCCAAGTACTTACCCGAGCGGCCCCCTTCCTTCTCGACCAAGCGAATCCCTTCGATTCGCATGCGTCGGTCGACGGCCTTGGCCATGTCGTAGACGGTTAGCAGGGCAACGGATACGGCCGTCAGGGCCTCCATCTCGACTCCCGTCTGGCCGCTTACAGTCGCTTCGGCGCGTGCCCGGACGCCCGGAAGGTCCTCGTCGACCTCCAGGGAGACATGCACGCTCGCCCCGGGAAGCGCATGGCAGAGGGGAATGAGGTCGGCGGTCTTCTTGCCGGCCATGATACCGGCGAGCTCGGCCACCTTGATGGGGTCACCCTTCGGAGTCCGGCCGGCGGCGATGAGGTCGAGTGTCTTGACGTCCATGACGATGCGCCCCTCCGCGACTGCGCGTCGCGACGTGACGTCCTTGTCGGATACATCGACCATGTTGGCGCGACCCTCTGCATCAAGGTGAGTCAACGCTTCGTCCCGTCGGCTCATGCGACCGCCCCGTCCGTGCTTCCGGCCCGGAGGGCCGCACGTAAGTCGTGAATCAGGCCGCCCACAACGAGCTGCGGGTTCACGTTGGCCCAAGCGAGCTCGCGTGCGCGCTCGACCGAGCCAAACGCACGGGCGGCCGCGAACGGGGCGATCTTCGCCTCCCGGACACGTCGTTCGAGCTCAGACAGGGCATCGTGGTTGAGTACCGCAGACGGGGCTCCGGAGGCGACCGCCGCCAGGTCCCGAAGCCACTCCTCCACGAATTCGAAGAGATCCACCAGGGCTCGTGCGCCGGCCGGTGGAAAGGCCAAAGCGAGCCCGTATCCTTCAGAGGCTCCGGGGTTCAACGCCGCGACCACGAGCTCGAACGCCCGTCGGCGCAGTCGCTCGAGGGGGCCCCGCTCATCGCCGTCCGGCAGGAAGCCGAGTGCCCTTCCCGGCGAGCCCTGAGCGAGCGCAGCGGCCCAGGAAGCCTTCTCGGCGTCGACCTCGACCTCTTGCTCAAGGAAATTGGTGACCGTCGATCGCGGAAGCGGGCTGAGATGGAGCGGCACGGTTCTGGACCGAATCGTGGGCAGAAGCCTTCCTGGCTCGCTGCTGGTGAGGATGAAGCGCGTGTCACCGGGCGGTTCTTCGAGCAGCTTCAGGAGCGCGTTGGCCGCTTCGGGACTCGACTCCTGGGGCACGAGTCGCTCGGCCTCGCCGATGATGAAGACGGGTCCCGGCGCCATCACGGGGCGCATGTGAGCGCGCGAGCGGAGGTTCCTCACGGTACCCAAATAGAGCCCGCGCACGTCGTCGCTGTGGCTTGCGCGGAGGGGCCGGATTCGAAGCTCGGCGATCTCGTCGAGCCGGGCCTGCTCCAACGCATCCACGAGCTTGTCTCCCGAAGCGTTCTTGGGACGGGGAACCGGGAAGTACCAGTGGATGTCGGGATGCTCGAGCCCTGTTGCCATTCGGCATGCGGGGCACGAGCCGCACGGCGCGAGCTGCGGGCGCTCGCACACCAGGAGCTGCGCGAGCCACAGCGCGACCCTCTGCTTGCCGACTCCGCGAGCCCCGTGGAGGAGCAGGGCGGCGGGTAGGATGCGTTTCTTGTGAGCGTTCGCGAGGGAAGCTCGGACGTCTTCGTGTCCGACCAGCGGGTGAAGGCTCACCGAGCAGGGAGGGGTGTGAGCCACTGCAGTGGATCCTGGGCGCGAGGGAGGTCCCCCTCGACCGGCGCACGGATCTGGAACTCGATATGGGGGCCCTCAGGCGTGTCGCCCCCTCCGACGGTTCCCACGACCTGGCGGGCCTCGACGGTGCGACCCTCGACGACTCCGATTTCCTCCAGATACATGTATTGGGTGTAGAACCCAGCGCCGTGGTGGAGGATGACGATGGGCCCGTATCCTTCGAAGGGTCCCGCGAAAATCACCTGGCCCTCGCGGACCGCGCGTACTGGCGTGCCGGGTGCGGCGGCGAGGCCGATGCCGTTCCAGCGGACATTGGTTCCATCGGGGCGTCGCTCCAGGCCGAAGCGGTAAATCAGGTCACCTAGGAGCGGCCAGTCGAGAGACCCCGCATCCCCAGTCGAGATCGCCACGCCTCCGGACCGCAACCGGCTGGCCTCGAGGGCGCGACGACGCTCCTCGAGATCTTCGATGAGCGTCGTCATGCGGGATTCGTCGGCCTCGAGCTCATCGATGCGGCCGGTCGCACGCACCTCGCGCGAGCGGAAGTCGGTCAACGTGCGCTCGCGCTCGTTCTCGACGGACCGCAGCTCGGCCACCTCGGAGACGCGGTCCTGGCGGAGCGTGCCCAAGAGGGCCATACGGTCCCTAAGTTCGTCGTTCTGGACGACGAACTCGGTCTCCAGCAGGCGCACGCGCTCGACGAGCTGGCGATCGGATGAGCCGATCTGCTGCAGATACCGGTACCGATTCAACAGATCGGTGAAGGAGCGCGCTCCGAGCAGCACCTGCACCGTGTGCAGGGCCCCCATCTTGTAGATGTCGCGCAGGCGTCGGTTGAGGACGGCTTCGCTTTCGGCTAGCCGGTCCTGCGAGAAGATGAGGTCGCGGGTCGTGTTCTGGATCTGCTCGGAGGTCGACCCGGATAGGAATTCGACCTCCGAAAGGATCGCCATCGTAGACGAGAGTCGACGTTCGACATTTGCCAGCTCCTGTGACACGTCGCGCACCTGATTACGCATGCTGCCGACCTCGCGCTCGAGCTGGGCGCGCTCCTCGCGGATCTGCTCGAGTCTGCGTTGGCTTTGCTGGATCTCCTGACCGATGTTCGGATCCTGGGCCGCGAGGCCCGAGGCGCCGAGGAGCGAGCCGAGGCACGCCGCAACGATGAATCTGTGAGCCGTCGCCCGACTCATCGTGTTCATAGATCCTCCAGATGGCGGCGGATCGCGAGTAGGCTCGAGAACGCGCCGAACAGGCATCCGGCTAGCAGCCCTAAAGCGACCCAGCTGTCCGGCATCCAGGTCACCTCGAAGAGATAAGAGTATACGCCTCGGTAGGTCCCATACGTCATGGCCCAAGCGAAGGCCCCCCCGAAGAGGCCTGCCAACGCACCCTCCAGAAGGAAGGGTCTCCGGATGAAGCCGTTCGTCGCCCCGACGAGGCGCATGATATAGATCTCCTCTCGCCTGGCGAAGATCGCGATGCGAAGGGCCGTGCCAATGATGAGCGCCGCGACGAGCGCGAACGCCGAGCCCAGTACCGCTGCAGTGGCGGCCCCGATGCGGCGGAGTGTGAAGAGCTTGTCGACCCACTCGCGTCCATAGCGGGCATCTTCGACGAATGGGTAGACCAGGGCTGCCTGAGAGACGCGCTCTACTACGTCGGGGTTCCTGGAGCCGGGGCGAAGCTCCACTTCCAGCGACTGCGGCAGCGGGTTGACCTCCAGGTCAGAGAACAGTTCCCCAAACTCCGGCAGCTCGATGCGGGCCCTATCGAGCGCGTCCCGTTTTGAAACGAAGCTTACGGCACGGACCTCCGGGATCGCGGCGAGCTCCGTGAGGAGCAGGTCGATTTCGCTCTGTCTGGCGTCGTCGCGAAGGTAGACCGCCACTTCGACGCGCTCCTCGATGGACGACAGCGCGAGTTGGAGGTTGTACGTCGCTAGGCCGAAGAGACCAACCACGTAAAGGGCGAGGCCCACCATGGCGGACGAGAGTCCGGTGAGGACTGGGGCGCGCCTAAAGGCTGCGATCGCTTCACGTAACGCGTACACGACTCCTACTCCTCCACCGAGTCGTAAACGAGCTCACCATGGTCCAGCTCGAATACCCGAGCGTGCGGATACCTTCGCACCAACTCCAGGTCATGCGTCGCCATTAGGACTGCCATCCCCTTGGCGTTGATGTCCCAGAAGAGATCCAGGACGCCGCGGGTGGCGCGGTCATCGAGATTACCGGTGGGCTCGTCGGCGAGCAGCACATAGGGATCGTTCGCCAGCGCCCGAGCGATGGCCACCCGCTGCTGCTCACCGCCGGAAAGCTCGTTGACGTAAGCGCCTGCCTTCGTGGAGAGCCCTACCTGACTCAGCAGACGCTGGGCCTTCGGCGCGATGGCGCTCCTGGGCGTGCCGGTGACTTCCAGCACGAAGGCCACGTTCTCCTGGGCTGTTCGCCCTGGAAGCAGCCGGAAGTCCTGGAAAATGAATCCCACTCGACGGCGCACCTTCCAGATGTGGCGCTGCGTGACCGAATCGGAGGAGAAGCCGGTCACGCGTACCTCGCCCTGGGTGGGGCGATCCGACATGTGGACGAGCCGCATCGTGGTGGACTTGCCCGAGCCAGAGTGGCCGGTCAGGAAGGCGAATTCGCCTTTCTTGAGGTGCAAGGATACGTCCCGCAGCGCCGATCCACGCCGGGGATATTCCTTCGACACGTTGGTAAGTTTGATCACCGGAAAAAGCCCGCTCGAGACACGACCTTGCTCCGGAAAGGAAGGTTAGACATGGGCCGAACCCATGTCAAAGCGTCTGTTCGCGAGCAGGGTGGCTAGCCTGATCGCCTCCAGCATGGAGGAACCGTCCGCGCGCCCTTTGCCCGCGATGTCGAAGGCGGTCCCATGATCGGGTGACGTGCGGATGAACGGCAGTCCGATCGTCACGTTCACACCCGATCCGAAGGCGACGGTTTTGAACGCCGCCATGCCGACGTCGTGGTAGGGAACCACGACGGCGTCGAACTCGCCGCCGAGGGCTCGACAGAACACTGTGTCGGCGGGGACCGGGCCCTTCACACAAAGCCCCGCCTCCCGGAGTCGGTCCAGCGCCGGGGCGTACACAGACGCTTCCTCCGTTCCGAAGAGGCCTCCGTCCGAGGCGTGTGGATTAAAGGCGCAGAGTGCGAGGCGCGGCTGCTCGATGCCCCAGTCGCTCCTGAGGGTGCCGGCGAGAAGCTCGGTCTGTTCCACCAGAAGCGTCTCGGTAACGGCGGCGGGCACGTCCCGCAGTGCGAGGTGCGTCGTGGCGAGGAGCACACGTAGAGGAGACCCTAGGCTCGTACGTTCTGCGGCCATGAGCATCCCTACTCTTTCTGCGCCCGTCAGGCCGGCGAGCATCTCGGTCTGACCGGGGACGTCCCAACCGGCGGCGCGCAGGGAGGGTTTGTGCACGGGACCCGTGACGATGGCGTGGACCTCACCAGCGAGGGCCATCTCGACCGCGCACTCGATCGCGCGAGCCGCTGCAGAACCCGCGTCCGCGTCCGCAGGATCGAGATCCGGCTGAGGAGCCATTCCCATTGGGAAAGGTTCGTGCTGGTCCAAGATTCCATCGGGACCGACGACGACTAACGATGCTCCGAGGCCCTCGCGGTCCAGCGAGTCGATGGCCTCACGCGCAACCTCGGGGCCGACCCCTCGAGGGTCGCCCAGCGTGACAGCGATCTGAGGTCGAATCACTACATGCGAATGTCGATGTACGTATTCGCTTTCAGCGACTCCAAAATTTGTTCACGCAGCTTCATCTCCTGGAGCTGGCTCGCGAGGAGGGGGCGGACTTCCTCGAACGTAAACGCACCGGCCTCGCGTATCTCGATGACTTTGACGACTGCGATGCGCATGTCCGTCGCGCCTCCCGACCCCTGCTGAATTTCGAGGGGACCCACTACGTCGCCGACGGAGGCGCTGCCCAGCGCTACGTACGACGGAGGCAGTTCAGAGAGTTGTTGAAACGCGATTGTGAGTGAGTCGGGCTCGCTCGGGTCGCCGAAATCGTCCGAGAGATCGAGCATGTCCTCGCCGGCTCTGGCGCGCTCCACTACACGGAGTGCCAGGTCGCGAGCCGTCTGGATGTCCGTCGGGCCAACCTGTGACACTTTGAGAATGTGTCGGGCCTGCACCTCGCCGCGGCCACGGGTCCTCTCGACCTTGATGACGTGAAAGCCGAACATGGACTCGGCGATGGCCATCCGTCCCGCGGCTAGAGAGAAGGCGACATCCTCGAACTCGCTGACCATCTGGCCGCGGCGGAACCAGCCGACATCGCCCCCGAGGGATGCCGAGCCGAGGTCATCGGAGTTCTCTTCTGCTAGCTGGGCGAAGTCTTCGCCCGCTCGTGCGCGCTCGAGAAGCGCCTCCGCCTCAGCCTGGGCCGCCGCCTTCGCGCTGTCCGGGGCTTCGGGCCGGATGAGCACCTGCCGGAATGTGAGAGATCTAGGGCGTTGCTGCATCTGTGGTTGCAGCTCCTGGAACTGAACCAGCATCTCTTCTTCCGTCAGCTCGATGGGGCGGGCGCCGCGCATTTGGGTCGCCATGTATAGCTGCACGATCTGTTGTTGTCGGGCCTCGCTGCGGCGCTGCTCCCTGTATTCCGCGAGCGTCATCCCGATATCACGCAGCGCCGCTTGGAGCGCGGGCTGCCCCCCGAACTGGGTTGCGAGTCCGTCGATCAGTTCGGTGATTTCCTGATCGAGAGTAGCTTCGTCCACGGTGATGAGCGTGTCGCGCTCGGCCGCCTGGACGACGAGCAGAAGGTCGATCCGCGACTCGAGGACGCTGCTCAGGAACTCCCCGAATTGGGGTGAGGTCTGAGCCGGGAGCGTCGAGTCGGCAAGCTGCATCTGCTGCGCCTCGAAGATGACCTGGGACTGCAGGACCGCAGAGTCCCCCACCATCGCGACGACCCGGTCGACGACTCCAACCTGGAGGTCGGCTTGAGCCGTTGCCGAGGATGGCAACAAGAGGGCGAGGAGCCCGAAGAGCGAAGCGATCCGTGTCAGCATGGGTGCCTCGTAAACCTCGGGTGAGCGAGGGGTTCCGGTCATCTCGCGACCGAGTCGGGCGGTTCCGTGGGAGCGCCGGAGCTCTCTTCGAGGGCGGACGGCCCGCGCAAAGAGCGTGCCTGTGCCACGCGGACGAGAACCTGGCCGACGCCTGCGTCGAGGACGGCGATGGGGACTCCCTCTCGGAGTTGGAAGCGTACGAGTCCTAAGGGTACGATGCGGGTCGCCCCGGAGAGGTTGTCCCCCAGCGCGTCTCGGACAGCTCTGGCGATGGCCCGCTCAAGTGCCTCACCCGGTGCCTGGTCGAGCGTCAGCAGTCCGAGTAACCTCGTCGCTGCTCGCAGTTGGGTCCGTGCTTCTTGCGTCAGCGAGTCGATTGTGGCCGGGCCGACCTCCAGCCCTATCCGGCGGGCCTCGTCTACGAGCAATTGTCCACGGGCTTGGGCGTGGAGGAAGTTCCGAAGCTCCTCGTCGGTTGCGCCCACGACCTCTTCCCGAAGCGGCCCCTGATCCGAGCGGATTAGGTCGAGAAATTCTCCCGCCCTATACGCCCCGTCTGGCCATTCCAGAAGCGCGCGCTGCGCGACGCGCCCCGAGAGCCGAGTGTCGGGGGCTCGTGCGAGCTCACGGGCGACGTCGAGGCCTCCGTCCACAATTGCAGGCGCGGAGCGCTCTTCAAGTCCCGCGACGAAGGTCGATTCGGCCACGACTGTCCTTTGTGACTGAACGAACGCGCGGAAGTCCGTGGCGACCTCGTCGAAGCCCTGGATGCGGCGCTCTTCCAGACGAATCAGATGGAGACCGAGCGGGGTCTGGACGACCTCGCTGAGTTCTCCTTCGTCGAGTTCCAGCACCGCTTCCTCAAAGGGCGATACCATGACACCGCGCCCGAAGAAGCCGAGGTCGCCGCCATCCGCTGCCGTTCCAGGGTCTTGGCTGTACGTCCTCGCCATCTCCTCGAACGACGCGCCGGCCGAAATCTGGCCTCTAATCTCCTGCAGGTGAGCAGTGACGCTGTCGCGTTGGGCTTCGGTCGCTTGGGGCGGGAAGGTCAGGAGAATATGCCGCGCGTGAATCTCCAGTGCCGGTGCGTCCGCCTCATACAGCGCTTGGAGCTCCGCCTCCGTGATCGCCGTGTCCACCCGGATGACCGAATCACGGAGCTGGAGGATCATGCTTTGTTGCACGAGCGGGCGAATGAGCCCTTCGAAGTCGATGTGCGCGAAGGTCGAGTCTTCCGTCGCGGCCTCGGCCAGTAGCGTATAGTCGACCCACAGCTCAGCGAGCGACTGGACGACGGAAACTTGGATGGGCAGCCCTTCCTCGTCTACGAGAAGCGCCACCACGTCGTCGACGGTGAACTCGTAATCGCCGGCCCGCGCCACCAGGCCGGGGGATTGGGAGTCGTCCCCGCAACCTGCCATGGCGATCAGGACAAGGCACAGGGCTGTCGTTCGCGTCCTCATCGTTCGCGATTCCTGGTCGTGTTGGTCACTTCACGCATCGCTGAAGCTACGTAGAGGAGCTCCAACGACGAAGGTGGGCCGTGCTGTTACGCCGCGTTGGCCTTCGCGGAGCGAAGGGCCGCGAGCGCCACGGTCAGCGTCTCGGTGATAGACTCTGGACCGTCATGCTCCAGCCTCAACGACAGAGGGTGTATGCGGCGAATCTCGACCTGAGTCCTCCGCTGCCGAAGGGGCTCCTCGAGCACTGACATCATCGGGACCACGTCGTCTCGGAAGGTCACTCGCGCCGAGCCCGCGCGCACGAGAATCCGGGCGACCCCCACGTCACGGCCCAGGACGCGCAGTATCGTCGCGTCCATCAGGCGCTCCACCTCCGTGGGCAGCGGGCCGAACCGGTCCGCCAACTCCAGGCGCATCGATTCGATTTCGGTGAGCCCGACGACCTTGGACAGACGCCGATAGAGATGCAGCTTCTGGCTCGAGTCCGCGACGTAGCTGTCGGGAAGGAACGCCCCTCCGCTCAACGAGACTTCTGGATCGGGCCGGTCCACCGCCTCCTCGCGCTTCTCGATGCGTGCAATGGTCTTGCGAAGCAGGCGCATGTAGGCGTCCAGGCCGACCTGCTGCGCGAAGCCGGACTGGTCCGCGCCGAGGAGGTTGCCCGCACCCCGAAGCTCCAGGTCGCGCAGCGCCACCGAGTAACCCGACCCCAGCTCGGTGTAGTGCTCCAGGACCCTGAGACGGCGCTCAGCCTCCTCGCTCACGTCCTCCGGCACGAGCAGGTAGCAGTACGCCCGACGGTCGGAGCGTCCCACGCGTCCCCGGATCTGGTAGAGCTGAGCGAGCCCGAAGCGGTCCGCGCGGTCGACGATGAGCGTGTTGGCGTTCGGAACGTCCAGCCCGTTCTCGATGATGGAGGAGCAGACGAGCACGTCGATTTCGCCGTCCACGAAAGCGCGCATGACTTCGTCCAGGTCCCCCGGGTTCATCTGTCCGTGCGCCACCTCGACGCGGGCTTCCGTAACGAGCGTCCGGACCTCTTCGGCGATCGTATAGATCGTGTCTAGCCGATTGTGCATGAAGAACGTCTGGCCGCCGCGGTCGAGCTCCCTGTGGAGCGCGTCGGCAATGAGTTGGTCCGACCAAGTCAGCAGGTTCGTGAAGATGGGCATGCGGTCGCGCGGCGGCGTGCGGATCAGCGACAGGTCACGGATACCCGAGAGCGACAGGTAGAGCGTGCGCGGGATAGGTGTGGCGGTGAGGGAGAGCACGTCGAGAGAGGCCCTCAGATTCTTGAGGCGCTCTTTGTGTTTCACGCCGAAGCGTTGCTCTTCGTCGACGATGAGAAGTCCGAGGTCGCGGAACACTATGTCGCCCGAAAGCAGCCGATGCGTGCCGATGACGATGTCGATCTTGCCGTCGGCCAGGCCCGCCAGAATCTCCTTCTGCTGTTTGGGTGTGCGGAAGCGACTGAGCGCCCCGATCCTGACCGGGTAGTCGGCGAGCCGCTCGGCAAACGTGTGACGGTGCTGCTCGACCAAGATCGTCGTCGGCGCGAGGACGACGACCTGCTTTCCGTCCTGAATTGCTTTGAACGCGGCCCGTATCGCCACCTCGGTCTTGCCGTAGCCAACGTCGCCACAGAGGAGCCGGTCCATGGGGCGCTTCCCCTCCATGTCGCGCTTCACATCCTCGACCGCTTGCCTCTGGTCGGGCGTGTCGTCGTAAAGAAAGGACGACTCCATCTCCATCTGCCAGTGCGTGTCTGGCGAGAAGGCGAAGCCCTCTGCGGTCTGACGACGGGCGTACAGCTCGAGGAGCTCGACGGTCATATCCTCGATCGCCTGCTCGGCCTTCTGCCGGATCTTCTTCCAGCGCTTGCCACCGATCCGGTGCAACTTCGGGGGCTTCGACTCGTCGGTTTCGCCGACCCAGCGCTCGACCAGGTCCAGCCGGTAGACGGGGACGCGCAGGATCTCGCTCCCCTCGTACTCGATGGCGAGAGCTTCCATTTCCTGGCCGACTACGTCGATATGCTCTAGACCCTTGAAGCACCCCACCCCGTGGTCCATGTGCACCACGTAGTCGCCGGGCGTGAGCTGAGCGAGGCTCTCGATCGCCACGGCGCCCCGGAACCGGCGGCTGCGCCTGACTCGGCGGGCGCGCCGGAAGACCTCGTGGTCGTTGAGGACCCTCAGAGGCGGGTCGCAGCACGAGAGCTCGAAGCCGCTGGAAAGGGCGCCTAGGCCGAGCCGCGTGCCCGGGGGAATCCCACCCGCTCCGCCGAGGATCGCCTCCAGCCGTTGGAGTTGGCCGTCGTTGTCACAGAGAAGCAGCGTCTTGCGCCCCGTTACGGTGCCCTCACG
>Ga0114996_10005920_pt1 | contig 14233 bp, 14 predicted proteins | sample ArcticOcean_MG_C_4_FD_87039 | JGI IMG/M metagenome (GOLD analysis project Ga0114996, IMG submission 87039) | Marine microbial communities from western Arctic Ocean - ArcticOcean_MG_CB4_134 | ecosystem: Environmental > Aquatic > Marine > Oceanic | place: Arctic Ocean: Canada Basin | collected...
GCTGAGGCACCCGCCGCCGCTGAGGCACCCGCCGCCGCTGGGGCACCCGGCACCGAGGCACCCGCCACCGAGGCACCCGGCACCGAGGCACCCGCCACCGAGGAAGCCGTCAGCTAGCGCTCGCCGCCGCACGATACAGACACCAACCCACGGCTGTGGCCCACAAGCGCGGCTGAATTGAGAGTGAACTCATGCCGAAAATGAAAACCCACAAAGGAGCGCAGAAGCGCTTCCGCGTGACCGGTACCGGCAAAGTCCTTCGCATGAAGGGCTACCGCGGTCACAACAAGATGAAAAAGAAGAAGCGGCAACTCCATGCCATGCAGGAAATGCAGGAAGTCAAAGGCGCCTACGCCAAGACTGTTAAATCGTTGCTGCCGTACGGCCATTAACCCGGGATAATTGGATCTGAGCAACGAATTGCGTGCGCGCAGGCTGTCCCCCGACACCGCCGCGCACTAAGGGAGACCGCCGATGCCTCGCGTCAAGGGTGGCCGTACTGAACCACGGCGGCACAAGAAAGTCCTCCAGGCCACCAAGGGCCATAAAGGTCAGCGCCATCGCGTCTTTCGCCGCGCCAATGAGTCGCGGCTCCACGCCCTCTCCTACGCGTACCGCGACCGTCGCGACCGCAAGGGACAATTCCGGCGGCTCTGGATCCAGCGCATCAACGCCGGCGCCCGTCTTCACGGCCTCAGCTACAGCCGCCTCATCGACGGCCTCAACAAGGCCGACATCCAGATCGACCGCAAGATCCTCGCCGACCTCGCAGTCCGCGACCCTGAAACCTTCGGCCAGATTGTCGGCCAAGCCAAAGTGGCCCTCGAAGCCGCCTAGCTCTCTTTTGAACAGACGTTTAGCCCCTGAACGCCCCGGCCCACCCCCGGGGCGTTCTCATCTCCGCCTTCGACATCCCCGTCAACAAAACTGCCAGCGTCTTCGGCGACTAACGCTCCCGCGCCCGCTATCGGCGTCGACGACAAGAGCGCGCTGGTCGAGGCCAATCGAACCGGGCTCAGCCCGCCGGCCGCCTGAATCGCATCACGATCACCGGCGGGATCTCCGGCAGCGTCTCCCACATCATCCGCAACTTCGACCGCTGCTTCTGGGTCAGTGTCGGCTCCTCCAGCGCGTCCAGCACCCAGCCCACCTCGAACGGCTCCACCAGCAGGTACTCCAACGGCCGGTGGAAATAAAATTGCGGCTCCGGCTGACCGATGATCGCCACCCCCTTCGAGACGAAGGCATTCTTGTAGCGCGCCAACTTGATCGACCACGCCGTCTGCGTCCCCTCCTCCGTCTCCACCTCTTCCTTCTCCATCTTCGGCAACGTTGTCGCGAACGCGGGGTGCAGCGTTGACACCACGAAGCTCCCGCCCGGCTTCACCTGCGAATAGACCGCCTCGTACATGGGCTTCAGCTCTGGGATCGACATGATCGACATGTTGCAGACCGCCGCGTCGAACTGCGTCTCCGCCAGAGCCGCCAACGCGCCCTTGTCATTCGCATCGGCCACCGAATAGTCGATCAGCTTCGCCAGCTCCGGCGCACGCGCCGACGCCACCTCGATCATCTTCGGCGAGAAGTCCGTCGCCGTGACCTGCACCCCCAACCGCGCCATCCGACGCGCGAACACCCCATTCCCACACGCCACCTCTAACAATCGAGCCTTCGGCCCAAGCTCCAAGAACCGCTCCACGACAGGCCCAATCAGCTCACGCTGCCACTCATCGCCGTCATCATCCAACTGGTCATCGAAGTAGGCCGCATTCGTCTCCCACCCCGCCAGCGTCTCCGCCCGCAGCTCATCCAGTCCGCGCATCTCCTGAGTCATCGCGTACGTCTCCCCTCGCACGGCAGCATAGCCGCGTCAGGGACCGCTGCTGCCCTCTCCCACTCCAGACGCGGCTGATCCATCTGCGCATCGCTCAGCAGATCCAAGCCCGCAACGCCAGTGAGCACCCAAAGCAGACGCGACTCAGTCGCCCAAAGCGAAAGGGGCTCAGCCCCTAGCCCCAGCGGGGTTGGATGTCGGGGTCGATGCCCAAGTGAATCTTGGCCACGACCTCATGCGCCACTGGCGACGTTGCCGGGTGTAGCCGCCCCATCCGCGCGTCGCGGAACAGCCGCTCCAACTCGCCGCCACGAGCGACCCCAAAGCCGCCGCAGATGTCGACCGCCTGATCGACCACCTTGAACGCCGCCTCCGTCGCCATGTACTTCGCACCCACGATCCGCGCCGCGAAACCGCCCGCCGTCTCCGGCGCCCAATTCGCCGCGTCCGGCACCTGCGCCGACCAGTCCGCCGCCAGCTTCTCGATCAGCGCCTCAATCCCCTGCACCGCCATCACCATCTCCGCGAATCCGTGCTGCAGCTCCGGATGGTAGCGATACTCACCGCTCCCGATTGCGATCGACTTCCGGCTGGTTAAGTTCTCGCGGGTCAGTTCCACCGCCCGACGCGCCAATCCGCAGTAGATGTGCGCGAACGTCACATCCGCCCAGGCAAAGATGCCCAGCACAAAGAGATTCGCACCCGCGAAGCCCGCAGGCACCACGTACGACACGTACTCGTCCGGGATCACGACCCCTTCCAGGATCGTATCTTCGCTCTTCGTCGCACGCATGCCCAAGGCGTCCCAGACCTCGTTGATGTGATAGTTCTCGGTATCGCGCTTCATGAACGCATGCACGACCTTCGGCGCCGCCGGGTCGGACGTGTCCATCCCGTGCAGGCCCAGCCAGTCCCAGACCGGCGACAGGCTCCCGAACGACTTGTGCCCGGTGAACTTGTAGCCTCCATCCACCTTCTCCGCGCTCGACGACGACAACAGAATCGGCATGTCATTGCCGCGCTCGCCGTGCCCCGCCGCGAACACATCGCCGTTCCCCGCCGCTTCCAGCATCCAACGGCAAGTGTCATCGCCCGCGCGCATGAGATCGGCGGCCAAGCCGGTCCAATAGAAGTGCATATTCGTCGCCAGCGCGGTCGCCGGCGCGTAGGCAGCCAGCTTCCGCTGCTCCTCCGCGACCTCAGCCAGCGTCGCGTGCGTCCCGCCAAACTCCTCTGGCAGGCACAGCTTCAGGTACCCCGATTCGCGCAACTCCTCAAAGTCCTCGTGGAAGAAGCTGTTCTCGCGATCGTATTTCCCAGCGCGGCCCCGGAATCGCTCCAGCATTTCAACGGTCAGGACGGACTCTGGCATCGGGGCTCCACTTCACTGGGATCGCTTCTTCGTTGGTCCGTCTCTTGCGGGACGCGGTCGACGGTACTAACCCATCTCCCAGATGGGAAGACAACTAGCCTCGCCCCTGCAGCAGAATTACATCAGCGTTGGGTATGTACGATCACGACGATGTCTGGGCCATCAGGGAATCGCCCGACGGAACGCCGTCGCCAGCGCGTCCGCGTACTCATTCCAGCGCGTGCCTTCGTGGGCGCGCACCCACTGGACCCGGACCAAGGGCCGAGACTTGCTCGCGGCGTAGACCTCTTTCACGAGATCGAGGTTCTTGACCTCGGTCTTCTCGGCGCCACCCTTCCCCTTGTTCTTCTGCCAGCCATGCGCCTCCCAACCCGCCGCCCATTTCGTCACGGTGTTCACGACCAACTGACTATCTGAATAGATATCTACCCGCTCGTCGACAGGGGCCATCCACAGCCCCGCGATCATCGCCTGCAGTTCCATCCGGTTGTTCGTCGTCGCCGGATCCTCGCCGCATCGCTCCTCCACGATCTCGCCGTCACGGACGTAGACCGCGCCCCAGCCTCCCGGCCCGGGATTCCCGGTGCAAGCACCGTCAGTGAAGACACCTGACGACGGCCCGTTCTGGAATCGCTCCAGCACCTGCGCCTTCGTCAGATCAAGCTCTTTCGTCCCCGATGAACCCTTGCTCTTCCGTCTGCCCTTCGCGCCTCTCGCCTTCGGCTTGTAGCAAGCCGAACATTGACTCGGCGTCCAGCCGGGGAATTTCTCCCGCGTCGACTTCGGAATCTCGAAAGCCTTGCCACAGGATTCACAGGTCGGAGTCGAAGTCATCCATTCCCCTTGTTTCGATTGGCTACCTCGCGCGGTTGCACCGCAACCCTCGGTTACCCGCGCAGAGACGCCCCCAGCTCCTGATCCAACTGCTTCACGATCCCCGCCCGCAGCTTCGCCACCTCTTTCTCCCGCAGCGTCCGGTCCGGTGCTCGGTAGTGCACCGCGTATGCCAGCGACTTCTTGCCGTCGGGCACCTGGTCACCCTCGTACACGTCGAACAGATCGGCGCGCTCCACCAGCCCATGGCGCTCCACGATCGCCCGCACCGTCGCCGCGGATACGGCAGCATCCACCACGATCGCCAGGTCCTCCGTCACCGCTGGGAAACGGCTCAGCGCCGCCATCTCCAACCCCGGCGACCACAGGTCCGCCAGCGCGCTCACCACGAACTCCAGGAGAAATACATCCCCTTCGATGTCGAACCGCTCAGCCACCGCCGGATCGAGTTGCCCCAGCACCCCCACCGCCTGCCCACCGCTTGCGATCCGAGCGCTGGATCCAGCCAAGAGCGCCGGATCCGGACCTTGCGCACTATCAGCGGCGTGCTCGTACTCCAGCACTAAGCCCAGCATCGTCCCCACGGCCTCCGCCGCCGCTTTAGCATCGAAAAAGTCTATCGAGCGCAGCTCCGCGCCCTTCGCGCCGGGGTGCGGCGACACCGCCGTGCGACCGCCGATCAGCGCCGTTGCCGTCGTCTGCTCCGTCGGCAAATCATCGTCCACCGGCAAGAAGACCTTGCCGACCTCGAACAGACCCAACGGCCCCTCTGTCTGCCGATAGTTCGCCGCGTACGACTCCAGCACTCCTGGCCGTAACGACGTCCGCATCGACCCCCGCTCCGCGCTCATCGGATTCAGCAACGGCAGCGGCTCCTGATCCGTGAGCGACTCCAGCGGCTGCACCTTCTCCACGATTTCGCGACTCGACGTCGAGTAGTTGATCACCTCGGACAGTCCTGCCGCGGCCAGTGCATCCCGGACCAACTCCCGCGTCTCCAACAGTGGATCCAAGGCCGGCTCCGGCAACGAGCCCGCCAGCGGGTAGCTGGGCAGGTGGTCGTAGCCGATCACTCGGCCCACCTCCTCCACCACGTCGTCCGCGATCGCGATGTCGGTGCGCCAATATGGCGCGGTCACCACGTACTTCTCAGGGGGTACCCAGCGCGCGCTGAATCCCAAGCCTTCGAGCACACTCCGCACCCGCTCCACGGGGATGTCGTCGGCCAAGATCTGCTGCATCCGCGACCGCGTCACGTGCACCGCCCGCTGCGGTTGCTGGCCTGGATAGACGTCCACCACACCCTTGCACGCCGTCCCGCCCCCGGTTTCGATCAGGAGGTGCATCCCCCGCCGCCAGGCGACCATCGCCAGATCCGGATTCAGACCCTTCTCAAATCGTGCTCCCGCCTCGGTCCGCATCTTCAGCCCGGCCTGCGTCCGACGGATGTGCGGCCCGTTCCAGTTCGCCGCTTCCAACAGCACGTTCACGGTCTGCGCGCTCACCTCCGACACCTCGCCACCCATGATCCCCGCCAGCGAGCTCGGCCCCTCGCCGTCCGCGACCAGCAAATGCTCTGACGTCAGTTCCAACTCCGCACCATCCAGCAACCGCAACGTCTCCCCAGGCTCCGCCCGTCGCACGATCAGTTGCTCTCCGCGCACCGCGTCGTAGTTGAAGGCGTGCATCGGCTGGCCAAACTCCAGCATCACGTAGTTGGTCGCGTCGACGATGTTGTTGATCGGTCGTTGTCCTGCCGCGACCAACGCTTGCTGCATCCACTCCGGCGACGGCTGAATCGTGATCCCCTCCACCACTCCCGCCACGAACCGCGGGCACAGCTCCGGCGCATCGATCCGCACCGACAGCTTCCGTGTCACCTCAGGCCCGGACTCATCGAAGTCGAGTGCCGGCTCCTTCACGATTTGCCCCGTCAGCGCCGCCACCTCTCGCGCGATCCCCAACACCGACATATGGTCAGGCCGGTTTGGTGTTGGCGTAATGTCCAGCACCGTCTCGCCCACGGCCTCCGCCAGCGGCGTCCCCGCCGCCAACGACGCATCCAGCACCAGGATGCCCTCGTGCTCGTCGGAGATCCCCAGCTCCCGCTCGGAGCACACCATCCCCCGCGACGCCACGCCACGGATCTTCGCCTTCTTCAGCTTGACCAGTGCGCCACCCTCGCCGTGCGCGTCGCGCACCATCGCCCCCAGCGTCGCAAACGCAACCTTCTGCCCCTCCGCGACGTTCGGCGCGCCGCACACGACCTGGTGTTCCTCGCCGTCGGCGATGTCCACGGTCACCAGCCGCAGGCGGTCGGCATCCGGATGCGGCTCGACCTTCTGCACGTGGCCCACCCAGATCTGCTCCCACTCCGCCCCCGACCGGATCACCTCTTCCACCTCCGCCCCCGCCATCGACAACCGATGCGCCAGCTCATCCACCGGCATCGATAGATCGACATACTCAGCCAGCCAGCTCAATGGAACCTTCATCTCAGCTCCCCGCCCCACGGAACTGCGTTAAGAAGCGCAAATCGTTCTGATAGAAGTGCCGGATATCGTCGATCCCCCAGAGGCTCATCGCGAACCGCTCCACGCCCATCCCAAACGCGAAGCCCGTGTACCTGTCCGGGTCCCAGCCCGCCGCCTCGATGATCTCGGGGTGCACCATCCCGCAACCCAAGAGCTCCAACCAGCGACCCTGCCAGCGCACCGCCAGCTCCGCTCCCGGCTCCACGAACGGGAAGTAATCGCAGCGGAACCGCGTCTCCAACTCTTGCCCGAAGAACCGATGCACAAACGACTCCAGCGTCCCTTTGAGATGCGCGAAGGAGATCCCCTCATCGATCACCAACCCCTCGATCTGCGTCATCATCCACTCGTGGGTCGCGTCCACCGCCTCGTACCGATAGCACGTGCCCGGTACGATCACCCGGATCGGCGGCGCGTGATCCTCCATGTAGCGAATCTGCATCGGCGACGTATGGGTCCGCAGCAGCCTCCGCCGCTCCCGCTCATCATCATCATCCGCGTCCACCCAAATCGTGTCCCACATATCGCGTGCCGGATGGTCCTTCGGGATTCGCAGCCGGTCGAAGTTGTAGGTATCCCACTCCACCTCCGGCCCCTCCACGACGTCGAACCCCATGTCGCGGAACACCCGCTCCGCCCTTCGACGCGTGATCGTCACCGGATGCAACGACCCCGCCGCCAACGGCCGCGCCGGCAGCGTGACATCGATCCGCTTCCCCGCCAGCGTCGCCGCCGCCGACGCCCGCATAGACCCCACTCGCGCCTCCAGCGCCTCCTCCAACCGCAGCTTCGTCTGGTTCGCCGCCGCCCCCACCGCCCGCCGCTCACCCTCATCCAAGTCCTTCAGCGAGCGCAGCACTCCCGTCAGCCGCCCCTTCCGCCCCAGATACCCCACTCGCCACTCCTCCACGCCGACCTCGTCTGAGGTCGCGCCAAGTTGCGCAAGCGCAGCGATCTCCAATTCGGCCAGGGAATCCAGCGCGGGCGAGTCAGGAGTCGTCATCGACCTACTCTACGAACGACATGTATAGCGGGCAATCACCTTGAGCCCGCCCCTTGGTACACTCCCTCGAACTGAGCCGCACCGGCGAACCGAATGCAGACCGAAATAAGGAACACGCATGGCAGTCAAAGGCTACGTCTTGATCGAGACCGAGGTGGGTACCGCGAAGGCCGTCGCCGAAAAGCTCAACGGCCTCCGTGAGAAGGACGTCCGCGTGACCGGCGTCGATACCGTCACCGGCCCCTTCGATGTCATCGCCATGCTCCAGGCCAACGATCTCAACGACCTCGGCTCCTGCATCACGCAGACCATCCAAGTCGTCAGCGGCGTCAAGCGCACCACCACCTGTCTATCCGTCAGCCTCGACTGAGCCCACGGACCGCCGCGACTCCAGCCGCAGGACTAGCCGACATGGCCTCCAAAACTCCCTCTTCCCGCCAAACCGAGCCCCCCAAAGACATGCTCGACGTCGAGGACGCCCTCGACCAAATCCTCTCCCTCGTCGACGTCATGCCTCCCGAATCCAAACCCCTCGCCGAAACCTTCGGCCAGGTCCTCGCCCAAGACCTCGTTGCCCCCTTCGACATTCCCCCGCTCGACAACACCGCTATGGACGGCTACGCCGTACAAGCAGCGGATACAAGCCCTGCCGGATCTGATGAATCGGACGAGAAGACGGTTCGACTCCGCGTCGTCGGAGAACTCGCCGCAGGCTATATCTATGACGGGCAGCTCGGCCCCGGCGAAGCGATCCGCATCATGACCGGCGCGCCCATCCCCGGCGGCGCGGATGCGATCGTGCCTTTCGAAGAGACGGATGAAGAGGGCAAACGTGCTCCGGGCCAAGATCAGCCCGACGCGGTCGACACCGTCGGCATCCTCAAAGCCGCCAACCTCGGCGCCAACGTCCGACCTCGAGGCGAAGACGTCCGCACCGGCCAGACCATCCTGACCAGAGGCGCCATCATGCGCGGCGCCGAAATCGCCGTCGCCGCCTCCCTCGGCATCGACCAAGTCCAAGTCATCCGACGACCCCGCATCGCCATCCTCTCCACCGGCGACGAACTCCTTGTCCCCGGCCAGCCCCCAGAGCCCGGCAAAATCTACGACTCCAACTCCTACGGCCTCGCCGCCCAAGTCCGCGAATACGGCGGCGACCCTCAACCCCAGGGCATCGCCCAAGACACCGTCGCAGCCCTCACCGCCAAGGTTCACACCGCCCTCGTCGACGCCGACCTCCTCGTCACCTCCGCCGGCGTCTCGCGCGGCGACTTCGATGTCGTCAAGGAAGTCCTCGTCAACGAAGGCCAAGTCCACTTCTGGACGGTCAAGATGAAGCCCGGCAAACCCCTCGCCTTCGGCAAGTTTGAAGCGCCCGATGGCCGCCAAGTCCCCCACATCGGATTGCCCGGCAACCCCGTCTCCTCGCTCCTAGCCTTCGAACTCTTCGGACGACCCGCCATCCACAAAATGCTCGGTCGGAAGCCCCAGCCCCGCCCCATGCTCCGCGCCATCACGGACGACGCCATCATCAACAGCGACGGACGCCGCATCTATGCTCGCGTCACCGTCGCTCAAGAGGATGACGGCCGCTGGCACGCCCAACTCACCGGCAAACAGAGCAGCGGGATCTTAACCTCGATGGCCTACGCCAACGCCTTCGCCATCTGCCCGGACGATGTCCCGGAAGTCCCCGCCGGCGCCGAAGTCGACGTCCTCATGGTCGACTGGGACCACCCCGCCGAATAGACGCGCACCGACAGCGTTGCCCGTCTCCAGCAACGCTGTCAGATTCATGCCCAGCCACTGGGACTCGCGTCTTAGCCAGCCGGCTCTTGCGCGACGCTGACCGAAACGACCGCCAACGTGGACATGCGCCCCGTCAGCGCTTGCCAGTCCTGGTCCGCCGCCACCTTGTCCACGAACGCCCCGTACGCGGCCATGCTTTCGTACTCAGTCGTCACCACGACGGTCCCCGTCGTCGGCCCGCCCACCGTCACTTGCCACACCCGCGACGACGGCGCGCCATTCTTCATCGCGATCCCAATGCCATCCGCCAGCACCGCCTGGAATTCCTCCCCCTTGCCCGGCATCACCTGGAACTGAAACGCACTCATCACTGCCATGACTGAATTCCTCTCTCTATCCTCCCGTGTATCTCGCGCGCCGACTTGATAGCAGACTCCGCGGCGGCTCGTCCATCTGCCCGCCCACTCGTTCCGGAACTTCGTCCCTATCACCCACCCAATACCAACGACCGCACACCGCGCACTACAATACCCCCATACCGAACTCCCCTCCCAGCCCAACGCCACGAGCCGACTCACCAATCCTGCAAAAGCTTGAAAAATCGTGCAACACCCCACGATCCCTGCACCATCGGCCGCTGCTCCCTATCTGGGAGCGCTCCTCGCAAACCCCACATACGGTTTTTTCTCGCGACCTCCGCCCGGCCAATCCTCGTACCTCCCAGCACCAACAAACCGCCAGCCCCACCACCACAAAACGACACCTCCCAGGCCGCCCCCACCGCTCGACGCCGTCGCAGCCGACCCTCTAGAGTCGCCAGCCAGAGAGTTCCTACCTGCACATAGTGAGTGAACACCCATGGCCCTCGCTGAAGCCTTCCTCATGGTCGGCGCCGCCGGGCTCACCACCGTCACTGCCATCGCCGCTGGCCGCACCACCAACCCCGCCACCCTCGTCACGCTCCTCGACCTCCAGGTCAACACCGAGCGCATCGGCACCACCCTTGGCGCCGTCATCACCCTCATCTTCGGCGCCGTTCTCGTCGAGGAGGCCGGCTTCGACTTCGGCGACTACTGGATCACCTTCGCCATCATCCTTTGGGTCGTCGCCCTCGGCATCGACCACGGCATGTTCATCCCCTGGAATCGCAAGCTCCGCGCCCGCGCTGCCCAAATGGTGCAGGACGGTGTCGAGCAGAGTGAAGAGCTCTGCGCCGAAGTCCGGGCCCTCAAGCCCACCCTCATCGGCCTCGGCCTGGACGCCATGCTCCTCTTCTTCATCTTCCTCATGGTCGTCAAACCCGGCGCCTGACAGAGGCAGCAGGCTCACGCTCGATCAACGAGCCTCTGCCTCCACCGCAGCAGCACGAGACCTGAGTCGCTCACCTGATCTGGCTGATCACCACGCCAGCGAGCGGAGACCATGACCAGCGCAGTCCGGGACTCAGCCGGCACACCCACGGCACAAGCCCACTCCCAATCTTGCCTACCCCCCAACAACCAGCGCGCTGCTCGCGGAACTAAAAACGAATCGTGAAACTGTCGAACTCCCGCGACGGCGCCGTCCACGACGGCTTCACCGACCGCACCTGCGCGAAGCCGGGACCGTCCGTCAGTCGCTCCAGCAGCAACTCCAGGATCGCCCGGCTGCCCTCGGCCACCACCTCCACACTGCCGTCGGCCTGGTTGCGCGCGTACCCCGTCAGCGGCTCCCCCAACTCCCGCGACAATCCCTGCGCCGTGCGACGGCAGAAGTCGCGGTAGCCCACCGCTTGCACCCGGCCACTCACGGTCGCCGTCAGCCGCTGCAGCGCCGGTGCCGACTCATCGCTGACCATCCTGCGCCTCCCCGTCGCTGCCTATCCCTCGACCACCGACCGCACCGCCTCCTCCACCAACGAGGCCGGCACGTCGTCCCGCACCACCGGCTGTCCCACCCCGTCCAGCAGTACCCAGCGGATCGTGCCGCCGCTCACCTTCTTGTCGCGCAGCATCGCCTCCAACACCGCGTCCACATCCACGGTGCCTGCTTCGACAGACACTCCTTCAAGGGATGTCGGCAACCCGAACCGCTCCAGGATCGACCGGTGTCGCGCCGCCGTCGCCGCATCGATCAGTCCCATCCGCTCGCCAATGAACGCCGCCCCCATCAGCCCGATCGCCACGGCCTCCCCGTGCAACAGCGACGCATAGCCCGTCACGGCCTCCAGCGCGTGCCCGATCGTGTGCCCGTAGTTCAGCACCATCCGCAGGTCCGACTCCCGCTCATCCGCCGACACGACCGCCGCCTTGATCGCCATGTTCCGGCCGATCAGGTCCACCGCCAGCGACCGATCAGCGTCAGGACTATTGAGACGTAGCAACGCTGAAGCATCGCGCTCCAACTCATCCAGCATCCCGGCGTCGCGGATGAAAGCGTGCTTGATCACCTCCCCGTAGCCCGCCCGCAGTTCCCGCTCCGGCAACGACGCCAATGTCGCGATGTCGGCCACCACGGCGCGTGGCTGGTGGAACGCTCCCACCAAGTTCTTCCCAGCCGGCAGGTCGATCGCCACCTTGCCCCCAATCGAGGCATCAACCATCCCCAAGAGTGTGGTTGGCACGTGAACCATCGGCATCCCGCGCAAGTAGGTCGCCGCCGCGGTCCCCGCCAAGTCCGTCACCACCCCGCCTCCCACGGCGATGATCACATCTCCACGCTCAGCCCGCTCCGCCGCCAGCCATTCGTAGATCCGTTCCAACCCCGCCAAGCTCTTGCTCGCCTCCCCCGACGGCACCTCGAAGCTCACTGCCGACCGACCCCCAGCCGACCGACCTGCATCCGACCGACCCGCAGCCCCCAGCGCCTCGACAATCGGCTCCCCATACAACGACCGCACCGCCGCATCGCTCACCACGAAGGCCCGGCCAGCGAGCCCCACCCGCTCCAAGATATCGGGCAGCCGCGACAGCAACCCCCAGCCGCAGTAGATCGGATAGCTCGTCCCCCCCGCCGACACCGTCGCCGCCACGTCGTCGCCGAACTCCTCCGGCAGCGAAGCAGTCAGCGGCGCTGTCGTCGGCAACGTGCTCGGGACGCCCGGTCCTTCCGTCATCGCATGCAACCGCGCCCGCGAGTCCAGTGCCCGCTTACCGTCTCGTTCCAACGCCCGCACAATCTCATCCACCACCTCATCGACGGGCGTGCCGTCGGTGTGGATCGTGGCATCGCTCAGGGCGTAGAAGGGCTGGCGTTCCGCCTTCAGTGTTTGGATTCGGGCCACCGGATTGGCCCCGGCCAGCAACGGCCGTGCATCAGGCCGGCCCTGCTCTGCCGCCGCGTGCCGCCCCAGGATCGTATCGAGGCGTGCTTCTAAACCCACCACAAAGCCGCCATCGGCGAGGGCCTCGCGGTTGGCGGCATCCAGCCAGACACCGCCGCCTGTCGCCACCACGACGTCGCTCTCCAAGGCCGCCTCCCGCACCGCAGTGACCTCTAAGCGACGGAAGACAGGCTCGCCATCCTCGGCGAAGATGTCCGGGATCGCCCGCGCCGTCGCCGCTTCGATCAGGTCATCGGTGTCGACCGCCTTCCAGCCCAACCTCCCGGCCAGCGCCCGCGCCACCGCCGACTTCCCCGTCGCGCCGAAGCCAATCAGCACGACCCGCCTCAGCCCCACGACGGCTGGCGCAGTCATCGCAGCTCATCCCGCGGAACGAGTGTCTCCCGGAACGCCGCTAGGTTGGTTCGGGTCTCGTTCAAGTGGTCGCCGCCGAACTTCTCCAGGATCGCCTCCGCCAGCACCAAAGCCAGCATCGCCTCCACGATCACCCCCGCTGCCGGCACGACGCAGACATCGGAGCGTTCGTAGTGGGCCTCCACCAGGCCACCCGTATCGAGATCGGCCGAGGGTAGCGGGTGCGCCAGGGTCGCGATGGGCTTCACCGCCACCCTCACGACGAGGTCCTCGCCGTTGCTGATCCCGCCCTCGATACCGCCCGCGTGGTTACTCGCATGGCGCCAGGGGTGGTCGTTCCATTCTTCGCGCGGCAGGACGACATCGTGAACCTGGGAGCCGCGCTTGGCAGCCCCGCGGAAGCCCTCACCGATCTCCACGCCCTTGAAGGCGTTCATGCTCATCAAGGCCTGCGCTACCCGGCCACTCAACTTCCGGTCCCAGTGCACGTGGGACCCCAGGCCGTAGGGCACGCCCGTCACCCGCGCCTCCACCACGCCACCCAGCGTGTCGCCGTTTTGCTTCGCAGCGTCGATCGCCGCGATCATGCGCTCCCCCGTCCCGGGGTCCGCGCAGCGCACCCGCGACTCCTCAACCGTGTCCCAATTGATCACGGTGTCCCCCTTGTTTGCGGTGAGACCGTCCTCTCCATCCTGCCCAGCGCCCGCCAGCTCCGAGGGCAGCGTCACATCCCCGATCCGCACAACGTGGCTGTAGAAGCGGGCGCCCATCTCCTCGCAGAGGCGACGGGCGATCGCCCCCGCCGCCACGCGCGCGGCGCTCTCGCGGGCGCTGGCTCGTTCCAGGGAGTCGCGGGCGTCGCGATATCCGTACTTGAGGGACGCGGCGAGATCGGCGTGGCCGGGCCGCAGCCGGGTCACGCGTTGTACCTCGACGTCGACCGGCTCACGCGACATCGTCTCCGTCCAGGGGCGCTTGTCGGGGCCGTTCCCAGTGGAGTGGTCACGGTTCTCGATCCACAGCGAGATCGGGCTGCCGAGGCTGAAGCCATGGCGGACGCCGCCGCGGATCTCGGCGAAGTCCGTCTCAATCTTCATGCGGCCACCTCGACCATAACCCCCCTGTCGGCGGGCCAACTGCTCGCGGATGTACGACTCGCTGACGGGCAATCCCGCGGGCAGGCCCTCCATGATCACGGTGAGGCCCGGGCCATGCGACTCACCAGCCGTGA
>Ga0114996_10005922_pt1 | contig 14230 bp, 17 predicted proteins | sample ArcticOcean_MG_C_4_FD_87039 | JGI IMG/M metagenome (GOLD analysis project Ga0114996, IMG submission 87039) | Marine microbial communities from western Arctic Ocean - ArcticOcean_MG_CB4_134 | ecosystem: Environmental > Aquatic > Marine > Oceanic | place: Arctic Ocean: Canada Basin | collected...
ATCTCTTTCACTAATATCAGTAATGCGAAGATTGCAAATATCATCAATAGACATACAGCCGTAATGCTGATTAGGATTACGTCCTTCACCCCTGCTACTGTAATTTTTGAAATACCACGGTGGGTCTGCATATATCACTCCATACTTTTTATTCGACAACATGACTAAAATTCTTAATCTTCTCAAATTTGATTGTGCTCTTAAACTTGTCAACTAGAGCATCCTGTTTATGGCTGATTACAAATACATTCTCTCCACCCAGAGTATTTAAAATCTTTAGAAACTCATCTGTACCTGTACCGTCGAGAGAGCTATCAAAGATTTCATCCAGCATCAACAAGTTAGTATTGGTACTGTTTTTCATCTTGGCAACAGCTCTCCATGTAAACAGAAGTGCCAGATCAATTCTCATTTTCTCACCTTCACTGAAAGACTCATATGTAAATTCATCACGATACCTTGACTTGATTGTTTCATTAAAATTTTCGTCAAGAGTGAAGTTAACATAAAATTCCATAGAGGTAAGATATGTATTTATCAGTTTATTCATAATGGGAAGATATTGCTTGATAATTTTTGTTTTAATGCCCGTATCCTGTAACATGTTTCTTACGGCTTCAGCATAAGTCTGGTCTTCTTTTAATTTTTGTTTTAGTTCTTCTACTGTTACTATCTTTGATTTTAATTTTTTCAGCTTATCATAATCTGATTTTGACACATCACCAGACTGCAACTGATCTATCTCTGCCTGTAGAGTAGCATTAAATTTTTCCAGTTGAGTTACAGAGCTATTTTCTTTAGCAACATGAACCTCATTTTTTCTTATTTTATCTGCAATGGTGGATATCGCATTCTGTTTATTATCTGATTTGAGTATTGCTTGAGATAGTTCCTCCAATGCCATTGCAAATTTATCTACTTCTTTCTGTTTAGATTTTACCATTTTAGACGCATTACGAAGAGGTTGTTCACAAGCAGGGCAATCATTATTCTCTTCAAAGAATTTTACCATACGGGAGTTGTTATTTTTCTTTTCTGTTAAAGTACTTCTTATGTCGCATAATTTATTATGATCGGTTGTTACTTTATTTCTATCTTTAATTGCAAGTAAAAGTTCCTCATTATTCTGTTGATGAAAAGTAATATCTGTGTTCTTCTTGAATATTTCTTCTTCATTATTAGCAAGAAGTGTAATCTTTTCTTCAGTTAACTTATCTTTATTTGCTTTCATATCCTCAATATATTTTTCATGAAGAAAAATTTTCTCTTCGGTCAGCTCATATTGATATTCCATATCCTTTGTATTACTATCAATTTCCTTTAGCTTCATTTTGAGAAGCATATTCATCAAAGAAAAAATCTGTATGTCCAGAATTTCCTCGACAACTTCTCTACGATGTCGGGCCTTCAGTTGCATAAAGGGAATAAATGTAGAAGAACCGAGAATAACAACCTGAGTGAAACTACGGTAGTTCAGTTTAAGAATTTGCTGCTCAAGATACTTCTGATAATCTCTTACATTTGCATCCTGATTATACATCTTGTTGTTGACATAAATCTCAAAGATGTTTGGCCTAATTCCACGAATCACCTTTAATTTCTTGGAACCAATCTCAAACTCAACCTCCACAAGACAATTGCTGTTATTAACAGAATTGAGCAACTGTGGTTTATTGATATTACGAAATGGTTTACCAAACAAACCAAAGCAGAGAGCATCAAGAACGGTAGATTTACCAGCTCCATTTTCTCCTATTATCAGAGTTGTTGGATTCCTGTCTAATTGAATTTCTGTGAAGTTGTTACCAGTAGAGAGAAAGTTTTTCCATCGTACATACTTAAAAATTATCAAAGTTCTAAATCCTGCGCCTCATTATACAAGGTCTTCATAGTGTTCTTGAGTCTGTCTTTGTCAAGAGTCACATCGAGCTCATCTATATACTTATCAAGAAGGGTTAAAGTATCTTCTGTATTGTTAATAATATCATCAGATACATTGCTTGCATCCAGTTCAGAAAAGTCTTCAATAATTTTAACTTCATGTGCATCAGTCTTTAGCAGTCTATCTACAAATAAATCAAATTTATATAAATCCTTTTTATTTACTACAATAAGTTTTACGTAATGCTCTATATATTGTTCAACATCATGCTTACTGTAATCATTTTGTGTATCATCATAATAAATCTTTTTAAATATGGTGTATGGATTAACTATTCGTTCCAGTTCTCTGGTTTCTGTATCGAAAATATGAAACCCTTTTGGATCGTTCCAATCATTCCACATTATCTCATATGGCGTGCCCAAGTAAAAAATTTGACCGTCATCTGATTTATGATGATAATGGCCACTAAAAACTGTATCAAATCTATGAAACAGTTCTTTGTCGTAAGATCCCTGAGCAAACTGTCCTCTATGCATTTCGAAACCATTTACTTCCAAGTGACCCATTAGAATATCTGCTTTAGCTTCAGACAAGGCCTTAATAGATATATCATAATTGTTTGCATTAATCCATGGCATTAGAAGTATGGGTAAACCATCAAATTCCACAATCTTTGGCTCAGAATAAATTTTGAACCTGTCTGTACCTACAAGCTCTTCCATAGAATTAACTTCATTGGTATTTTTATAATAAGTATCATGATTGCCGATTATGATATGAAGGTCAATTCCAAGCTCTTGAAATTTTCCTATAAATCGTTTACGAAAATCATGTGCAGTGCGATAGCTTATATATTTACGACGATCAACAACATCTCCCATATGAACACATGTAGTAATTCCCCTCTCTATCAAAGTGGGAAAAAAGGTATTTTCATAAAATTTAAAGAAATATTCGTTGAAGTTTTGATTATCGTTTCTTGCACCAAAATGAGTATCGGTTACAATTGCTATTTTCAATCTTTGCCCCTAACAGCTATATGATCTACCTCATCTTCCATAAAATTTTCCAAGCCTTTATTTTTATTTATTACTTTTTTCTTTGGTCTATATACGTCTTCATCAGGAAGCATTATGTTTGGGTCAAACCCCATTACAGAATAATCTCTATCATCACCCTCCATTGTAGTCCAAGATTCGTAGCTACACTTTTCAATCATTTTGTTTCTTACGTGTGTTTGTTTCTTTTCTTTTGCAATCCTTCTAAGAAAAGCATAGTAGATAATCTGCGTAAAATATGCAAATGGGTTGTTTGATTTTTCTGCATTAAAATTAGCTACATATTGTAAACAATTTTCAATACCATCAGATATCATTTCATCTCTGTATGTGTAATTAATGAAATTAGGACGATAGGATAAATGTGTTGCTATCTTCAAAAAACTCTCTCCAATATAGCTTGTTATAGGAGGCCGTTCTTTTCCAGAATTTTCAGCTTCCACGCAGGTTGTTTTCCAATCAATCATAGCTTGTAGAAATTTTTTATTGTCCACATAATGGGGCTTTTTTATTTTTGCCATTAGAACTCCTTGTAGTTATATTATTATAACTATAAACTATAAACAATAGAATGTCAAGGTACAAAAGGGACTTGACATAATAAAAAATATGTGTATAATAAGTATGTGGGTTTTTAATGAATTGTATTAGAGTCTATATCCATATCTGATAATAATTCTTCATAAATTTCTTCATTATCTTTATCATCATCTTCTTCTTTCGAAAAATTCTTTTCATCAAAGACATCATTTTCATTAGGACTATTAGAACTATCTATTTTTGATAAAACATATTCATAGTATTTACAAAGGCCTGGAGAGGCATCAGTTATTAAAATAATCTTATCATTTTTGATTTTAAAAAGTGATTCTTCGGTAAATGGCTGCAACCATCTGCTAAGACTTAATGATTCTACAAACCCTTCTGGTGTTCTTCGTGGAAGAGTTTGCATTAATAGCGGATAGCTAACTTCACACTCTTCTCCAAGCTCATTTTTAACTATACAAATGATATCCTCACCATTTGTTAGTTTAACTATTTTATATGGAAGAGTTTCAGTCATTTTAGTTTTACCTTGCTAATTTCATAATCAAATTGTTCTTCATTATAGATATTTAGTCGTTCAGTAAAGTGTGTGAGTGTGAAGTTGCGGCGATCTTTATAGGATATATCATCTGCAATATCAAATATTAAAATGGAATCTTTAACCTCACTACGCCTAAGCCCTCTCCCAATCGATTGGAGTACTCGAATTTTGGACTTACTTGGACTTGCGAGCACGATGTTGTTAATATTGCGAATATTAATACCAGTGCTAAAAGTGCCATAACTCGCAATGGTAATCGAATTTTTCTCCCCATCAACAATTTCTCGTATGTTCTCCCTTTCTGTCGCAGCTGTTGCTCCATATATAAAAAATACGGGAGTGTCATTAATTTTCTCCTTTACCTTGTCGTGTAAAATTTTACCATGTTTCTCTACTAATTGAAATAAACAAAGAGTATTGCCAGGAAGGTGGACCAAGAGATTACTAACGAAATTGTTTCTTTCATTATTTCCTGTAATGTAATCAAGCTCTTCTGCATAGGTCATCTTCTCTCTAATATTAGGATGTTTTAGTATTATACATTTTATTTTCAAATTAGCAAGGGTCTTTTTGTCCATCAATTCTTTTGTTGTTATTACTTTTTCTACTGCACCAAATAGTCCCTCTAGTACTAATTGGTGTGTCTGTGTACCGTCTAATGTCCCTGTAAGACCGAATCTATACTTGCACTGGTGTAACTTGGTCATAATACCTGTAAGAGATTTAGCTTTAAATAGGTGTGCTTCATCACCAATCACACACCCAAAATTTTCAAAGTACTTTTTAGGCATCTTGTAAATAGATTGCCATGTAGATATAGCCACATCCTTAGTTATTTTTCTGTCATGGCCTTGATATATTTTTTGACAGTATGTACCTGACGACCATCCATAGTCTTCAAAATCAGAATACATTTGTTCGACCAAAGATGTAGTAGGAACAAGGATCAAAGTTTTATGTCCCGACATTTGATAATAACGAACTAAGGAATATATTACCAGCGACTTCCCAGAAGCAGTAGGAGAAACAAGAAGAGCACGATTTGTGGAAATAGCATGGTGTACTGCATCAATTTGGTAGTCACGAACTTTGAGGGATTTCCCTTTTGATTTTGGTTTGAGTGATCGGATAAACCCTCTAACCACCTCACGAACAACATTCCGCTCATCTTTTACTCCTTCTTCTAATATATATGATATGTGATTACTCTCACAAAACTTTTTGATGTATGGTAATAGCCCTACGTATATCTCTCCTGTTGCTGGAGAAAACAATCGTATCTTTCCATCCCACATACGATTACGATACATGGGCATGAACTTGAAGCCGGGAACTTCAAAGGTAAAAAACTCTGATAATTCTTGTGTAGTGGAAGGGTCTAAATCCGTTAAGGTTAGATAAACTTCATTTTTCTTAGATATAAGCATTTTGAAAAGTTTTGGGTTCACCATAATGACCACGAACTAACACATTCCACGATACACTAATTCTTTCATGTTGTGTTGGCGGAACCCAATGTTGCAACCAAGAAGGAAATATCAAACCAGTACCATTAACAGAATTAAATGATAACATCGAAGCGTTATTTTGGTTTGGTTTGTTTCTGGGACGTAATACATGTGCTTGTGGTCTTGGATCAAAAAATTGTATTGGAGAAGTTGTGGTTTTGGTATCTTCAAATAATCCACCAAGAAGGTAATAAACTCCAGAAAGGAAATTATTAGAATGTGTATGTGGTGCGTGTGAATCTCCACTATATAAATGATTTGCCCACATATTAGTAATTTCTAATTTATCATATTCATATTCAAGATTTTGTAAAATGGAATCATGTATTATAGTAAGTTCATCTACCAGAGGTTTAAATATCAGTAATTTGTGTAGATCATCCTGGCTGGGACCAGATACGTTAGTGCCAGGCACAACGGATCGTTTCATTCCATATACATAATCTAACATCTTATCATTATCTAAATCCAATTTAAATTCATGAATTAGTGTAGGAAAACACTTATGAGTGTTTACATCAACCAATATACTTCTCCATAATCAAATCTTTCATTTGTCCCATTCATAACCACCCTAATAAGAGTTTTGTTTCTTCTGGAACCAGATCCATAGAAAATGGAGGATCAAATGTCAAATTAACTTCTACCCACCTTACTTCTTCTACATACCCAGCCTTTCGAACATCTGCAACAATCTGGTCTGCAAAAGGACAGAAAGCACTTGTAAGTGTATGTGTGATGGTTACTTTATGCTTCTCATGTTCAATATCAATGTCATATATCAAACCTAAATCGTATAGACTTGCTGTTGGTATCTCAGGGTCATATACGTTTTTTAAATTTTCTATAATAACTTCTCTGTCAATCATATCATTCCAGCTTCAAACTTTTTCCATCCGATAGCATGACTTACATCCCACCCACGATTATCGATGGATTTAATTACGCCTTCGGTATATTTAATTACAGTTTCCAGATAACTGATTTTTGCACCAAGTTCTATAATGTCATCATCAGAGTTTATGTACATAGCGAGATCAGTTTTGAGAACTTTTAGATCAAATGGTTTTGATACATATATCTTTGCATCTGCTTTACCACCATAGTATTCCCATTTGTCTCTATACAATTTCTGGTAAGCCCCTTTATTTTTTACCAATAAAAGTTCGAACCGTGACTTATAATCTAGCCATTTTGCTTTGATGTCTTGATTGTGATAGGATTCTTGATCTAGGTGTTCTTGATCAGTGATAGGTAGGTCTTTGTATGCTTCTTCTTTTAACTGGTCCAAGTTCATAATATATCTTTCAAAGATGAGCAGAGATTGATAAAACTCTCCTTTGCATATATTGTCCTAAGACTAGATTTTGAAAGTTGTTAAAGTTTATCATATCTGCTCAATTGTATTTATAATGTTTTTATTTCATAGATTTGATAAGCAAAATCTGCGGAGACTGTCAGGTATTCTACATCAGTTGCACCCTGATTATATTCTAAAGCTCCTAATGCTACAGGATACATATTATGAAAAGTTATTTCTACAATAGGATTATTTTTGTTGGAAAGAATCATCAGATAACCATCTGAAAATAATGCATTAGCTGAAGTTGATGGCTGTACATCACCAATATCTAGACTTGTTCCTTGTGTTGCTTGTGCTACATTTGAAGTGTTTGATCTAAAATCTTTAAACTGTGTTCTGTTTTTTGGAAATCCTATTGCAGTCATCCATTCATGTAATGATATATAATTCTCCAGATACTCATCGACAATAAAACTAATAGACAAATTATCATATGTCAATTTATCTCCCATTACTGGAATATCTTTAAACGGTGTAGGAAATATTGCATCTCCCAGATTAATTGATGGAACATTGGCGCCAACAGTAAAAAATTCTACTTTCGGTAATTGATTAATACCAAATCGAAACTGTGTGGGGCTTGCATAATCCAACTTTGTTGGTTGTCGATCTATTGCTTTTGATGTTGCCATATACTTATTTATAACAAAAAAAGAGGGTGCCCGAAAGCACCCTCTAAGTTTGTAGTCAAGTTTCTTATTAGAAACAAATCTTACATGAGATTTGAAACTTTAACCCGACGATACCAAGCATTGGTATTTGCATCAAGAGACGCATCGGTATTAACCGTATCAGCAGCAGCAACTGCACCAGCAGCAGCAAATGGGTTAGCGGCCATTCCGTAACGTGTCTTAAATCCAATTTTTGGTTGAAAGGAATTCTCACCAACCGCACGAACCATCTGAAGAGGAACGTATGGGCAGTAGAAAAATCCTGCATCATAAGGTGATGTGCCCTTATATCCACAAACGTAGTACTGTGAAGCAGATACGTTAGCAGCATATGGATCTACATAAACCTTGAAGCGACCATTCATTGTACCAGCAAAGGTAGTAGAACTGTCATCAACATTTAAGTTATTGTTAAGAGCAGGAGTGTAATCAAGAACACCAGCCATTTGAAGAGCGGACGCAACGTCTGCTGAACAAATAATCATGTTTCCTTTACCCCTACGAGTCTGTTGAGCGATAGCATTGGCATCACGTTCTATTGCGAACATAAGACCCTTGAATTTCTCAACTGACCAACGACCATTTGAGTCGGTGTCAAGATCGAAAACACCAGCAGTTGTCGTATTAGCCTGAGCACCTTTAACAGCGGTAACATACAGGGAACGAACAACTTCACGGTTGATTTCTGCAAGAATTTCAGAACTAAGAATATTAGCAAGTTCTGTTTCTGCATCTAGACCGTGCAGTGCTTTTAAGTCTTGAGCAAGTTCCATCGAATACTCTGCTTTAAGAGCACGACTAACCGCCGTAACGGTTGACTTTTCGATTGAGAAAGCCATCTGTGCGAAAGCATTCGTAGAACTGTCACCTAATGCTTCTCCCTGTGCCGTAGTCATACCTGTTGCACTAGTATATGCAGTAGCAGGGTCATCATTAAGAACTGATGGGTTAGTCTCAGTAGAAGCAACGTCACCACCACCGATTGTACCACCAGCGTTTTGGTTAGATGAATTTGCTCCACCAGGCATAGATTCGTCCATAAGTGCTTCTGCACCGTCCTGAGAGATAAACGAAGAGCGCATTGCAAAGATAAGACCAGTAGGCCCTGTCATTGGTTGTACACCGCATACGTCATATGCAATCAAGTTAGGCATCGCACGACGAACTAATGAGATCAAAATTGGGTCCCATGTATCCATCTGTCCGCCACCCATCGAGTTAGAAGGCACAACTTCAGTAAGGAAGTTTTTGTCCTCACGAAGTGCTTTTTCTTGGTTTTCTAGGATGAGAGTGGTAACTGCCCGCTTGTAAGAATCCTCAATCTTTGGAAGATCGGGGTGTTCTAGGACTGGCTGCCACTTTTCCTGTAGATGTTCTGTCTGAAACATTTGTTTCTCCTTTTTTTACATCTTTATTATAATTTATTATGCACTCGCCTTTTGATCACGACTGATAGCTGACATATACTTTTGCATCGTATCTGTCGTATCAATGTCCTGTGCGGTGCCACCATCTACATCATTTATTGTCTCAGAAGTTGAAGATGTTTTTACTTTCGGAAAATAATTTTCCTTCAGTGTATCAAGTTTTTCACGGAAGGATGCTTCATTATCGAATTCAACATCTTTTGTCAACTCTTTGAACTTTTCAATTTCAGTGTCGGCTAAATCTTCGGAAACCTCAGATATAACCTGTTCACGAACTAGAGTAGTTTTAGTATCACTAAGTTCAACGTTCTTTTGAATTGTTTCATTTAGTTTCTCTTCTAATTCGGAAATCTTTTCAGATTGTGCTTCCAGAACGTCATACTTTTCGTCTGGAACATCAATGTAATGATCTTCAAACAACTGTTTCAGGCCAGAAATAAAGTCTTCAGCAATTTCACCTTTAAGTCCACGTTCAATTGCTAACTCGTTTTCTTTGGTCCATTCGTCTACAACGTAGTTGAGATAAGTATCTACCTTCTCGGTAAGTTCATCCTTGAAGGTATCCATTTCTTGTTCTCTTGCATTGCTATTGCTTTCCTCAAGACGCTCTACTTCAGAACGAATCTTGGATTTAACCGCAGCCTCAAAAATTGTAGCTGCCTTTTCTTTGAACTCTTCTGAAAGGTCTTCACCTTCTACAAGAGCTGCAACATCTTCTTTAACTGAGATGTTTTTGATTTTCTCTTCAATCTCGGCTTTGGTGTCTTCGAGTTTCTTTAACTCTGCATCAGACTCAGCATTTTCTGCTTCAGCAAGTTTTGAAGAATGATTAGCAAGCATCTCTTCGATGTCTGCTTTTTTCATCTTACCAATTGCTTCAAGATGTTGTGCTTTAGTCAATTTCTTGTCTTCAGCAAGTTCGTCGCCATCGTGGTCAACTTCATCTCCAGCAGCAAGTTTCTCTGGTTTATCAGCAGGTTTTGCAGATTTCTTTGTTTTATCACCAGAAACTTCTTTAGCTTTTGCTGTAGCTGCTTTGCCTAAGGAACTATCTTGCTCAGGATCAACAACAGCTTTGCCTAGATCCTCGGTTTCTCCGCCGGGGGTTGGTTCGTCTATTTTATCAGATTTCTCGGCAGGAGCAGCACCCTTCTTTGTTGGGTCGCCGGCCTCTTCAAGTTCTGCTAGAACTTCTGCCTCAAGCTCTTCAATTGTTTTATCTAATTCTGTATCGGACATAGGGTTATCTCCTTACCTTTCTGTGATTAATATTTATAAGTTATAACATTTTGAGGAATTTTGCAAACTCTAATGCTTCAGTGTTTGCTTGTTTTTGGCGTTGTTTAACGTCAAATTTCTTTTTTAAGTTTGCAACATGTGCTTCAACAAGTGATCCATTATTCCAAACCCACTCTTTTCCCTCCATAATGCCTTCTACGAAAGCATTAGGAGCAGAGGGATCTGCTACAATATCAGCAGCTGTTGCAAGATAAAAATCATCTCTCACGTAATTGGCTCCGTTTTTTGAATCCAAACTTCCCATACCTCTAGAGGAAACACCTAGTTTTGCACCTTCATCCATTAAATTTTTAACTATTTTACCCATAGGTGTGTCCATTATTTTAGCTTCGCCAATAAAATTCTTACCATCAGGATGTAACGCCGTAATCATATGAGATACTCTTTCCAGATTGACCGTTGGCCCCTCTGGATGTCCCAATTCCCCGAATGCCCGATTTTCTTTAATAAAATTCTTATTATATTTCGTAACTTCTTTTTCAAGAATGTCCATAGGATATACACGGCCGTTACGATTTTTTACATCTGCTTGCATAAAAATGCCACGAATTTTGTAGCTTTTATCTCCATTTTCTTTTGCTTCGGTGATAAACTCTACATCTTCTACAGCTTCTGAAAATAATTTTACCGTGTTCATATTATCTTTCCTTATGCTTCTATTATTATGTTATCCCAGCCAGATACTTTTTTCATTTTAATTATTATAGTTCCAGTGCAAGCACCATCATTTTCTATGTAAATATCTCCAGTAATACCAGAACCAGCATTATTTGAGATAGATGGTAGAGATTGACCACCAGCATTATAACTACCATTAGTATTTACCGTAAATGCAGTTACATTAGCTGTGGCGTCCCATTCAATTTCTGTAACAGAACTAACTGTCCACCAAAGTGAGACAATTGATACTCTAGGATTAGTGGCAGCACCACCAAGAGCAGAGACATCAACAACCTTTAAAGCGGTTGCGTTTGTTGATGTAATCGTGCTTTTCGTAACAACTTCAAAATCCGAATCCATTACTGTCTGTGTTGTGATGGCCATTATTCACTCCCTAGATTGATAACATTTCTTTTTCGAAATAACGCATAACTTCCTTCTCAGGAACCTTAAATTTTTTCGAGATTTCTTTAATAGTTTTCTCAAAAGTATTTAGGAAATCTGAAGGTTTAGACTCCATTTTTTTGAAAATTAGGTCAACAGCATCCTTCATCTTAGGAGACAATTTCTTGTACTGCTTAGATTTTTTATGTTCATCCTTTTCAATTACTGTATTATAAACACCACTAAACTTCTGTGCCATCCGTATTTTCTACCTCAGTTTTTGTTGTTGTATTTCTAACAAAAGTATTTGCTAAGTCTTTTCTTTTTACTTCAAGAGCACCTCCAACTTTCGAAATTATTGAATTTTTAAATGCAGTCTCTGCTTCTAAATTAGCTCCTCTTTCCATTGCGTCTACAAATTCTCTACTCATTTTCCAAAACCTCCTCCGTTTCCACCATTACCTTCTGGTTCTTCATAATCTGGCATTGCCTCTGGTGGTACTATAGCTCCACCACCATCTTGTGGATAACGAGTAATACCATCACCACCATCTGGAACATCAATTCCACCATCCATTGGATCAGTATCCCGTTCTTTCCTAATTTGTAAATTCATCTCATCAATTTCTGCATCATTCATACGTAAAACTTTCTTTAGAACATACTCTTTACTAAAGAAAGTACCAATATAGGATTGTATCGAGTCAAGAGTCTGTATTCTATCGTTAAGAAGTTCTGCATCCTTTAATTCTGCAAAATGTCCATCCTGTAAGAAATCATACTGAATATGTTCTTGCATCTCAGCCCAGTCATCTGGAGCAATAATACCCTTCAATAATAATTGTGTTTTAAGAATATCAGTGAATAAAGGAACAAACTTTTTACGAATACGTTGTACGAATTTAGTAAATTTCAATTCATCTCTTGTAATTTCTGTTGCTCTTCCTAACGAGAATGCCTGTTCTGCTTCCAAACGTGAAATTGGCACATTAAGAGAACGATATAGCTTCCGTTGAAAATATGTGATATCATCTATCTCCCCCAGATTAGATCCACCGGGAAGAGTAGTAATTTCTGTTCCTCTTCCACCTTCTCTTCGTGGAAGCCAGAAATCTTCAAGCATAGACATATGATTTCTATCATCTCGTATTTCACCAGTTGTTGCATCATACACTAGTTTGTTACGATAACGATTCATAACATCTTTGAGATATTGTTCTGCTTTAATTTTAGGGAGATTACCGACATCGATGTAAAAAATTCTACGTTCTGGTGCTCTGGATATCCGATAGATAACCAGTGCATCCTCAATCATTCGTAATTGATTTACAGGTTTAATTGCTTTGTGAAGATAAGAAAGAACTCTACCAGAATTTCCATCAATCAGTCCAGAAGGAACATATGAAATTGCATCTGCTGCAATTTTTAATCCCTGGCCGGGATCACCCAATCCAACATTGTTAGCATTTCCTTTCTCACTGTAAATATAATAATCTTCAAATTTTTGCACCATAGATACGCCGGTTTTTGGATCAGCTTGTTTATCTACTTCTCTTACTTTTTTAATTTTTGAGGGATCAACCCACCTAAGTTCTGTAATTCCTTTTCTCGGATTTTTCTTATCAATAATTTTATGATAGTACATTCTTCCGTCCACATACCATCGACGAAAGATATCATGCCCCTTCTGTTCAAAATGAAGAAGACGTAATACTTCTGAAAATTCAGCTCTTATTTTTCTTTTAATTTTATCTGGATAGGGTAAGCGATCTAATGTAATTTGTACTGCCTGATCACTTTCATTTGAAACAATACCTTCATTTACAATATCTTCAACTGCTGTATCGCACTCTGCTTGTTGTGCAATATCACGGTAACGTCGAATTAAATCTAAATCCGATTTTTGTCTGCCATCTGTGTCTAGAATTTGTCCAAAGAAACCACCACCAGCAACTTCAATAGTGCCGTCATCAGAAGAAGGGGAAGTAAACGATGGTTCACTGCCCTCATCCTTCTTTGGTCTTTCTATACGGAACCCGAAAAGTTCTGCCATAATATCTCCCTACTGTGTTCTATTTAGTAGGTTCACTTTTAGAAGTTTACGCCAGAAGCTTCGAAGTGCTGGTATCTCCAAGTAACATCAAAAGTCTCAATTTCAGCTGAAGCTTCTGATGTTAATTCAATTGCTGTGACGCCTGTTGGCCAGGCACTTCTAAAAATATAAGTTTTTAGAACTGTGTCATCACGATCCAATTGTTCTACGGTAAGATCAGATTGATAATCAGCAGGAGCAATAACACCTGTATTGTCTGCAAGATCATTAATACCATTCATCCACCTTTCAAATGAATTTCGAACCATAAAGTCTGTATCATTCATAAAGGTTGTAGTCCAATCTTCAGCAAACTCCCTGTCTCCAGAGATGTATATACTTCTTCCACGAAATGGAACAGCAATGGGTGTTAAAGTTTGAGCCGGAAGACTTCCTCCCCTGCAAAGAAAAGAAGTTCTACGAACATCCAATCCAATTGCAATGCCGGGTGGCGGTGTTACTGTTACTCGAAACTGATTGGCACGAGCACCACCACCAATTAGATTTGCTTTAAAGTCATCTATATTAGCCATGATTAACCTCCTACCTCGCTAAAGGCAACACCAGTTCGTGTTGCAATAAAGTTAAGAGTAATAAAGTTGATTGAACGAGCAGGTTTCACGTAAATATCTCCTATAAACTCGTACGGTCAATAACCTCACCAGTATTATTTGATGCATCTGCAACCACACTGAAGTCGTGTATACCTCTTCGGCCTTGAACATCTCTCAGAAAAGGTTCTACCATATTTCTGAACTGCGCTCTTGTGAATTCATCATTAAACTCAAAGAGTTGA
>Ga0114996_10005923_pt1 | contig 14227 bp, 7 predicted proteins | sample ArcticOcean_MG_C_4_FD_87039 | JGI IMG/M metagenome (GOLD analysis project Ga0114996, IMG submission 87039) | Marine microbial communities from western Arctic Ocean - ArcticOcean_MG_CB4_134 | ecosystem: Environmental > Aquatic > Marine > Oceanic | place: Arctic Ocean: Canada Basin | collected...
GTTAGAAAGAAAATTATGATCATCTTTAAAATAGCGAACATAAGACACATCCACTGATTGCCCAATCAAAAATGAAAGTAGCATCAGGTGAATAATTATCTGAGTCATGAATTTCATTAATCTTCTGTTTTTATATCTTCACCAAGTGTATTGGATAATTCCAATATAAGTGAAAGTATCACTTCTCGGAACACGGGTTATTCCAACTGAGTTCAAATATTAATTTCATACAATAAATCGGAATTCCGGGACCAAATGAAGAATGAAAGTAAAATGGATATGATGATTGATTTCAGAATGGTTTTGCCATGGAATCTACACTTATTCATTGTAATCTTAGAAATAATCCAACAGGTCTATGGTCAGAAATATAAGTATCATATTCATGCCATCCCCCCTCGAGAAGCTCGTCAATCTTAATTGTACCTATTCCAGAACCGTTAGAATTAAAAATATCGAATAACTCATTTGTTATCAAAATATGATCAATATGACTCGGCCAGCTTGGATAGGAATATCCAGATGAAGGTCCATTCGCAATTTCCATGTCAGTAAATTTATACAATTCAGGCTGTGAAATGAAATTCCAAAATATATTATTTGATTCGGGCTCATGTATTTCGTCATTATAATCTCCAATTAAAATAACAGGCTCCGTGCTCCAATTTTCTTTGATATAGGATTCTAGGAGAATACTGGCTTGTTGACGACGATATTCTTCATCCCAAGTATCAAAATCAATCGTACCATCGCCACAACATTTTAAATGATTGTTGATAATAATCAATTCCTTTTCATTCACCTGAACTTGAATCACATAAGGCGCTCTCGGAAATGCCATGCCATCATTCTGATATATTTCAAAAGGCGTTTGTATTATTGAAACATTTTTTATATTCACAATAAAAGCTAACTCTTGCCATGAACTATTGGTAGCCCCAGCAAAATATGCCACCCAATCATTTTCTCCATCATATTGATTCAATTGATCAACAATTTGGTTTAGGGCATTCAAATCAACAATTTCTTGTAGTCCCACAATGTCGGGTTTAAGTGCATAAAGAATTTCCGCAACACGTGTTACGGTTTGTGTCGATTTTGGAAACCACTCCAAATTCCAAGTGATAATATCAAATGTGGATTCTGTCCCAAAATTTAATTCTGTTATTGTGGGCGTTTCTTTTTCATTATTTATCGGTCGACCACAATTTGAAATAAAAAAGAATCCTGAAATCAGAAATATAACTTGCCAAATTTTCATCAATGATTAATAGGAATACTCCACATAACAGGTCGGTGGTCAGATAAAATTTTCTCGTAAAGCTCCCAAGAGCCCAACACATCTTCCATGCGAAGTGTTTGAATTTTACCACCTAATTTCTGTTCATCAAAAAACCCTTTTGAATATAAAATATGATCTAAAAGACTCGGCACAATCCAATTGGGATAAGAAGCTTGTGCCGTATCACTGGCAATCTCCATGGTTGCAAATTGAAATTGCTCAGGGTCATTTAAAAAAGCAGTAAACGATTGGTTCGTGCCTATATCAGTTAATTGGTCATTCCAATCTCCAACAACAATGATATTTTCATCCCCGGTTTCAATATATTGGGCAAGAAGATCATGCAATTGTTCCAGTGATTTTTGTCTGCGATACAAACCATCACCACAACATTTTAAATGCAAATTTGCTACAATATATTCACGCTGACGATTTTCGTAATGCCAAACAAATTTTGCCATAAGTGGTGGGCGACCTGCAAAATAATAATCATCAAAAGAAAAAGGTTCATACTGCCCTAAAAGGGTAATGACATCTTTTCGATAAATAATGGCTTGATCCATAAAAGAAGATTGTTTGCTTAACACATAACCATGATCAGGTAAATACGACGTCAATTTTTCAAAAGCATGAATATCTTTAATTTCCTGCAAAGCAACCATATCCACGCCCCATTCTTGGATCATTTCAGCGACCGCTTCTAATGTTGTATCTCCCGCAGCAGGAAACCACTCCAAATTCCAAGTTACTATTTCTAATTGTTCCGGCTTTCCAAGATTAGGCACAGGAAAACGGTCCGATTTAGATAGACGTTTCAAATTTGTGAGATATACATTTTTATTCGGATTGATAGACGAATTCATGAACTGGTTTTCAACTGTTTTTTTGCTTTCATCTACCCAACTTTGAATGTTTGTTGCCATTTCAAAATCGGGTAAAATATCATCTTGTAAGAGCGTAATCAGCATGCCTCGATCTGTGGGAAACTCATAGCCGGAAATTGATTTTGTCTCTTGATCGAAGAGTAATTCTAAATGTCCAATTCCTGAAAGATTCCCATAATTTTGAACAATAAGCGTGTGAGTTTTTGGGTCTTCCCATGGCTCGTCATACCCTTTTGCAATACCACCCGTTACAATAACATCCACACCTTCTACTAGGTGAGCCAATTCCATTGCATTTAAACCTTTGGATTTCTCTAGCTTTTCATCTTTAGATAAGCGAGACATAAATGTTTCAAATTCCTCCTGACGGTTATAGGGAATGCCTAAATGAGCAAGCATTATTACAATGTCTGCTCCCTTATCTTTTGCTTCTTTCACCTGCTCTTGCGCAGACACTACTTCAGATAAAAATATTAATCCTTTTGTGTTTTCAGGAAATCCTAATTCAGGAATTTTATCGAGCGTTAGTCCAATAATCGCTATTTTTATTTTTCCTATTTGTTTATAAACAATCGGCGTAAGCCATTTCAGATTTTGTCGTGTTTCTTTTTCAATGATATTCCCAGACAAGAAGGGGAAATTTGCAATTTTAGAAAGACGCTTTAGATTTGCCACCCCTTGGTCAAAATCTTTCAGTCCAGGCGTAAGGGCGTCATAACCCATTTGGTTCATCCAGCGAATGATAGTTTCGCCTCCATCTAATGTTCCGAGTGGAGTGCCTTGGAAAAAATTTCCACCATCCAAAAGTAAAACTTCGTCGCCTAATTGTTTTGCTTCCTGCCTAAGTTTTGTCACATAACGATAGGCTCCGGCGCCCCCACTCATCATAGGACCAAACTCAGGATTCATAAATCGGGCTGGGATTTGATGAATGGAGCCATGAATATCATTGGTGAAAACAAGATGTAATTTTGTCGTTTGAGATAAAACGATGTTAAATATAAATATAAAAGAAATGGATCTTAATAATAAAAATGTTTTCAATTTGAGTCCAATTTAAAAATCGTATTGAATCGAAAATTTGACGTTTGAACTGGATTCATTCACCGTTTCCAAATCGATGGTTTCATCTGCCATCGCAGGGAAAATATCTTCATAACGATAGCTCAGGGACCCAAAGATGATGCCAAAATCAAAGGTCGCCTTCCCCCAAACATAGGCACTACCAAGGGTAATTTGAATGTGTTCAAATTCTTGTCCCAAAGGCGATTCACTGAAAATAAAGCCAAACCGAAATGGAATTTGTTCCTGAAAATAATGCTCAATGCCGCCATGAATCTCCCAGGCTTCTTTGAATGAAAAATTCATTTCACTTTGGGTTTGGCTTGTGTCCAAGGTTGATCCCGTCGTTAATTTATATTTTGACCAATCCGTATAATGTAATTCAAAAACAGCCTTCGTTTTTAAGGGATTTTTCATTTTCGCTTCCACGCCAATAGACATTTTCGCGGGGAGCGAGATTGTAACTTGCCCCGTGCCATCCCATACAGATGGATGATGGAAACCTGGGAGCTGTGTTCGTTCATTTATTTTTGGAATTGTCCATACATTGTTGAAACTTAAATCAATACCCTTTTGATATGAAAAACCAATTTGATATTGTCGGTTCAGTTGGTAGGAAATGCCAAAAGTGGGCATCATTGTCGTTCCCGATAAACTCACATCTGATGAAAAAGTGTAAGACGAATCGGATGCAAGTGCTTCGTCTGGCTCTAAAACATTGATGGCATATCGATCTACCATGGATTCACCCTTTAAAATATTCGCTGTAATGCCAATTTTAATTTCAGAAAACACTGTTTGGCTCATTCCAATACTGTAGGCTGTGATTTGTCCACCCCGATGGATTTCATTATAACCGCGAACGGGATCGCGATTGTAGGTTCCGGAAGGGAGACTCCCTCTAACTTCTTCTGCATAATCATAAGTAAAATCCCAAAAAGTTGATTTTGATAATCCTAAATAATTATTCTTACGCAGCTTTAATACCATACCACCTTCTATGTTATTATACCAATATCGATTTGCTACATATACATTATCTGTAACAACATCATCAAACATATCCATAACAGGAAAGGAGCGTTTTTCTTCAAATCGACGCAAAGAACCAATCGCCGTTATGCTTAAGCGCTTCTCCTTGGTTGAAAGTAGAGCTGGGTTTGTCCAAACATTTTCAATCCCAGCAGAAGTCGCTACGCCGCTCATTCCCAGAGACATGGTTCGTGCGGATCTAAAGCCAGGATTCTGTGGAAAAATAGATGTAAAGTAAGCTTGTGCGCCTAGACTTGAAATCAAGGAAGCCAAGGTTAATCCATATTTTAAAATCATTATATTATGATTCATTCAAAATTTCCTAGTCTATTTAGTTGAAATCAATATGCATAATCGATCTGAATACGAATATCTGATGATTCTGCAATGCCTTTAATACCAATCACATTCACGCGAACATTCGCCGAAGCATCCTCAGGTGGGAAAGCATAATTGGTGATGGGAGAAGCCGTGTCTGTTGTCCATTTTACGCGAACAGCCCAGTTATTTCCGACGCGAGAAAAAAGAGCTACCCACCAACGCAAAGCATCAGATGAGCTATCGAAAACTCTGAAATCTGTATCTTCAAAATTCCATATAAAGCCATTATAAATCATCGCCTGACTCATAATCTTAAAACGATCTGTAAAATTGTGTGTTACTTTAAATCCAACCGCTTCACTGCCTGTGCCGGCACTGCCTACCAAAGCAGGAGATCTACCTGTTGTTGGATCAATTGTCAATCTGCGACGATTGGTAAAATCCACTGTCGAATTCACATAAATCAGTTCAAGATTATCAAATCGGGAAAGTCTCAGTTGAGCACGAGCAATGGTTTCTCTGGAATAAAAAGTGGATGGATCCAGAATATTATATCCACCGCGCATTTGCCATTTTTGTCGAATATTAAAACGATAATTAAAAACAGGGCGATACTGAAACTTAACCACAGAACGATAATAGCGTGCGTTATCTGCAACCCGCGTCCAGGTATCAAAATCAGTACTCACAACAAATTGACGATGAAACTGATATCGACTAGAAAAAAAGATACCTCTTTCCGCTTGGGGTTGAGCCGCAGAGCTATATAAAAATCCATAAATGGGATCTTCGAGATAAAAAGTGTCTTCAAAAATCGTACCTTTAAATCGCTGGTAATTTGAGAAAGACCGCTGATATGGATTATCAAACCCCAAATCATAATCACGATAAACCACCAAGAAGTTGAGACTGTTAAATTGTAAATATGCACTCCCGACAAAAGCTCTCGGGTCTTCAGAAAAATCGTTAATAGTGGCATCTTTATCTAAAATACCATATTCTCCTTGAAGCGCAAGATTGTTTATCACAGCTGTAAAATCTAAGCCATAAACACGACGCATCGCCTTTGTATTTTTCCATAAGGGTGATTCTGCAGATGATGCATACATGGCTGCGATTTCTGTATCGGCAGAATTTCCAATGGATGTTAAATATTTCCCTTCAGCATCCGTTGCAATAATAGTTTTTGAAATTTGCGGTGATAATTCTTTGTCATATAAACTCTCGTATGATGACAAACCTACTATCATTCCAGGGGTAAAAGAATATCGAAAATTCCCACCGTAAGTCATTTCATTGACTTGATCTAACATTGGATTTAATAAGGAGCCATTGTAACCCACGTCTGTTCGTGGATAAAGTGTAATGAGACTTGAAAAAGTGCTGTCCGAATTGGTAACCGCATCACGAGCATTCATTGAAACAAAGCCAAAAGCATCCACTTTCCCTAAATGTGTTTGAAGGGCTAAGCCGTTTAATCCATATTCATAAGATTGAGATAAATCAGGAAAAACGCCCACAACGCGACGACTCCAACCATAACCAGAACGACGCGGTGCAAAAAAGTCTGTGCTTTCAAAAACAATTCCTTGTCCCATGGTGGCAGAAAAATTTCCTAAAATCAATCGGTTGACTTTGAGATTCCCCAAAGAAAGATTTCGAAAAGTGAGTGTTAACTTACCATCTGGGATATAAACCGAAGATGTATATCGATTTTGTTCTCCCATCTGCCTGTGGTAAGCATAGCCCAATTTCCATGCACCTCCGCTGGTGTAAATCATCTTGTGTTGCAAGTTCCCAGGATGGGCGCTTAGGGGTGTCGTCGTGCCAACTTCTTCATCAAACGAGCTTGTAGATGGTACTGTTTTGTAAGTTGTATTATACCAAAAATGAGCCGTCTTTCTTGGGTCATGTTCTCCGTAAGTAAAGAAGTCAACCATGTTTTTATAACCCCAATAAGATAGATTTGTCGCACCTCGTAAGGCTTTGGGGTAATCAATACTTCCCTCTTTTTGTCGTTTGATTACAGACACTGCATCAACCGGACTGACATTTTGCAAGGACATTAAATCGTCATAAGTGGCATGATTCACATTGATGGGCTCTGAAAGCCTGTCTAACCAAACTTCAATTAAACCTTCGTTTGCCCCTTCGGTGCTTGTCCAATGTTCTACTTTTCGATATCGATCTTGAAGACGTGATGACTTAGTGTCTTGCATTTCTTTTGAGAGCGTTATCAATGGTTTTAAACGATTTAATGTTTCTACATCAAAATCGGGAATCTTTAAAATATCATATATCTCATTGACGGGTCCTTGAAAAAGAACAAATTCAAATAATGCATCTGCTTGTTTTTGCGTAAGTGGAAGGGATTGAAATTCTTCCAAAGTGGCTTGGTTTATGGCGATTTTCTGACTAAATAAAACACAGAAAATCAGCAAGATGGGCATCCTGCGAATCATTAAAAATTCACCCCAATTGAAATTTGATGGGTTAAGGAAAAGATCGGATGCGTTAAAAGTCCATAATCAATGTTCAAGTTTTTTCGATTGAGACGAAATCCCGCGCCTAATCTGTTTGGGTTTGAATGCACACCCGATAATAGAATAAAACCTGGAAGCAATTCATACTCCAATCCAGCTGAATATTGTGTGGAATGTCCAACAGCACGATGAAGCGCAAAAGTCGTCCAGACTAAATCATAAATAGAGTAAGCCAATCCAATATTGACGATCCTCGGTAAATCTACCAAGGTACCTTTTCCCAATTGGGGCTGATTGATATTTTTGACAAAAACGCCCATCCAATGTCGTTTTTGTAAGCTGGCTTGCAGTCCCAAATCCAAACCAAATGTTTGACTTTTCCCGAGATCAATTCCGTCAGAACCGTTTCCGCTGGCGCCTGCAGATTGTCCATAACTTACAGACAAGTATTTTGCACCAATTCCGATGGACAAACTTGAGTGTCTATCTTTTTGAAGGAAAAATCCATAATGTGCGCCAATGGCCGTTTCTTGCGTTAACTGTGCGCCTCCAACAGTTACGGACAAATTCTCAGCACTTAAAGAAAAAACTCCTTTTTTACCTAAGTTGAATGCTCCAGCAAATGATGCGTGAGGCAAGTAAGACTGCCCACTCATTTCTTCGAAAGAAAAAACAGTTGAATGTGCTTTTAACTGAGTTAGCGCCGCAGGATTTGCAAAGCTTGCAAATGCATCATCCTGATGAGCCACATTGCTACCAGCAATCGCCATGGAACGAGCTCCATGATAAAATTGCTCTGTCGTTACTTGAGAAAATGAAAAAGTCGAAAGAAAAAAGATAAAAGTTAAAAAAGAACTGAATCGTTTTTTCTTTTCTACGCTCAACTTTTCGGAAGTTTGAACCTTTCGCAAAGTTACCTTGGAAACAGAACTATCGTTCATAATTGATAATTGATCATTAACCATTATATTCATCGTCCTATCACCCCAATCACAACCGGTGCTGTATCTGTATTTAATGTTCCTGTTTTTGTATCGGTTACTTCCAAGTGCATGATATAAACGCCTGGTGGCAAAACCCGATTTAATGCATCACGTCCGTTCCATGACGTTTCTTTGTAAAAAGAAATGCCCCGATATTCATCATATAGCGTTGTGACATAACGTCCCGTTGCATCAAATACGCGCAACTTAATCCGCGCATCATCAGGGAAACTATATTCAAAATTAATCTTTTCACCTAATTGGGGGACAAACGGATAAGGTGCCACTTTTAAATAAATTTCAAAATCGCCGGACGTACCTTCAAGTTTTTCATAAATATCAGATGCATAAGCCGGCTGAAGCTGGCTTGTTCCACTGTATGAACCACCAATACCACTGACTTCAATCATGGTTCCCACTTGCAAGAGCGAATCCAAGCTTTCATTCACAAGTTCAAAGCTATCATTATGTAATACGCCAGTCGAAGCCCAAATACGCACGATGGACTGCTCACCAGATTCATCTTGAATCGTGATATTCGCGCCAGCATTTGTTCCATAAGGGTCAGATCGCTCTGTGATTTTCCCCCAAATTTTTACAAAAGTATAGTCGTATTCTAAGGTATTAAATTCAGAAATAGATAATTCTACGGTTGGGATTTTTGCATTTCCTTTCAAGATTTGAATATTGGAATAAATGAGTTCGGGCTTACCGTCAAATTCATCTACTTCCGCAGTCACTATTACAGAATCGCCACGATGGAAGGATGTATCCAAAGATGAATTGTATAGAATAATCCCTTTCCCAGATTCATCTTGTAAAAAGGCTTCTGTAAAAGTGGTCCGGAGTTTGCCTGCGGAAACGGTCACAACTCCATCTATCTCAATTTGCTCACCAACATAATCGCCGATATTGTTTATTAGGTCCGCAATCGTTAATTCCTGGGGAGGTTCTGATGGTTCAGAAATTGTAAGAGAAAATAAATTGGTGGTTTCTGATAAACCTGTAATATCAGCAGCTACCACATAATAGATCAATGAACCAGATTGCTCAAGCGGATTGATGCTTACACTAAATTGATCTCCATCTCCCTGGTTCATGGTGTGCGAAGTTGTGTCACTTTGGAAAATCGTTATTAATTCGACTGATGATAACCCTTCATCATCCGTAACGGTCGCTGTAAACGTTATGGTTTCTTCCGTAGTCGGAGATTCAGGAGAAACAGTCACTGCAGAAATTTCTGGTTTTGAAGAAACAAGCGCAAAAACACCCCAAGTTTCACTGAAAGGTTCACTGGTTTCATCATGACCCGTAATTCCGTTACCTCCACTTTGATTCTCGCTACCTTCTTCACTTATTCTGACCAGTTTTTCATTCGTATTATGAATTGGAAGAAAGGCCTGACTGGCTGCAGGTGTGTCAGATTGGTATCCATCTACACCTGTTTTATCAATAGCAAATGAATTATCACCCCAGAGCAAATAATCTATATCCTTTACAGTTGTTGAACTCCCATCCCAATAAAAAAGAATTAAGGTTTCATTGGTATTACCAAGTTTTGGCGCAGCACTGCTCCCCTTTGTACTTTCATCTTCAACTGCATCTAATAAATCATCATTTAGAGTAAGGTCCGCATTTTTACCAAATTCGCTTGCGTATTTAGAGCTATCACGTAGAGAAACAGTAATGGAAACGCCTGCTGATATTGTATATCCGGATGGGAATCGGCAAATAAAATCTGAACTGGAACCGCTCCAATAATCCGTACCGGAAGGCAATTGGTAATAGAATTCTCCATTACCGATATCAGTTCCATCGGTCAAATAATAATTGGATAGATCTATATCACTATCGGTTGGGTTTGTTATTTTAACATATTCACTATTACTGGGTGTTAAGACAAGTTCAGAAAAAATAAGATGATCTAAATCTCCAAAGAGAAATATTGGACTCAAATAAATGAGTCCTCTTATAAAATTCATATGTTTTATCCCTATTTATTTAAGTAACATCACTTTTTGGACTTTCTGGTTTACGCCATCTTGTAGCCGAATAAAATAAAGTCCCGATGGCAGGGAAGATGCATTCCATACCATCCTGTGGTTACCCGCTAATAAATTGGCATTTTTCAATTCGTCCACAACTTTACCATTGATGTCATAAACGTTAAGATGAATTTCCCCATCAAACTGCAATGAAAAGTCAATCGTGGCCCTTGGATTAAAAGGATTCGGATAAACAGGGTGAAGCGAAAACTCATTTGGAATTGCAACTGGCCCTGCAATTCCAAGTGTTGCGATATCTTCTTCATACCCAACCAGTAATTGATATTCTGTGCTGTACTGACTCCCGACACCTCTAAAACTCCACTCTGTACCAACCTGGTACTGAGCAGTTGAAATCCCTGTGGTATTCCAGATCTGAACATAAGTTATATCGTCAATCATCAATTTCGTACCTGCTCCATCTGAAACTGATTCGGTCGCTGTGACTTCCCCTTCAAACGTAGTAAGTGTTCCTTCAAATTCTGAAGAATTAGCGCCTGACGGTGTAGTAACAATGGCAGCAGGCAAACTATTTCCTGTGGAAAGTGTTTCAAAATAAAAATCGGTAACTTCCACAGTTGTAAAATATTGAGCCACATAGCCAACTAGGCGCAACTCATCTCCCCTGGTGATTCCTTCAATTAAATCATAATCAAACAGATTCAATCCACGACCTGATTCATCCTGTATATATGCACGTATATCATCATCATCTAAGATACCTGATCCAATTGTGACAATACCCTGAATGGTGACAATCTGATCTTCTACAACATTCGCATGAATTTCCTGGATCTCAGTTGGTGATGAGCTGGCTACAAGTTGATTCTGGACAGCAGATTCGCCTTCATTCCCTGAATCATCCACGGCAACAACTTTAAATTGCAGTAACGTATTTCCAGGTTGTGGATCAATAATTCCCATCCAACTATTTCCAGAATCCAACCACATTTCAGCTTGGTTTAAAAGTGATCCACCTGTCCCATAATAAATATTTGCATTCGTAATAGTTCCAGAAACAGGAATTAACTCTGACATGATCTCGATCTCTGTATTATCAGCAATAAAACCCGGGCTGACATTGGTAATTGCAACCGAAGGCGCATTCAGATTTTGACTATGACTCCCCAAGTTATCCCATGTCTCTTCATCATAAACGATCCACTCTGAATCACTCTCATTCGTCCCTGCGGATGATGCCCAGTCTCCTTCATTCCCCTGTAACACGCTTGACTTCCTAACTAACGTATGGTTTGCAGTTGCATTCGTTACACCAGCCACATCCCAGCCACTCTCAGGATCATCACCAATCTCACCAATAATATCTATAATGATCCCCGTAGCTGCATCTACGAGTCCAAATACATCATCACCATTACTTAAATAGGTAAAGAATTGATCACACTCTGCTAAAATAGCTTGGTCTGCAGAACCATGACATACCACCCATACTTCACCAGCTTCAATGTTGGTTTCATTTTCGAATTCTATATTATTGGGGTAATCCCATGATTCACAGCCATTCGAACAACTGGACAAAGCATACTGACTCAAATTAATCTCTACATCAGTGCCATTATAAATCTCTAAATATTTATTATTGGAAGTTCCTTCAGCATACTCACTGAAAAAGACCTGGGTAGACAATCCTTCCGTCGTTTTAACATAAATCGTAGCCGACCCCGTTGCACCTTCTTCATCTGTAACTGTTAGAGTAAAAGAAAGAGAATCAAAAGTCGCAGGCGCTGTAAAGGTGACTAAGGCTTCACTATCGGAACTTAAGGTTACTGTTCCACCATAAACCTGCTCCCATGAGTATGATTCAATAGATCCATCCGGATCCATACTGCCAGAGCCATCCAAGGTGACTTCACTCTCAAATGCAACAGTCTGATCAGAACCAGCATTTGCGATTGGCACCATATTTTCACCGCCTGTACCATAAATATGAAATCCTAGATAATCCCATGTTTCATTCGGTTCTACTATCCATTCTGAATCATCTGAATTTGTTCCAGCTGATTCTGCCCAATCGGGATTCCCTGTCAAAACTGTTGACTTGCGAACTAGAGTATGATCTTTTGTAGCATTTGCAACTCCAGCTACATCCCAACCATCACCAGGATCACCATTCCAATCACCGATGCAATCCAATATTGTATAATTAATTGAATCACCCTTGACCAAGCAATATCCATCATCACCATTGCTTAGATATAAATGTGTCATATCTTCAAAACCCAAAATGTAATCATCAGCACTTGGGTGGGCTATAACATAGACTTCACCTGGCAGAACAGATGAACCTTCTTCAAATTCATTCCAATGCTCATATTCGCCTAGGGTTTCAGGTTCATTCCCCACACTTGGAAATGCATATTCAGATAAATCAATCGTCTGGTCTGTAGGGTTGTAAATCTCTAAATATTTATTGTTAGATGATCCTTCAGCGTATTCACTGAAAAATAAAGGTGTCTCCAACGCACCCTCATCTATCCATGTAGCTATTAAAAGAATAGTAGTTGCATCTAAGTAAGGGCCATTATCTGGCATCTGATTTTCAAAAGGTGGTTCATCACCAAGCTTCTGAATTAATATGCTATTTTCACTATCACCAGGAATTATAACTGGACCATGATTACTAGTGCCAGCCATTAAATTATCATATGATGATAAATCTAATCCATTTTGGTAACCGCCACCATTTATATGACATCCGGAATTTGTACAATTGGCATCAATGATGGTTTGAATCTGTGAATCATAATCCACCTGGGCAAAAACAAATGAAAAGATTATTAATAGAGATAGCATTTTAGACATGGTGAGTCCCTTTTTTTTATGTTAAAGAATGAAGTTCGGAAAAATTTATTTTTTCAATATAAAACCAAGGCATAAGTTTTTCTATTTTTTGATTATTTCTTGAAAGAATTTACTCATTTTATCTTTATTTAATTAATACCACTTTTCGGGTTATTATTTTTCCTGCAACATTGAGTTTCGCAAAATAAATACCTGACGAATGAGCCTGTGCATTCCATTGAAATTTGTAATTCCCTGGGGTTAATGACTCATTATCAAGTAAACTTTCTACAACCCGACCGTTCATATCATAAATTTGAAGAGACAATGTATATAACATTTCGATCTGAATATTTATGGTTGTGATTGGGTTAAATGGATTTGGATAAGGAGCATAAAATTCAAAGTGGTCCGGGACGGGAATTGGATTATCAATTCTTACTGAGCCTTCAAAATTTTCCCCTGGAGTTCCCAAATCACCGCTACTATAAGCAAGTGTAGCTTCAAACCAATTCTCGCTTGCATTATTTTCAGCGTTCACATCATGTATTTCCATGGATTTTCCACTCCCAAATGCCCAAGAATTGTTATAATAAACCTCATCCACAATGGCGCCGGTATTATCCAATAGAATAATTTCGTCTTCGCTGTTTGAAAGCAAAAACCCACTGTATTCATAATCAGCCATTAAACCACCATTTAATGTAGAATCAGCATTCCTAACAAAAACAAAATAATTACCAGGTAACACTGGAATAGACATAGTAACATTCGTAATGGTGTGAGACTCATTCCCACCATCCGTGATTATCCAACCATTAATATCAATGCTCGAGTCTGTTGTGTTGTGAATTTCAAACCATTCTCCATAAGTGTCTAAAACTGCACTCGGATTCGGCATAATCTCTGTAATAACAATACCCGATGGACCTGCAGGTGTATAGAACCAGATCCTTCTTGCAAGTGTTGAGTCGATGACAAAAGGATTTGGCATGTCTTCCTGATACTCTGCAATGGCCCATGTCCTTTCATACTCCCAATCATCAACCCGATCATATTGATGCCATTGGTATAATAATTCTTTTTGAATATTCCAGAAATCAACATCGGCAATATCTTGGTACATTGTAAAAAAATAAAACATCGCTCTTGCCGCATTACCCTTATGATCATCCCGTGGTTCAAAGCGTTCATCAGTTGGATCAGGCGGATTATATTTTTCAGCATATTCATCAATGAATTCTTCTGGAATAGACCCCTGTGAATAATCATTCCGATACCAGATATCCGTATCTTCATCTGGTATATCTGCATATGGGTCATTCCCTCTTGA
>Ga0114996_10005926_pt1 | contig 14222 bp, 14 predicted proteins | sample ArcticOcean_MG_C_4_FD_87039 | JGI IMG/M metagenome (GOLD analysis project Ga0114996, IMG submission 87039) | Marine microbial communities from western Arctic Ocean - ArcticOcean_MG_CB4_134 | ecosystem: Environmental > Aquatic > Marine > Oceanic | place: Arctic Ocean: Canada Basin | collected...
CAGGAAGAGCGGGTCAAGAATAATCTCACCCAGCGCATTGAGAGCCTTGATGTGCGGGACCGTATCTTCCGGTGCGAGATCCCAACGGAAGAAGAGATTGAGATCCGTGAGGGGAAGCGTAAACAGATTCAGAAAAAGGTGTTTCCGGGCTATCTGCTGGTGTGTATGATCATGGACACCCAGACTTGGCAGATTGTGCGGAACACGCCTGGGGTTACGGGCTTCGTTTCGGTGGAGAATGAGCGCACCGGACAGTTGGAGCCGGTTCCCCTGGAAGAAGCCGAGTTGGAGGCGATCTTTAAGCGTATTGAATCGCCCACCCCCAGAGTGCGGGTGGGCTTCGAAATTGGACAGAACGTAAGAATTACTGAGGGACCCTTCACCGACTTCATCGGGACCGTAAATGACATCTCGCCTGATAAGGGCAAGGTGCAGGTACTGGTCTCGTTCTTTGGCCGGGATACGCCAGTAGAACTGGACTTCCGCCAAGTAGAGCGGGTGTAGGGATCTCGGCGAGGTAGGAGAAAGTTGGCCAAGAAAGTCCGCGCAATAGTTAAGCTGCAGATTCAAGGTGGGCAGGCTACGCCGGCCCCTCCCGTTGGCCCGGCTCTCGGTCAGCACGGCGTCAACATCATGCAGTTCGTGAAAGAGTACAACGCCCGCACATCTGAACAGATGGGCGCAGTGGTGCCGGTTGAATTGACCGTCTTTGAAGACCGCTCCTTCACCTTTATTCTGAAGACGCCTCCGGCCTCAGAACTACTGAAGAAGGCCGCAGGTCTGGCCAAGGGCTCTGCCGAGCCGACCAAGATTGTTGGTGAGGTTACGATGGACCAGGTGCGGCAGATCGCCGCGACCAAAATGCCGGATCTCAATGCCAACGACTCGGATGCAGCAGTGAAGATCATTGAAGGCACGGCCCGGAGCATGGGCATCAAGGTAGCAGGGGTCTAACCCTCTCAGAGGACGTACGTTATGGCGAAGCGAAGCAATCGTTACAAAGAAGCCGAGAGCAAAATCGCTGAGGAAGGATCCTATTCCCCAGAGGATGCGGTACGCTTGGTAAGAGAGACTGCAAAGACCAAATTTGACGAGACCGTGGAGATTCACCTTCGCACAGGGGCTGACCCTCGCCACGCCGAGCAACAGGTGCGCGGCGTCGTGGTGCTTCCGAACGGCCGGGGCAAAGAGATCAAGGTCGTTGTCTTTGCCTCAAGCGATGGCGCAATAATGGCGCGCGAGGCTGGCGCTGATTTCGTAGGCGATGACGAGCTTATCGCAGAGATTGAAAAGGGCTGGACAGGCTTTGATGTGGCTATAGCTACGCCAGACGTGATGGGCAAGATTGGAAAGCTTGGCCGTCTTCTTGGCAGGAAGGGCCTCATGCCCAACCCTCGAACGGGTACGGTAGTACAGGCGCAAGACATCCCCAGGGCGATTGTTGAAGCGAAGAAAGGCCGGGTGGAATTCCGTCTGGATCGCACGGCAATCATTCATGTGCCGGTGGGCAAGGTTAGCTTTACTCAAGAGCAGTTGTTGGAAAACCTCTCTTCAACAGTAGAGACCATAGTTCGGGCGAGGCCCAGTGGGGTGAAGGGGCAGTTCATCAAGAGCGCTTTCCTCACCAGCACCATGGGCCCCAGCATCAGGCTTGACCTTCCGGCAACGCTGGCCCTGAAAGTAGAGTAGCTTCAAGGAGTTGGCGGAAAGTATGGCCTTTTGGCCGCCTTTCACGCTCAATACGGAACCAACAACTGAAGAGATCCGTTGCTGAAGACTGTGGGTGACCCTGACGGGGCTGAAAGCGTTAAGCGCCCACTGAGGCATAGAGGTGTCCCAGCGATTCAATCGCTGAACTGCGCCCACGCCTTCCTTCGGCGTGGGCTTCGTGTTTCTTTAAGGAGACGCAATGGTCAAAGAGTTCAAAGTAAAGGCTGTAGAAGATCTGAAGGATAGGCTTAGCCGAAGTTCTATCGCTATCGGCGCCCGGTTTCAAGGACTCACCTCCCAGCAGCTCAACGATTTACGTCGTAGGCTGGCGGTCCAGGATGTTGAGTTCAGGGTAGTGAGGAACACCCTGGCTTTGATAGCTGCCAGGGAGGCCGGAAAGACCTCGGTTGAGGTTGTGTTCCAGGGTCCCACGGGGGTCGCCTTCGGCTACGGGGATCCCATAGAACCAGCAAGGATTCTTGCTGAGTTCATCCGGTCAACCCGCCTGCCGTTGGAGATCAACGGCGCGTTTATGGAAAGCAGGACGCTCTCATCTGATGAGGTCCGCACGCTGGCGACGCTTCCCCCCAAGGACCAACTGATCGCGATACTGCTCGGACAGATGCAGGCCCCGATCGCTCAGTTGCTTTATGTGCTGAACGCACCGATACAGTCGCTGGCAATCGTCCTCCAACGCGTGGTCGAAAATGGAGATGGTGGTTCAGCGAGTGAGAACGACTCTTCGGCGTCTGTTGAGCAAAGCTCCGAGGCATCCGAGGCAGACAGCACGGAGCCTGAGGCATCGGTAGCTGAAGAAGTCGCTGCAGAGGCTCCTGCACCTCAGGAGGAAGTTGCCTCCGAGGCAGCTCCCGAAGAGGGAGTTGCGAGTGAAGATGTAGCTGAAGAAGCTGCGGAGCAAGAAGAAAGCGGCTCTGCAGAAGCTGAGGAAGAAGAAAAGTCTGAGTAGTCCGGTAATCTCGGGAAATTAAGGGAGGTAGGAATGGCTGTCCAAGAAGAAATATTGGAAGCGATCAAGGGAATGTCGGTATTGGATCTGTCTCAGCTGGTGAAGGCACTGGAAGAGACCTTCGGTGTGAGCGCTGCTGCTCCGGTAGCTGCTGCAGGGGCTCCTGCCGCCGCCGGCGCCTCTGCTGATGCTGTGGAAGAGAAGACGGAGTTCAGCGTCATGCTCCAGGACTTCGGCGCGAATAAGATCAACGTCATTAAGGCAGTTCGCACCGTGACCACCCTGGGCCTCAAGGAGGCCAAGGACTTGGTTGAGAGCGCGCCAGTTGCCGTCAGGGACGGGATCACAAAGGGCGAGGCCGAAGAGATCAAAAAGGCCCTTGAGGAAGCTGGCGCCACTATAACGCTGGCCTAGCATTTAGAGACTTCGGCCAACTCGCTGGCCGCTCATACATAAACGATAGCGCAGCCCCAGGGCACTATGGCTGACGAAAGGTTGCCTGGTGTTCTGGGGTTTGCTTTGTTTTCTGCGCCGAGTTCCTTCAGAGGCACATCGGTGGAACAGAGGACGCTCGGGATGTACCAGCCCATGATCAGGGACCTTCCGGTTTCGGAACGTCCCCGGGAACGGCTTCGCGAGCAGCGTGCCCGTTCGCTGAGCAGCGCTGAATTGCTGGCCATCCTTCTGCGGGTCGGCGTTAGGTCCGAAAGCGCCGTGTCTATGGCGACTCGTATTCTTTCCGATCTCCAGGGCGTTGAGGGTCTAGCCCGCGTTTCTTACGACGACCTGTGCTCCATCAAGGGTCTTGGCGAGGCCAAGGCTGCACAGGTGCTGGCGGCCCTTGAGTTGGGCCGCCAGATTGCCACCGCTACCCCTGACGACCGTGTGACCATTAGCAGCGCACAGGATGTCAGGAACCTTCTGCACTCTGATATGGCGTTTTTGGCCCAGGAGCATCTCCGAGTCCTTTTACTCTCGACCCGGAACCAGGTCTTGTCGGTGGTCGAGGTATATAAAGGCACCGTGGACAAGTCCCAGGTGCGCGTCGCCGAAGTGTTTCGAGACGCAATCCGGGCCAACGCCCCTTCGATCATCGTCGTGCACAACCACCCATCAGGCGACCCCTCACCCAGCCGTGACGATGTTGAAGTAACGCGCCTTCTCATCGAGGCTGGTAAACTGCTGAATGTCGACCTGCTCGACCACATTGTCATTGGCCAACAGGGTTTCGTTAGTCTGAGGGAGAAGCACTTGGCCAACTTCGAATGATCGACCCGCAAAGCTCTGCTACGGAAAGCCGTATTTTTTACGGATGGTGGGTTGTCGCCGCCTCTTGCGCCGTCCTAACCGTTTGGTCATGGACAGGGTTCTACGCCTTCGGCAACATGTTTATCCCCCTGGAGGACCAATTTGGCTGGACCCGGGGGCAGATTGCCATCGGTCAGTCTTCATTCATGATCTGTGGGGGAGTGGGCGGGGTCTTCATGGGCCGGCTGGTGTCGCGGCACGGAATCAAGCGGTTGGTGATGGTTGGCGGAGTGATTCTGTCGACATCGCTGTTTCTTCTGAGCACTACAAATTCGTTATGGCAGCTTTATTTGTTCTATGCCATGGCTGGGTTCGGCGGAGCTTTCAGTGGCGTAGTGCCCTTTGCTACGGTGGTCTCCAACTGGTTCAAGATTAAACGGGGCCGGGCTATGGGGTTCACGATGATGGGCTTGGCTTTGGGTGCCCTCATTTTCTCCCCAATCACGGCGTTGATTGTCAGCGAGTTCGGCTGGCGCGTCGCTTTCGTGGTTATGGGCATCGGCGTGTTGTGCGTCAATTTTCCCGCGACTTTGATTCTCAAGACGAAGCCCCAAGATATGGGTCTGCACCCTGACGGGATCATGCCTGCTCCGCAGCCTGTCTTGTCCCCGATACCGGTCTCGGGAGGTAGCGGAACCGCGGGGGTGGTGAAAGAACGAAGTGCGTTTTCAATAGCGATGAAAAGCCCCGCGTTCTGGTTCGTTGCTGCGGGCTTCTTTTTTATGGGTATTGGTACGCTTGGCATCCTGAACCACCTCGTGCCCTATGTCAGGGACATGGGCGTGTCGGTGAAGACCGCCGGCTTGGTGCTTGGGATTTTTGGAGGAACCGGAGCCATAGGAAAGATAGGATTCGGGCTGCTGTCGGAGAAGTTCTCCGTCCGGTACGCCGTAATGCTGTCCTTCAGTCTTCAGGCGACGGGGGCATTCATCCTCCTCCAAGCGACCAGCCTCCCAGTAGTCTGGCTTTATGTGGCCGTGTCGGGGCCGGCTTCGGGAGGCGTTATGACCGTGCTGCCTCTATCGGTGGGCGCGCTCTTTCCCCTTCGCGTCTTTGGCACGGTGTTTGGTTTGGTGAATCTCGCTTTGTCGACGGGAGCTTCCATCATTGGGCCTCCGTTGGCAGGGTTCCTCTATGACCACTACGGCTCCTACAACATACCGTTCACCGCGTTCATCGGGATGTACCTCTGCGCCATCGTCCTCATCTACTTCGCCTGGGGCGTCAGCCCTCGCTTGCGAGGAGCCAAGGTAGCCTTCGAGGGCTAACGTACTTTCCTCCGTTGCTGTTCAGCGCGCGCTTCCCATATTGCTTCCTCCCACTGTTTGAACACGTCTGGTTGGCTTGGCGTGGGCGCCTCTATATACTGAAGCGCCAAATGACACAGCACTTTATTAGGCGCTGGCGCAGGAGCCGACATGGTTACCAAGGATCGATTGGACCGTGACATCATTGCGATGCGCGTTGCCCGCGAGTTCCAGGACGGCATGGTGGTGAACCTGGGCATTGGCATACCCACCCTCTGTTCCAATTACCTGCCGGAGGGCCGCACGGTCATCTACCACTCGGAGAGCGGAGTGCTCAACTACGGCCCGCTGGTCCCCGAGGGCGAAGAGGACCTCGATTTCATCAACGCAGGCGGCCAGTTCATATCGCTGCTGCCAGGATCGTCCTTCTTTCATTCCGCTGACTCCTTCGCCATGATCCGCGGCGGCCACATCGACGTCACAGTGCTGGGCGCTCTCCAGGTCTCGGAGGCGGGGGACCTTGCCAATTGGCTGATTCCCGAACGGGGCATCGGCAACGTCGGCGGGGCTATGGACTTGGCCGTCGGGGCAAGGACCGTCATTGCCGCCATGGAGCACAACGACCGCAACGGCGACCCCAAGGTCGTCAAGGACTGCACTTATCCGCTGACAGCCAAGGCCTGCGTCAGCCTGATCGTCACCGACCTGGCGGTGATCCAGGTGACGCCCTCGGGCCTGGTGCTCAAGGAGATGGCCCCTGGCTGGACCTACGAAGAAATCCAGGCACAGACGGGCGCTCCGCTCACGCCCGCTGATGATTTGGGGGAGATCACGCTGTAGAGACGCGGCGATTGGGAATCTGAGACTTTTATTTATCGCTGGGAGGCATTGTGGACGAGCAGAACCGAATCCAGTGGATATACTCGACCCCAAACGACCAAGAGCTAGAAGAGCGCTATGACCAGTGGGCTGGCGACTACGACGCTGATGTGACCACCACCCACGAATACCGAGCCCCTGCACTGATCGCTGAGTTGGTCAGCCAGTTCGTTTCCAAGGACGCCCGCATCCTTGATGCTGGTGCTGGGACAGGGCTGTCGGGCGAGGCGCTCGCTGCGGCTGGCTATGGCGACCTCGTGGCTATGGACATTTCGGAGGGAATGCTGGATGTGGCCCGAAGCAAGGGCGTGTATAAGGATGCACGCCGCATGGCCCTCGGCGAGCACTTGGACTTCGAGACCGGCAGCTTCGGTGCGGTGGTCGCGGTCGGCGTATTTACGCAAGCCCACGCCCCGGCCAGCGCCTTCGATGAACTGGTCCGAGTCACAAAACCTGGCGGCCACGTGGCCTTCACGCTTTCAGTTCCGTCATATGAGGAAGCGGGCTTCAAGGAGAAGTTCGCTGAGTTGGAATCAGCGGGAAAGTGGGAACTGGCAGACCGCACCGAGCCGCAGCAACTTACCTCCGGCGCTTTCTTCCGTAGGCTTTCAGTTAGATCGAGGCCTAGTCAGGAGCGTCTGCGGCGAAGAACTTGCCGGGGACGGGCACGCCAGGAATGGCGCCGGTCTTGTTGGCTGGGTCGTGGCCGGGGAGGGCATTGCCGTCTGGACCAATCCGGTCGTCTTTGCCGATCTTCTTGTAGGGGTTCCCCTCGGTGCCGGTACCTACCCGCAGCATTACCAGGTTACCCTCGCCGCTGCTCTGGAAGTTGTAGAGCGCACCCTTGGGTATCATCATGCCCTCGTTCTTGCCTACCACCGTCGTGCTGCCGTCTCCGGCGTAAAAGGTGGCCTGGCCTTCCAAGACCACGAAGGCGTGGTCCTCTGTGGTGTGGGCGTGAAGGGCGTTTTCGCCACCCTCAGCGTAGACCTTTACATGCATCCACAGGTCGCTGGTGTCGGCCAGGTGTTTGAAGGAGTTCCCTGCTGATAGCAAGGGCGTCTTCATGCTGAAAGGCATCTGTTCTACTGCTTGTTCCGTAACCATTGTTGCCTCCTGGGTGCTAAGGGCTTGTTGGACGCGATTATATGACGGAAAAGGTTCGCGTGCACCCTTTGGGGGGCGCTGTTTGGGCAAATGGTTTGCTGCAGCTAGCGCCGCCCTCCCACGATCCCGCCCACGAAAGGTTTAGGGATTTGGGGGACGCCCCCAGACCCCCGGCGGTGCGTTGCCCCTGCACCCCAGCCTGCGGCGCCTACTCTTGAGGTGGCGAGTTCAGGGCTCTATGAAATCCTTCGCCGCTTGCTCTGACCGGAAGGGAGTGAGGTAGGTTGTGACGGCGTGGCTCTGACAGTATAATTCCACACGCGACTCCAGAAATTAAAAGGGGGGCATATGCCAACGAGCCCGACGTATAAGAAATGGGTGGAAGCCCAAGGGATTCCCATCCACAGTGGTTACTACATTGAGGACCTGCGCACCGTTGAAGTAGGTCCATGGTCCGCTCGCGAATGCAATGCGGCCTTTATTGATGTCCTTGGCCTTGAGGGCGTCGCCGAGATTCGCGTAACCGAAATCCCGCCTGGCAAGACCTTGCCGCCGCTCAGGTCGGTGGCGGAAGAGGCTGTCTACGTGCTGGACGGCGTCGGTCAGACATCGGTCTGGGTAGGTAAGGAAGAGAAGCGCATCAATTTCGAGTGGGACAAGCGCAGCATGTTCATACTCCCACCCAACGTGAAGCACCAATTCACCAACATGCAGGGCAACAAGCCGGCCCGGCTGGCGCACGTTAGCTATATGCCAGTCGCCATGTCGGTTTGGCCGGACCCCGAGTTCATCTTCAACAACCCCTATGTGAACACTAATGTCCAGGCGACCGAAGGCGGGCAGTTCGCCACCGCCAAAGCCGTGGATGTTCCCAAGGACGGCTTCCGCAACATTACCGTTCAGTGGTGGGGCAACTTCTTCCCTGACCTAGCGGCGTGGGATAAGTTGGAATCTCACACGGTGAGAGGCAGCGGCGGCTCTGTGCTGGACCTTCGCTTCCCCAACAGTGAGATGACGGGCCACATGTCCGTGTTCCCATCAGGGAGATACAAGAAGGGCCACCGTCACGGGCCAGGTGTGGTTATCATCATCCCCGCTGGTGACGGCTACTCACTCATGTGGGAAGAGGGCAAAGAGAAGATCGTTATACCCTGGCACGAGGGCAGCCTCTTTGTTCCCCCCAACCGTTGGTTCCACCAGCACTTCAACGTTGGCGGCTACCCTGCCCGGTATCTAGCAATGCACACGCTGCCAGTGTTCAGCCGCAGCGAGAAGCTGGAAGACAAGAAGAACGATCAGATCGAATACCCTGATGAGGATCCGTTGGTCCAGGAGTTGTTCCACGAAGAACTGGCGAAGCGGGGCCAGAAGAGCGATATGCCGGACGTGGCCTACAAGGACTACGACTTCAAGTGGACCCAGGCAGCAACTGCTTCCCTCGTCTCCTAGGCAACAGAGTTAACGGAGAACAAAAGAGGGGCGTCCCAATTGTCGGGGCGCCCCTCTTTTTTGTTTCCACAAGTTTTCCTAGCTCACGTCGCCCGGTGCTTCTTGCCGGTACTCTTCCAGTGCGCCTTGTAGCTTGGGCCACGCCTTCAAGCTAGGGTCCATCTCCAGCATCGCCGTCGCCTGTTCGCGTGCGCTGGCTAGGATCTCCGTGTCCGAGAGGCGAGCGACCCTAAGTTGCGGCAGGCCGCTCTGCCTGGTGCCAAAGTAGTCGCCGGGACCGCGAATGCGCAGGTCTTCCTCCGCCAGTGAAAACCCGTCATTGGCCCCCTCCACAATCTCCAAGCGCTGACGAGCCTCTTGGGATGCGTTCTCAGCCATGAGAATGCAGTAGCTCTGGTCCTTTCCTCTGCCCACGCGGCCTCGCAACTGGTGCAGCTGCGATAGCCCAAACCGGTTGGCTCCTTCGATGATGATGGCCGTGGCGTTTGGTACGTCGATGCCAACCTCAATGACCGGAGTGCAGACCAGTATGTCTGTGTCGCCGCGGCGGAAGCTGTTCATAGCTTCACCCTTCTCGGCCAGGGACATGCGGCCGTGGAGAAGCCCAAGGCGGAGGTCGGGGTAGATTTCACCGGACAAGTGGTCGTATTCCTCGGTGGCAGCCCTGGCAATCACCACCTCCGACTCCTCAATCAACGGACAAACGACGAAGGCCTGATGGCCCTCTTCCACCTCCTTGCGGAGGAACTTGTAGGCTCGATGGCGGTCGGAGGCATCCAGGCGTCGGGTTTTGACCGGCAGGCGGTCCTTGGGCATCTCGTCGAGCGTGCTGAGGTCCAGGTCGCCGTAGAGGGTCAGGGCTAAGGAGCGCGGGATCGGCGTGGCCGACATCACAAGCATGTGGGGGTTGCCGCCCTTCTCTCGCAACGCTGATCGCTGTCGCACGCCGAAACGGTGCTGCTCGTCGATTACTACGAACGCCAGACGGGGAAATTCGACGTCTTCCTGTATCAAGGCGTGAGTGCCAATGGCGATGTCCATCTCGCCCTCCGCCATCAGGCGGTGCATCGCAGTCTTAGCTTTGCGAGTCTGCCCCCCCACCAGCAGGCCTACGACCACCGGTCGAGGGTACCCTTCCAGATGGATTACCAGTCGAGTAGGCGAAGGCTTGTCAACGATCGAAGCTTCCAACAGCCGCTCAACGGTCAGGAAGTGTTGTTCGGCAAGGACTTCTGTGGGAGCCAGCAGGACGCCCTGGAAGTCGCATGCCGCCGCGGCAAGGAGTCCTGCCAGAGCGATAACGGTCTTTCCGCTGCCTACCTCGCCCTGGAGCAGGCGAGTCATGGCTTTCGGCACGGCTATGTCCCGCGTTAAATCGCCGAGAACCCGCTCCTGCGCAGAGGTCAGAGAGAACGGCAACGTTTTCAAGAACGAGTCGACGATGCCAGGCGCGGGTGTAATGGGTTGAGCCGGGGCGTCGTCACGATGGGCGCGGCGGTAGGAAAGTACAGCCAACTGCATCAGGAAGAACTCGTCGAAGGCCAGCCGTCGCCGGGCTTCATCGCGTTCTTCAACCGAGTCTGGGTAGTGGAATTGCTGTATGGCCCGGGACAGGCGCATGAGGCCGTTGCGCTTGACGACCTCTGGAGGCACGGGGTCCTCTAACTCCGTAGCGAACCCATCCACCACCTGCTTGACCAGTCGCCGTAGCGGACGCAGGGTCAGCCCGTCCGTCAGGGGGTAGACGGGAACATGCCGCCCTGTGTGTACGAGATTACCGTCGCCGGTCAGGAGTTCGTGTTCAGGGTTCTCCATGACCAGCGAGCCCCGGTAGACATTCACCTTGCCGCTGATGATGATCCGGCTCTGCGGTCGCAGGTTTCGGGCCATGTGAGGCTGGTTGAACCAGACGATCCGGAAGTTGCCGGTGTCGTCCCCAACGATAGCCTCACTGCTGCGCCTGCCGCCCAGGAAGGATGTCTTTGCTTCCCACACCACGGCGGCCACGGTCTGCTCCTCACCGGGGCGGAGGTCCCGAACCTGTGTGATTCGGGAGTAGTCGATGTGCCTGTTCGGGAAGAGGTACAGAAGGTCTCGGACAACGCGAACGCCTAGTTTGGCGAGCAGAGGAACCGTCCGAGCAGTGACGCCTCCGAGGACGATAACGGGACTATCAAGGGTGGGCTTAGGCTTTGGCTTCGGCGTTCGGGCTGGTGCTTTCGCCGGAAGGGGCGGCCCATTGGACGCAGCTATAGTCGGTGCAGGGGGAGTTGGTGGCCGCTTTCGCGTTGCTGGGAGCGTGTGGGTCGGCTGAGCGCCAGATCCCGTGGCGCGCTCGACGGTCGCCGACAGCCGCCCCATCCAGGTGGCCCTTTGGCGGCTGTCCATGCTCCCATAGAGATCATCAAGAAGCCCGGCTTCCCTCAGACCCTGGAGCGCTTGCCCATCGCTGGAAGAGGGCCCGGCGACGACCTCAGCCCATTGGGCCAAGAACCGGTCCAACCCACCAACGACCGCGGAGTCCAGATAGCCGCGGGATCGCTCTAGGTCAAGGATCTTGAGAAGGGCGTCCAGCCGGGATGAGGCCAGAGGTTTGGGCATAGCTTTCCTCAGGCGTCATTGTACCGCACGCGGCACCGTGGAATAGGGCCGGATGACGGGTGGTGAATAGCGGGCGCAGGAGAGGGCGAACAAAGGGGGTGGTTGCGCCGGCGTCTGGGAACCACCCCCTGAGAGGCAACTAAACAAAGGGCCGTTTATAAACCGGCTGATCGGCGCAAGGGATCAATCCATTCAGCCCTATTCAGCCTGCAGGTATCTTGTAAATCGTGAACCGTACGGAGAAATCCGGCTGGCCGTACGCTCTGCCCCATCAGATGTCATATTCACTCCGAGGGTGTGTTCGATAAGAATTCGCATGCCCACGAGGTCGCTCACGAGTTGCTGGATTCGAGCTTCATCCATCGAATCCAGCAGTCGCCGACGCAATGTGCCAATGATAGAGCCCATCATTGCATTGTTAGGGGGAGCTTCTTCACGGGCATAGGCTCTGATAATGCTCAGATGAGCCGGTTGCAGCTGTTCCAATGAACGCACAAAACCGAGCTGCTCATCGTAGTCTTGCCAGGGTTGCATAATCGCATCCGCCAGGAAACTAGCGTACACCTTTCGCTTTTCCTCCGACCGCTCGTCTGCCACCCGTCGGAGCGTCTGTTCAAACAACTCCTCAAAATCCTCAGATCGCACATATTCGTCGTTAGTGTCCGGCAACTCATGGGTGTGCTCTCCCATTTTCTGAGCCAGGTCGTAGATCGTCTCGTACACCCGCTGCTGCCGACGAGCGCCAGCGACGCCCCCAACCATGTTGCTCACTGGGCCGCCTAGCACGGGGATGGCGCTCAGTAACAATGCAGCTACTTCGAGGTTGTCAGCTACGTTATCGACCGGTTGGATTGATGTACTGCCCTCGATCTCTTCCTGGTCTTGTCAAGGTTCCTGTATCATTGGTTACCCCCTTACATGCGTTCAAGGTTGCCGGTATTGGCTGGCTGGATACCCATTTCCTTTGCTTTGGCAGGCGGACAGATTATAAGCCGCTTCAGCACAAGGCTGCTTCGGCCAAAAGGGGGTCGAAAAATGGAATTTGCTAGCAATGGCGGGGGCTCCGGAAGCAGGGTGGGGCAAAAGGAATTCCTTTTGCCTATCTCCATTTTCGGCTTGTGCTAGTGTGGGGACATGGTAAATGTTCACAGGCTCCACCCCGATGCTGACGCTGGGCTGTCTCAATTCCTAATGGTTGTGGCTGCAGTTGCCGCGGTAAAGGCGGGGAAGCCAGCCCTCGTCGATGTGGGTGCCACAAGCGGCTCGTTATTGATTGACGGCCCACGTTTGATCAGCCAAATGCGAAAAGCGAGTATTGGGCAGATAGAAAGAGCTCTCCGTCCTCTCTACAACGAATCATGATCAGTGCCTACCAGGCCATCAAGGATAAACACAGCATCAAAGCCTGCGACGATAGGCCAGCTGTTGAATTTCTTCGCCATGTGCGGAATGCCTCCGCTCATGGGAACGTCTTCTACCTGAAAGGCAAGGAACCGAGGAAACAGGCTGGGTGGAGGGGGAAGGAGATTATCAAGCCGCTTGACGGGACGACCTTGCTGTACAGCTTTCTGAAGCCAGGAGATGTGCTGCAACTAGTAGATGATGTTTTCCAACTCGTGGACCCCGTGGCCTAATCACGCCTTTTCCATCTCCAGAGTCTGACCCGCCACACCCCTTCCCCGTCATTGACTATGTGGCTAACGCTGTGGTGTACGCATTGCTGTGGGTGACAGCTTGAGGAGCGTCACCTCACTGGCGCCTAGGTCTCCGTTCCTGGCCCTGGATCCAAGGGCGCCTTCCAGCAGAGGCCGGCTTCCGGGCCTACAGTGCCCCGGTACTCCTCTGAAAAGCGCAGCATGAGGTCCGCATCGAAGGTATCGAGTTCCAGGATGTGGCCCCAGGTAGTCATGGCAATGGTGCTGTCCATTTCCCAAGGTGTCACGATCACGCATAGGGGGAAGGAATCGAGGCCCCTGGCGAAGTCTTCAATCTGCTTGATGAGTTCTGGGTCTTCGGTGTCGTACCAAATGGCCATGACGCCGTGCTCCATGCTATGCACCACCTGCTCCTTCACGGCTGGTGTGAGGTAGATCCCGTGCTCGGTCCAACGGGGGGCGTGCCTGCCTGATGTCGGAGGGTTGGTGTTGTAGTCGTCCACGACCTCGCCTTGGGCGACGTGGGTGCGCGGGAGGACCTCCACGGCCCGGCCCAATCCAGGGTCCTGATTCTCGACTGTTGGCGCAGGCTCGACTGTTTCGGTCGGGACGGCGGTATTGGTGGGTTCGATTCTGGGGGTTGGGGCAAGAGTCGCAGTAGGCGCTGCCGTTGCCGTTGGGGGTATGTCCGTGCTGACCGGTGTTGGAGTCGCCTGCCTGCTGCCGCAGGCGGCTGCCAGTGCAACCAGAGAGATTAGGGCGAAGGACGCCCACAACTTTATGATCATGAATTCCTGATGCTTTTTACCATTTAACGTTGCGTAAGGGGAACCGCTCGACCATGGGTAGGGGAGGGTCTGAGACACGGCCCCTACCAAACCTCGCTTGGGCCTTTACGAGCCGCAGCGCGCACTGCAGGCCGTGGTTTTCAACGTTGGGTCAGCGGACGAGAACAGCGGTTCCCACTGTGCCGGGACCAGCGTAGGTGCCCACTACCGGCCCTATGCGCCCCATGATTATGTTTAGGTCGTTCCCGCCGATGCCACGAATTTCCTGCGCCAGCGCCTCGGCATCTTCAGGCGCCGTGGTGTGCATAACGCCTGCCTCCTCGATATCGCCCAAATCGCTCACTGCTTTCACCACTCGCGCCATTGCTTTGGCTCGGGTCCTAGCCTTGTCCAGTGGGTGCACCTCGCCGTCCCGGCAGAAGAGCACCGGGCGTATGTGCAGCAAAGAGCCAAGGAATGCCTGCGCCTTGCCAATTCGGCCGCCTTTTTCGAGGTAGTGCAGCGTCTCCAG
>Ga0114996_10005928_pt1 | contig 14219 bp, 13 predicted proteins | sample ArcticOcean_MG_C_4_FD_87039 | JGI IMG/M metagenome (GOLD analysis project Ga0114996, IMG submission 87039) | Marine microbial communities from western Arctic Ocean - ArcticOcean_MG_CB4_134 | ecosystem: Environmental > Aquatic > Marine > Oceanic | place: Arctic Ocean: Canada Basin | collected...
CAATTCAGGAAAGCCCGATGGCGCTGCCGCACTCTACATCGACGGAGTACGCCGGGCGTGGACCGAGGGCTATCGCCACCAGCTCACCTGGGACATCGCCGACCTCACCATCGGCCTCGGCCAACGCTACGCCGGCCGCATCGACGAACTCCTCATCCTCGACCGGGCGCTTTCGGCAGAGGAAGTTCAGGAGTTGAACCAACTGGAGTCACCCCTTGTCGAAACCCTCTAGGTAGGGGACTGGGGAAGAGCGAGATTGCCATGGGCCCCTCGCAATGACGGGCGGGGTCAGGGTACGGGGAAAGACGGTGAACCAGAACCCTCCTCCCAAGTGTCCACCTCAACCCCTGCATTCGGCCCACCCTTCGACAAGCTCAGAACAGAGCTTCAGAGGTCATCCCGGTTTAGCGGGGAGCTTCAGCCCCCCACTAAAAGAAAAAAAGGAACAATCGCTTTTTCGCCAGCAGCTGCATTCGCCGCCGCTTTCTGACATCTGATATCTGAAGTCTGATATCTGAAACCTTACATCTGGCTACATCTCTTATGCCTCTACCTACTCCCATCACCACCAGTTGGGACGACCTCCTGGAGGGCGTCACCAGCGCCGACGAATGGTCAGCGAAACGTGAGGTTGTGGCCTCGAACTTTCGCGCGCTCATTCTCGAAGACGCAGCTCCCGAGCCTCCACAGAATCTTCAGATAGAAATCGAGAGCCAGTGGGAAGCCGACGGATTCACGATCCGGTACATCAGTTACAATGTGGAGTCGGACGAGCGGGCGAAGGCCTATCTCGCCATTCCCAACGGCCCGGTTCCCGAAGGCGGCCTCCCCGGTGTCCTCTGCATCCACGGCACCACCAACTGGGCGGCTCGTCGAACCCTGGGCATCCCCCCTTTGCCCGAAGATCCACACGCAGACAAACCGATGGCAGGGCTTACCTACGCCCGCGAACTGGTTCGGGCCGGCTACGTCACCCTCTCCCCCGAACACTTCTGCTGCGCCAGCCGTCTGCCGGAAGAGGGACCGTACGACACGGCGGCATTCTACCGCAAACATCCCAACTGGTCCGCCGTCGGCAAGTTCACCTACGAGAACCGGGTCGCCCTTACACTCCTGGGCGGCCTCCCCGAAGTCGACGCAGAACGACTGGGTGCAACTGGACATTCCCTGGGCGGCCAGGGCACCATCTGGCTCTCCGCCCTCGACGAACGAGTCAAATGCGCGGTGCCAAGCTGTCCGGCAGGCGCCTTCAGAGAGAATCCGCAGCCGGAAGCCTGGTCAAGAGATCACTGGTACATCTACTTTCCACAGATCCGGGAACAGCTGCTGGCGAACGAACGCATCATCTGCGACTTCCATGAGATGTTCGCCCTGATTGCGCCCCGTCCCTGCATGGAACTCTTCGCCCTGAACGACGGCAATCTCACAATGAATCAGCACCGGGTGACCATGCACGCCCGCCTGGGGGAGCTCTACCACCTCCTGGATGCCGACGCCGCACATGCTTTTCTAACCTTCGGCGACGGCCACAGCGTCCCCGACCTGTCTCGCGCCGTCCTCGTTGCCTGGATGGATCGCTGGCTCAAGCACGGCGGCAACCCCCTCGGCGCCTGGGACAGCCGCCCCACTCCCTCACCTGACCTGGACCCCGCCCTATGAGCAAACGCCCACCCATCCGAAAACACATTGACGCACGGATGAGGAAGCGGTGGCGTCGCGACCGATTCCCCAGCATCCTCATCACGGGCGGGGCCTCTCCCCTGGCGCAGGTCCTCGTCTCCCAACTCTCGGACACAAACAATCTCATCCTCTTCGACGATGCCCCGATCGCGGAGGCCGAGAACGTCAGTGTCCTCCGCGGAAGTCTCCTGAACGACGATGACGTCTGGCGGGCTCTTCGCAACGTCGACGCCGTCGTCCACATCGCTTTGCCCCCGGTCGCCCTTCTCACCAACGCCAACGACCGCGAACACCACCTCCTCGACCTCGCGGGAAGAGGCACCTATACCCTCTTCGATGCCGCCATCGATGCAGGCGTAAAACGCTTCGTCATCGTCTCAACCCTGGAACTGTTCACTTCAAGTCCAGACGACGCATACATCACCGAAGAGTGGCAGCCGCTCCCCGCTCTGGACCTCACGAACGTGGCGCCCTACCTGTCAGAGAACGTCGCCCGAGAATTCGTCCGCGACTATCCGATCACCGCAACCTGCCTCCGAGTAGGTTCGCTCTCATCAGCCGAGGATCCTGCGGACACGTCCAGCCTCCTTGCCGTAGACACCCGAGACGCAGCCCAGGCAGTCGTCAAAGCTCTCGATCGCAAAGCGTCCGACAGCGCCAGCTGGACGCGGCGCTGGTCCCTTTATCACATCACCGCAAACTATCCCAACCCGCGCTACCTCATCAACAAAGCCAAACAGCAGCTCGGGTATGAGCCCGTGCACAAGCTCGACGCAGTCTGACACAGACTATCGCAAAGCGCAATGGACAATCTTCAATAATCATTGCGCCAGAATCCAGACTTTTTCCGACGCTGTAAAACCGGCGCGGCACCACCTCATCTGCCCTTGCCCGGCACCTGGCCGAGCACTTCGCTGCCGTTCAGCACAGGCTCCGTCGAAAGGCCTCTGCCGTAGACTTTGCCTTCTGATGACTGACCTCTGACCTCTGACAACTGACACCTTTCCTTGCCCTCTGCCGTACCTTGCCACCTCGAGGTTCCCAGATGCCCCCTTCACTTGATTCTCCCTCAAACGTCCTCATTCTCGGCGCCTCCGGTATGATCGCGCCCACCATGATCCCCGGCCTGGAATCCAGCTACCAACTCCGGCTAGCCGACCTCTCCCCGCACCCCGACGGAAAGGAGATCGTCCCCGTCGACATCACCTGCTACGATCAGGTGCTCGCTGCGTGCATGGGGATGGATGCCGTCATCAACTTCACCGTCAACCGGGGCGATCCAGTCTTCAGCTGGAAGGTGAACCTCAACGGCGCCCACAACGTGATGAAGGCGGCCGCCGAATGCGGAATCGAGAAAGTCATTCACACGGGCCCGCAGCAGGTCTGGTCCGAGTACATCCACGACTTCGACGTCGAAGACCCGCCGCTTCGCCCGGGCACCTCGCTCTACATGCTCACCAAGCACGCGGCCATCGACCTCTGCAGGATCCACGCCCGCGAATCACGGATCCACACCCTCTTCATGCTGTTCAACAGCATCGCGCCAACGCCTGAGGCTCCTCTGGTTGCCGACGACTTCCACCCCTTCAGCGTCACCCTGGACGACCTCGAGCACGCCCTGCGTCTTGCTCTTGAGCTGGACGAAGTGCCCGACTACTTTCAGACGCTCAATATGCTCAGCTACCGAGGAAAGGGTAAATACGGCGGAGAAAAAGCCAAGCGCATCCTGGGGTTTGAGCCGCAGGAAAAAGTGGAGCGCTACTACCGCAGGGATCCCGGCGGAGCAACCGTATCGTGAACGCAAGGTTTCTGACGTGAACCCCGTGGAACAAGCCCTCGCGGAATTTGTGACGTCGGTTCACTACCAAGACCTGCCCACATACGCACAACGCCAGTTGATTCGGGCCCTCGGGGATCTGGTTGGCGTAAGCATTGCCGGCCTCGGTACGGAATCGGCGAACATCGTGCTCCGCCTGGCTGGGCGTCTCTTTCCGGGGAATGAGGCGACTGTGGTGGGACGTGGACGCACCTGTTCAGCCGCTGGCGCCGCCATGGCAAACGCGGCAGCCGCCAGTGCTCTGGACCTCGACGACGGTTACCGACCCGCGAAAGGGCACCCGGGCGCCATCGTCGTGCCCGCCGAGCTCGCTTCTGCTGAGAAGAACGGATCATCGGGCGCCGACTTCCTTGCGGCCATCGCAGCAGGCTACGAAACAGGTCTGCGAACAGCTGTGGCCTGGCACACTTCACGCGAGACCTATCACGGATCCGGATCCTGGGGCTCGGTGGGTGCGGCCGCCGCTTGTGCTCGACTGGCCGAGCTCTCACCGGAGCAGACACTCCAGGCTCTCGCCATCGCCGAGTTTCACGCCCCACTGGCTCCCACAATGGCGTCTGTAGACCATCCCTCCACTGCGAAGAACGCCGTCTACTGGGGCGCCGTCGTCGGCCTGACGGCCGTTGAGCTGGCAGCCGAGGGCTTCACCGCTCCCCCCTCCACTCTCGCGTCCGTCGTATCCTCCGTGGACACCCTCGGTACGGACTGGTGGTTGGAGCGGATCTACTACAAATTCATGCCCTGCTGCAGATGGGCGCAGCCGGCTGTCGCCGGGGTCGTCGCCCTACGCGAGAACCACGGAATCGATCCTGAATCTATACAGCGCGTATCGATCCGGACCTTCTCGGCCGCCGCCCGTCTGAACGTCACGTCACCCAAAACGACGGTCGACGCGCAGTACAGCCTGCCGTTCCCGGCCGCTTGCGCGCTGCTGCACGGAAACCTGTCGGTTGCCCACATAACCGGCAATGGCCTCACCGACCCGAAGGCGCTTGAGCTCGCCTCACGCGTCGATATGAGCACGGACTCGGAGCTCGAATCACGTTTCCCGGAGGAAGCGCTGGCAAGGGTAACCGTCATCCTGAAGGACGGTCGGGAGCTGACCATCGGCCCCATCGCCGCCTCCGGCGACGCCGACACGCCTCCCACCGACGCCGAACTAAGGTCCAAGTTCATGGAACTGTCCCAACCTGTCCTCGCTAGCGACAAGGCGGAAGCCCTTCACCAGCGTATCCTCGGCTGTCCCGAACTCACCGACATCCGCCGCCTCACCGAACTGCTGGGAGATCTTCACCAGTAACCCGAGCTTTCTCTTCCCATTGCTCTTTACGTTCTACCTTGCCCATGCGCGAATTCGAAGCCGACATCGGACGTGACGGTACCATCTACCACCTCTCGTGGCACGGCCACGCTGTAACAGCGCGGCACTACGATCTGCCGGAGAACACGTCTCCCAACCGCCAGAACTACTTCGAGTTCGATCTCCGGGCGCCCTTCATCGACAACCTAGGTCTCCAGGAACGGGGCATCGAAAGCCCTCCCGAAGCTGTCTTCCGAGCCGCCGAGCGTCTGTCACAGCGTCTTCGCAACTGGCAGAAGGGTCGCGACCTGCGGTCGATCCCGCAGGATTGGGGCGACGTCGTCGAGCATGTCTACGAAGTCCGTGGGGACCGTACCCCGAAGTACCTGAACGGGCGCGGCGGCGTCTACTTCACCGGCGAGCTGGGCGACGTCTCCGAAGGGCGCATTGAACGTTTGATCGGGTCCGCCAGAATCGAGCGTCTGGCTGGAACGGCCAGTATTGGACAGATGTGGGGGCGGTCCTGCATCGAGGAGATGGACGGAAACGCTCGGGTTGAGTCGACCTGGCAGGCGGCGCGCATTGAGCACATGAAGGGAACCAGCATCGTCGACATGACGTGCCAGTCCTCTTCAATCGGCCGTCTCGACGAGAACGCGCGAGTTCTCATCATGAACGGCGCCACCCGGGTCGACGGCCTCTTCGGAAGCGCCTTCTGCGCCTGCGGCGCCGACGGCAGCGTCAACACCCCCGACGCGTCACACGTGAACACCCTCGACCTCTCAGCCAACCACCGGTGGAAAGCCGTCGTCGTCGTCCCAGAGGGGGAACCGATTTACGCCTGACGGTGTCCGCCTTTTCTTACTTCTCACCTTTCACTTTTTACTCTTCTTCATGCCCTCCTTCCCCATAGGCCACACCGCCTACCACCTCCGTACGGCAACCGTTGCCTCGGGCCCCGCTGTTGTCTCCGGCTGCTACGACGGTGGCGTCCTCTGCCATTCGCCCTCCGGCGCCCTCCTCTGGCAGGCCAACGCCGGAGGCCACTTCCCCTTCGACCTCGCAGTCGCCGACTTCGACGCTGACGGCTTCGACGAAGTCCTCGTCGCCACGGCCGCCGGAATCCTCTACGCCTTCGACCACGACGGTCGTCCGCTCTGGACGTTCGCGCAGACCGCTCCGCTGTTCCAAGTTGCCGTCGCCCGCAGAACAGACGGCGCGCCCGTCATCATCACCGGCGGTGTCGAGCATATCCTCACCGCGCTGTCGCCCGATGGTAAGGTGGCCGCCTCTCGCAGAACCGAAAACTGCATCCGCCACATCCGGCCGGGCCGACTCCTCGATAACGGAAAGCGTGAGGGCGTCGTCGTCACCACGACATCAGCAGGGCTTAACGGCGCCCTGTCTCTCTTCGTCTTCGACCCCGACACGTTGGACCCGGCCGTCTCCCGAAACGACATCGGCACGCACGCCCACGACTCCGGCAAACGCTTCTTCAGCCTGATCACTCTGGACATCAATGGCGACGGTGTCGACGAAATCGTAATGAGCAACAGTTGGGGCGAACATGCAAGATCTTCGCATTCGACTCAATGGGCGACCATCTCTTTACGCAATCCGATGAACTCATTCCCATCATCCCTTACCGGATGGTCCTGCTTCATCACATCGTCGTCCCGGACGACGAGTACATCCTGGGTCATTTCGGCAACGTCCTCATCCGCTACGAACTCGAGGGCGCCTGCCGCGACGTCATCAACGGTCCTTTCTCGTTCGCAGCGGCAGCCTTCGACGAGGCGTCGAGCACGCTCTTTATGGGCAGCGCTGTTGAAGGTGGTGACGAGATCGTCTGCCTCGACCTGAGCGACCCCGGGTGGGTTCATGAGTTCGAATCGCTGCAGCCGGTCGGCAAGCTCGCCCGGATCATCCAGAATCTCGAAACAGTCAACGAGCAGATCGCAAAGTTCACGCCCCCGCCCTACCAGCCTCCTTCCCGACCCGCCACTGTCGCAACGCGCTATCACGGGCGCCCGGAAGCGGCTCCATCGGAAGCCCGCCGGCACGGACCGATCACGTTCATCGCCGGCATCACCCTTAGCCAGGCGCACGAAACGCAGGACGAACTCTGGTGCAGGGACATCGATCATCGCCGCCGTTACGACCTTACCGCGGACGAAATCGTCGACATCGCACGTACCCAGGAAGGAAAAGGTGAAGCCTTCCTGATCTGGTCCGGGCACGTCGACGCCATCCACTTCCCTCTCTCGACCTTCGAACGGATCCTCGAGGCCGCCCCGAACACCCTATGGGGATTCGAGTTCGCCGAAATGGAAGGCGTCGACGACCACATGGCCGAGGTCGTCCGGGACATCATGCTCCCGCTTGCCAACCTCTGCCGAGCCCATGGCGGGAAGAAGATCATCATCCGGAACAAGAACATCTTCTGGAGCGGAACCTGCTACGTCCCATTCTAGAAACAGGTCCTCTTCGAGGAAGGCTACGGCGATATCTTCGTCCCCGCTCTGGAAGAGACGAACTGCCGAACGCACGACCTGAGCCTGATGGGCCGCGTCGGCATGTGGCGAACAGGCGCCGTCAACAGCTGGTCGTGCCGGATGGTAACCGATAACGCCAATTTCGACCGGATGTGGGAATGGGCCGGCCAACAGGTACTCACTCATCATATCCGACACCTGGTTTCGCGGGCCTCGTTCGGAGCCGACATATTCGTCAACGACATCCATCAGGGCCCGTTCTCGGCCGGCCTCTACAAGCAGTTGGAACCCTTCTACGACATGCTGGAGAAGGGCATCGTCCGCATCCCGGAGCATGACGAACTGCTCTCCGTTTCAGAGGTCGCCATCGGCATGGAGAGTCCGCCGTCAGACCTGTTCATCCAGCACGGAACGAATGGGCATCGCTATCGTTACCCCGACCACCAGCATCGCCCGATGGTCTTCGACCGTCTCGACGCCTACTGGGCAGGTGCGCCTCTTGCTGAGTACGACTTTTCCCGCTACGGATGTGACATTCAGCGCAGGATGTGTAACTTTCTACCAGTGCTTCCATACGGTCTGGTGCCCATTCTGCCTGCCGACGCGTCGCCCCCCGGCACAACCCTCATCCGTACCGACGGTGAGCTGTTTTACGACGAAACGGGCGCAGCGTGCTCGGCCGAAGCCTATCGACCCACGGTCGAGGCAGCGTTGCGGGAAGCCGCCGATCGTCTCCCCATCCGAATCAACGGCGACATCCACGCGTCCGTCGTCCGACTTGACTGCACGCACGTCCGGGTCACCCTCATCGACCCTGGCTACCTCGATCCCGACGACCGGGAAGGCGCCATCGTCCTCCAGCATCTGGAAGGCGTCGCCTGCACCGACATCCTCAGCGGCGAAGCCCTGCCCATCGTCAACAACCGAATCGACGTCCGAGTGCCCGCAGGTGTCTTCCGAATCGTGGACATCGAGCATCAGTTAGCAATTAGCATTTAGCATTTAGCATTTAGCATTTAGCATTTAGCAGTAGACTTTGCTTATCTGACCCCTGACAACTGATCACTGATAACTTCCTTTGCCCTCTCCTTGGAGTCCTCCCATGAAACGACTTCTCCTACTTCTGCTCCTCCTTCCGCTCGCTTGCGGCGGCTCCGACAGCCCAAGCTCCAACACCCAGCTCCCAACGGGTCCCGCCGACGGCGCCACCGATGAGCCATATGAAGCGGTTCCTGCCGTAACTCCCGATCAGATGCCGGAAGGGAACACAGGGCTTGCGGCGCAGTATCCAGGTGACACCGGTATCCAGGACGATCCCGCCGTCGTCTTCGTCGAGACCTTCGAAGGGCTCAATATCTCTTCGTCCCTCCAAAACCGGTGGGAAAGCGTCAGCAATCCGCAGCTCATGTCTTTCGACGCGGACATACCCGCAGGCAGTTCCGGCACCCAGTCGCTTCTTGTCTCCCACGTCGGCGGCCCTACAACAGGCGGCCATCTCTACCGACGTCTCGGGAACGGCTACGACAAACTTTACTTCCGGTTCTACGTCAAGTTCGATGCCGACGCCAACCCCATTCACCACTTCGTCCACATGGGCGGCTACAGCCCCTCCACCGCCTTCCCTCAGGGCGGCGCAGGCGGTCGCCCCGCCGGGAATGAACGGTTCACCAACGGAATCGAGCCCCACGGCGGCAGCTGGGTGTGGGATCACTATGCCTACTGGAGCCGAATGCGCGGCAGTCCGCCACAGGGCCAGACCTGGGGCAACAGCTTCTTGCGCGACACGGCGCCAGATGTCGGCCGAGGTGAATGGGAATGCATCGAAGTCATGATGAAAATGAACGACGTGGGCGACAGCAACGGTGAGATGGCACTCTGGATAAACGGATCCCTGCAGAGCTATCTGGGCAAGGGCTTTCCGATGGGCAAGTGGATCTACGATAAGTTCAACCCCGGCCAGGGCGGCAGCAGCGTCTATTGGAGTGACGCGCAGGCGGATGGGGTCAACTTCACGGTTCCGTCGGAGGGCATTCCATTTGAAGGCTTTCGCTGGCGGACAACGGGGCAACTCAACCTCAACTTCTTCTGGCTCCTTGTCTATATTACCACCTCGCCCGCGAATAAAGTCACCGACGTCCGCTTCGACGACATCGTAATCGCCACCGACTATATCGGGCCCATCAGCCAGTAGCCTTCCGTCTGAGAATGAGGGAACCCCTGAGAACGTTTATCAGCGCCATCCTCCTCCCGCTTGTTTTTGCCGGCGCGGCCTCAGCACAGGAATCAGGCATCGCGTCGGGCTATCCGGGCGATCTCGGTATCGAGGCTGACAGCTCGGTCATCTTCGTCGAATCGTTTGAAGGCATGTCCGTCGTCGACGACCTCCGCGATCGGTGGGAAAGCATCACCGCTCCTCAGATCATGTCTTTCGATTCACAGACGCCTCCCGGCAGCCACGGCGACCAATCGCTTCTCCTTGCACACGTGGGTGGAGAGAGCACCGGCGGCAACCTCTATCGGCGCTTCCTGCCCGGCTACGAGCACCTGTATATCAGGTTCTACGTCCGGTTCGCAGAGGACAGTTCGCCCGTCCACCATTTCGTCTTCTTCGGCGGCTTCAACCCGTCTACCCCCTACGCACAGGGAACGGCAGGGAGAATGCCGGACGGCGCCGACTTCTTCTCAACGGCCGCGGAACCCGGAACCTCCGTCTGGACCAGCTACACCTACTGGCCCGGCATGTCGGGCGCTCCGCCAAAGGGGGTCGGCTACGGCGCCAACTTCCTCGGCAGCGGTGGGCCTGCGGTCCGGAAAGGCCACTGGACCTGTGTCGAACTCATGATCAAATTGAATGCGATCGGGGAGCAGGACGGAGAAATGGCTATCTGGATCGACGGCGTCCCCACCACGCACCCCGAACCAGGGAAGCCCAGCGGCGTGTGGACCTTCGGCACCTTCCACGAAGGAAAGGGCGGCGAAGGCGTCCGGTGGAAGCGAGGGGCGGACTCCGCCGAACACTACGTGGCGTCTGAAGGGGGCGATCCGTTCCCCGGCTTCGAATGGCGGACGACAGAAGAACTCAGCATCAACTACCTCTGGCTCCTCGCCTACATCAGCGGCGCGCCCGAGGGCCACGTCAGCAACGTCTGGTTCGACAACATCGTCGTCGCAAGGGACTATGTGGGGCCGATAGAGGAACGGCAAAAGCCAGATGGCAAAAGGCAAAAGTAAAGCTGGTTTCTCTGCCGTTTGCCGTCTACCATTCCCCGTCTGCAATATGCCGTAGACTCTGCCTGTCTGACCCCTGATAACTGATAACTGATAACTTCCTTTGCCGTCCGCCCTCTGGCTTCTGGCTTCTGAAATCTGGCTTCTTCCATCTGCTTCTACAGGAGCTCTCCTTGAAACTCACCAAAGCCACCATCTACCTCATGAAAATCGGCGGACGTCACCCCGTCCTGGTCGAACTCGAAACGGACGAAGGGATCACAGGCGTCGGCGAAGCGGCCGTAGCCTATGGCACAGGCGGTACCGCCGCCGCGGGCATGATCAAAGACCTCGCAGAGCAGTTTCTGCCCGGTCGAAACCCATTCCAGATCGAGTCTATCTGGAGTGCGATGTACGATCACTCCTTCTGGGCGAAGGGCGGCGGAACCATCATCTTCGCCGGCATGAGCGCTATTGAAACGGCGCTCTGGGACATCAAAGGCAAGGCGCTCAACGTCCCCGTCTACGAACTCCTGGGCGGCAAGGTTCGCGACGGCGTCCGCGTCTACTCCAACGGCTGGTCGTTCCGAGCCAACACGCCGGACGAATTCGCACGCGCTGCGGAAAAGACCGTCAAGGACGGCTACGACGCCATCAAGCTCTACCCGCTGCAGACCCCTCTGAACGTCTCGCAGAGCGTCTCGAAGCAGGGCATCTTCAAGCATGTCGAACACCGCACCATCACGCGAGACTTCGAAAAACTCGCCTTCGACCGCGTCAAAGCCGTCCGCGACGCCGTTGGTTGGGACATCGACGTCCTCGTCGACATGAGCGCCTCTCTCACCGCCGACACCGTCATCCGACTCGGCCGGCGCATGGAAGAGCTCCAGCCCTTCTTCTACGAGGAGCCCGTCGACCCCTTCGACGTCGAAGCGCTCAAGAAAGTCTCCGACAACGTCCAGCTTCCCATTGCCGTTGGAGAGCGGCTCTACACGCGATACGGTTTCCGGCCCGTCATGGAACGCATGGCCGCCGACATCCTCCAGCCCGACATCGGCAACGCCGGCGGCATTATGGAAACGAAGAAGATCGCCACCATGGCCGAGGCCTACAGCATGCGCATCCAGCCGCACGTCTGCGCCAGCCCCGTCTCCTCCGCCGCCGCGCTCCAATTGGACGCCAGCATCACCAACTTTCTCATCCAGGAAATCTATCCCTACCGTGTCGACGAACATTACGCCGTCGTTGACCATGCGCCCGAACACGACATCAAGAACAGCTGGATGCCCATCCCCGACCGTCCAGGCCTGGGCGTAGAGCTGGTTCAGAATCGTGTCAAAGACTCCGTATGGGCTAAGTGCGACCTAACCGGCTGAGCCTCTGTCCTCGCTCCTGACGCCGCACGCGAACTCAATTCCCAGTTTCATATTTCTTATTTCGTATTGATTATTGCCGTCCGCCCCATCGCGATAGCCAGACCCTCAACCGGCTTCTAAAGACTTTCCCCGTACCCTGTACCCGTACTTTGTGCCTTGTACCCTGTTTCCCGTTCCCTAAGAGGTAGTCCCATGTCCACCATCCGCGTTGCCGCCATTCAAACGAAAAACCGCACCATCAAGTACACCACCCCGTTCAACGACGCCCTGGATCTTGTCCGATCCAATCTCGACGACCTCGTAGACCTGGCCGAAAAGGCGAAGGAAGAAGGCTGCGATATCATCGCCTTCCCCGAAGACACACTCGGCACACTCCAATGGACCGCCGGGCACGAGGAAGAGGCCGTCGACTTCCTGGGCGGCGCGCAGGTGGAGATGCTTCAGCGGCTGGGGGAGGCCGCCGGGCGTCTCGAGATGAACATCATCTGCTGCAACGACTGCCCCGATGAAAAGGGTGCCCTCTACAACACGTCCATCCTCCTGGGGTCCGACGGCACCGAGATCGGTCGATACCGAAAGGTCCAGCCCACCCTGTCGGAACGCTCTCGAGAGCGGGGCACCGACTTCCCCGTTTTCGAAGTGCCCGGCATCGGCACTATTGGTCTCTGCATCTGCTACGACATGCTCTTCCCGGAAACCACGCGCGCCCTGGCGCTGGCAGGCGCCGACATCGTCTTCGACAGCACCCTGGGCGGCGCCGCTATGGCGTCCCGGGAAGTCAGCCGCGGCGCCTTCCGCACGCGCGCCGCCGAGAACTTCATCTACCTCGTCGTTGCCTGGCGCGGCGGCGGAAGCATGGTCATCGACCCCAAAGGGGAGATCCTGGCCGAGCGTCCGGGAGGAGACGAAATCATCTATGCCGACATCGACCTCCACGGAGGCCGAGAGGCCGGCGACGCGCTGGGCGGCCTCACCTCCGACTACCGGGCCCGCCTCTTCCGCGAACGGAACCCCCGTGCCTACGCCATCCTCGTCGACCCGGAGCCTCCGGCCCTCACCAAGCTGAAGGATGTCTACGTTCCCAGCATCAAGGAAGCCGCCCGTCTGATGAACGAGGGCCTCACCACCGGCGCCGACGCCTTCAATGAGGCCGACCAGATGCTAAAGGATGGGAAGAAGGACGAAGCTCGGAAGCGTTTCGAAGAGCTGTCCGAGAGCTTCGGCACGATCTGGATCGGGAACTCGGCTCGAAAGCGGCTGCAGGAGATGGACGAGGGGTAGGTTAGTGGAGGTGTAGGGAGGACGCCACCCCTTCATCCACGGCTCCGGCCGTGGATCTCAAGGCATCACCCCTTTTTGACCTTCGACCCTTCGACAGGCTCAGGGCAGGAGCCCTGAGTGAGGGCGGGAGGTGAGGTCGACGGCGGTGTTGCGCCCCATGGCATGCTTTTAACATAGCGCGTCTGCGAAGGCGACTGCAACCCAAGGCTTCAGCCGCCTTTCCCAACCTCTCACGCCCCTGCCTCCATGACAGACTCCGAGCGCCTCAAGCCCCTTGTCGACGACGTGCTTCAGCTTGCCGGCCGCCCGCTTGAAGCGTGGAAGAAAGAACTTTGGGCCCGCCACCAGGCCCTGGAGCCCACCGAGAAAATCCCCGTCTGCGTCTCCTACGAAGGAATGCCATCCCGGCAGTGGGACCTCATCTTCGGCCCCGATCACCTGGCGTGCGAAACAACGACCGGCCGCAGAATCGAGTTCGACCTCAAATGCCGCATCTGGATGGCCCGGAATGTCCCCGACGACCACATCGTCTGGCCCCTGATCACCGTCTCCGCGACCTCACGGGAGGTGGCCAACTGGGGCGTTCCCCTGGAATGGCAGCCATCGCCCGATCCGCTCGGCGCCCGGCGCATCATTCCTCCCTTCAAGGACGAATTCGACGTTTCGTTGCTGACCATGCCAGAAATGGCGCTGGACGAAGCGGCTACGGAAGGCGAGGTCGATGAGGCCCTGACGCTGGTTGGAGGTCGCCTTGGTGTCGTCCTCCATTACCCCGGCATGGGTCACTCGCCGTTTGAAGTTCTCGTTCGGATGCGGGGTATGGAACAATTGATGATGGACGTCATCGACCGCCCGAAAGCTGTCCACGCGGCGATGGAGTTCATTACTACGGCGACTGTGAATCACCACCGGCGTCGGGAAGAGACCGGCTGCATCAACAGCCTCGTCGACCCTGAGGGCCGCTACCACCTGGGCGACTTCATGCGCGTGATCGCCTCCCGCCTGGACGGCGACTTTCACAATCGCCGCCCCCTGCTGGCCGA
>Ga0114996_10005929_pt1 | contig 14218 bp, 12 predicted proteins | sample ArcticOcean_MG_C_4_FD_87039 | JGI IMG/M metagenome (GOLD analysis project Ga0114996, IMG submission 87039) | Marine microbial communities from western Arctic Ocean - ArcticOcean_MG_CB4_134 | ecosystem: Environmental > Aquatic > Marine > Oceanic | place: Arctic Ocean: Canada Basin | collected...
CGTTTTTATTAGCGTATTCCTCGGCACCTTCCTGGGGGTGCTCTCGGGATATATGGGAGGGTGGGTGGACGAGCTCATGCAGCGGACCATTGAGGTGCTGCGAGCCTTTCCCCAGATTCCGCTGTGGATGGCGCTGTCGGCGGCTATCCCCGCCGACGTCGATCAATTGACCAGTTATTTCATGATCACGCTGATCCTCTCCTTTTTGGGCTGGACGACCCTGGCCCGCATGGTGCGCGGCAAGGTGCTGTCGCTGCGCACCGACGAATTTGTTTTGGCCGCCCAATTGATGGGCGCCAGCCACGCGCGCGTCATCTTTCGCCACCTGATTCCCGGCGTTTTGGGACAGGTCATCGTCATTGCCACCATCGCCATACCAACGATGATTCTGGCCGAGAGCGCGCTGTCCTTTCTCAATTTGGGCATCCGGCCGCCCATGACCAGCTGGGGGGTACTGCTGCAGGAGGGGCGCAGCCTGACGACGCTCTATTTTTATCAGTGGCTGCTTTTTCCCGCCCTGTTCATAATGATCGTCGTCCTGTGTTTTAACTTTCTCGGCGACGGCTTTCGCGACGCCGCAGATCCCTACACGGAATAGGCTATGGAAGAGGCAAATCTGCTGCTTGAAATTGCCGACCTCAAGGTGGAGTTTCAAACCATCAACGGAGTGGTGCGGGTGCTCGAAGGGGTGGACCTGTACATTGAGCGGGGCGAGAGCGTCGCCCTGGTGGGCGAGAGCGGCTCGGGCAAGAGCGTCACGGCCATGAGCATCCTGCGCCTGCGCGCGAGCCGCCGGCGACCATCAGCGGCGCTATTCGCCTGCATCACGGCGGCGGCAGGGCGCCGACGCAACTGGCCGACATCGATCCGGGCAGCAAGCAGATGCAGGCGATTCGCGGCAGCGAGGTGGCGATGATTTTCCAGGAGCCCATGCGCGCCCTCTCGCCGGTCTACACGGTGGGGCATCAGGTGGCCGAGGCTATCTGGTTGCACCAGGACATGCCGCGGCGACAGGCCTACGAAGAAGCCGTGCAAGGGCTGGCTCGGGTGGGCCTACCCGAGCCGGGGCGCCTGGCCGACTCCTACCCCCACCATTTGTCGGGGGGCCAACTGCAGCGCGTCATGATTGCCCTGGCCCTGGCCTGCAAACCGGCGCTGCTGATCGCCGACGAACCGACGACGGCGCTCGACGTCACGATCCAGGCCCAGATCCTTGAGCTCTTGGGGGAATTGCAGGAATCGCTGAATCTGGCCGTCTTGTTGATCACCCACGACCTGGGGGTGGTGGCCGGTTTCTGCTCGCGCATCAACGTGATGTATATGGGGCAGGTTATCGAAAGCGGCACCACGGAGCAGATCTTCGCACGCCCCGCACATCCCTACACGCAGGGCCTGTTGCGCAGCGTGCCGGTGCTGGGACAGCATTTTAAAGAGCGCTTTTCGGCCATCCGCGGCAGTGTGCCAGATCCGATGCAGGTGCCGGCGGGCTGTTCGTTCGGGCCGCGCTGTGACCTCTTTGAAGAGGGGTTGTGCAATAGGCCTGCCAAGATAGAGCCCGTCGACATGGGCGCTGGTCACATGTCGCGGTGTTATAAAGCGGAGCTCGTCTCAAAACATGCAAGCTGATAGCGACGACGCCATCCTGGTAGTAGAGGGATTAAAAAAATATTTCCCCATCAAGCACGGGCTTAAGCGAGGCGAGTCGGCCAGTGTACGAGCAGTGGATGGGATCGATCTGCGCGTCTTGAAGGGGGAGACGCTGGGGCTGGCCGGCGAGAGCGGTTGCGGCAAGACGACGGCGATTCGCACCATCATGCGGGCGCTGGAACCGACCGCTGGTTCAGTGGATTTTAAGAGCGGCGATGAGTGGGTGTCCATCACCCATCTCAACAAGGCGGAACTCAAGGCGCTGCGGCCGCAGCTTCAATACGTCTTCCAAAATCCCTTCGGCTCGCTCGACCCGCGCATGACTGTGCGCGACATCGTCGCCGAGCCGCTGGTCATCCACAAAGTTCTAAAGGGGCGCGCGCTCGACGAGCGCGTGGAGGAATTGCTCGAGCGGGTGGGGCTCAATGCCAACCACATGAATCGCTATCCCCATGCCTTCAGCGGCGGCCAGCGGCAACGCATTGGCATTGCTCGCGCCCTGGCGCTGCGGCCCCGCCTGTTGATGCTGGACGAACCTGTTTCGGCGCTCGACGTGTCGGTGCGGGCGCAGATTTTGAATTTGTTGATGGATTTGCAGGACGAATTTGGCATTACCTACATCATCGTCTCGCACGATTTGGGGGTCCTGGAGCGCATCTGCGACCGCATCGCCATCATGTACCTGGGCCGGATCGTCGAATTAGCGCAGAGCAGAACGCTCTTTGCCAACCCCGAGCACCCCTACACGCGTTCGTTGATTTCGGCCATCCCCATCGCCGATCCCAGGGTCCAGATCGACCGCCAGATCCTCGAAGGGGATGTGCCGGATCCGGCCAACGCCCCGCCCGGCTGCAAGTTCAGCGGCCGCTGCCCGCTGACGGAGCAGCGCTGCGTCGAAGCGGAGCCCGACCTGGTCGACATCGGCGGCGGCCACCTGGTGCGCTGCCATCTGGTCGAGCCCCGGTAAATATAGTCACCTATAATCTGCGCCATTTTTGCGGTGTAGATGTTTTTGGCGAGGAATAGCACTATGACCGAGAAAACGACCCAAGCATTTGCGGCACGCGCAAAGGATGCCCAGTGGGTTAAGCAGGGGCTGCGGCCCTACTTTGCATACCGCGACTTGGGCATCAAGGACGCCACCGGGGGCAAGGTGTTGGCGCACATCATTCGCGCCGACCAACCCTGCAAGGGCCCGATGGGCTACCATTCCCACGATCTGGAATTCCAGATGGTCTACCTGATCAGGGGCTGGGCCCAGCTTTATTTCGAAGACATCGGTGAGATCCGCGTCGAGGCCGGCGATGCCTGGTATCAGCCGCCCGGGATCAAGCATGAGGTCCTGGAATATTCCGATGACTGGGAGGTCATCGAGATCACCCTGCCGGCCGATTTTGTCACCCAGGACGAATCGCGTTAGTGCGCGCAGGAAGGGATTAACATGAAAGTCGGATTTATCGGCCTGGGCAATATGGGTAATCCGATGGCCGCAAATATTCTCAAGGCCAGACACGACCTAACGGTCTACGACGTCCGTCGCGAGCTGGGCCGGAATCTCGAAGAAGCCGGGGCAAAATGGGCTGTAAGTCCGAAGGATGTGGCGGCTCAGTCCGAAGTGGTGCTTTCGGCTCTACCTGGCCCCCGGGAAGTTGAAGCGGTCGTTTTGGGTGAAGAAGGTGTTTTCGCTGGCTTGAACAGGGGATCGGCTTACATCGATACCAGCACCAATGCACCAACAACCATGCGCAAAATCGCCGAGATTGGGATTTCGAAGGGATTTTGCGTGCTCGATGCGCCGATCAGCGGCGGGGTGTCTGGCGCTCAGGACGCAACGCTCACCGTATTTGTCGGTGGAGAAAAGGGAGATTTTGAGTGCTTTCGACCTTTGTTGCAAAATATGGGTACGAATGTTGTCTACATGGGACCGGCTGGTTGTGGAAACGTGACCAAGTTGGTAAACAACGTGATGATGTTCATCAGCTTTATAGGCGGCTGCGAGGGCATGGCTCTAGGCGCCAAGGCTGGGATCGATCCACAAACGTTGCTCGAAGTGATTAAACCGAGTATGGGTCATAGCAGGGTTTTGGAAAGAAGTATGACTCTGTTGCTAAAAGGCGAAAGCATGCACTTTGCCACCAATCTTGCCGTTAAAGACATGCATTTGGGTGTTGAACTCGGAAAAGAAGTTGGCGTGCCGTTAGAGCTAAGTCCGTTGGTCGAAGCGGTCATCACCCGGTTTCGCGACGGCGGACACGAGCAAGAGGACATCATGGAAATCATTCGGGATTTCATGCAGCGGTCGGGTGTGGATATGCCGAAAGGAAATACAGGGTAAGTCTTCCGTTGGTGACGAGAGGCATGCCGGACTACTTAAGAAGGACGATCATGGATGGGACTTTTGCTGGTGCGCAATTGCCCGCCGGGGCGTCCGGCTAGCACAGCCTGCATTTCTCCGATAATGGAAAGAGCGATCTCCTCGGCACTTTCGGCGCCGAGATCTAGACCCACCGGGCTGAAAAGGTGTTCTATATTTTCTGGGGCGAGATCGGCGTTGTCTTGGCGCAACTCATCGAGTAGGCGTTGGGTACGCTTGCGCGGTCCGAGAATGCCTAAGTAGATGCTGGGTCCGGCCAGGATCTCTTTGAGAATTTCTTGGTCTCTCAGGTAATTGTGGGTCATGATTAGGACTAGGGTGCAGGCAGCGGTCGGCAGGTGTTGGGGCACGGTCTGGTCTTGGGCGAGGATTATTTCGCAGGTGTCGGGAAAACGCTCGGGGCGTGCTAGGGCAGGGCGATGGTCCACCACGGTCACCTTCCAGCCCAGTTCATTGGCCAGGCGCACTACGGGCACGGCGTCGTAGCCGGCGCCGAATACGGTCAGGGCCACCGGCGGCAGGATGGGTTCGAGCAGGACGGCGGCGTGCCCGGAGGTGAGGTTGTAGTGTCGAGTTATTCCTTGGGCGATGGGTTTGGGGGCCTTGTGCAGGGTGGCAAGTGCTTCTTGGGCGTCTTGTAGGATGGCCGTGCGCAAAGTGTCATCTTCGACGTTGTCTTCGACCGCCTCGTCGGTGTGCAGGATGAGATGGTGAATGCGGCGGGTGCATTGTTCTGAGCGAAATACAGTGGCCAAAACGCCGGCTTGTTGGTGCTGGATACAGCGGGCGAGGAAGTGCGGGTAGTGGGGGCCAGACTCGGCGGGGAATTTTTCCAGCAATACAGTAACCTTGCCGCCGCAGCCCAGGCCGGTGCCCCAGAGAATGTCATCCTCGGCAGTAGAATCGTAGTGCAGCAATTGGGGATGGCCGTCGTCTAAAACTTGTTGCGCTTTTTGTACGACATCACTCTCCAGACAGCCGCCGCTGATGGTGCCGGTGGCTTCGCTGCCGACAATCAGCATGCGGGTGCCCGGTCCGCGGTAGGCAGCGCCATCTATTTCGACTACAGTGGCCAATACATAAGGTTGATTCGCCGCTTCGAGCCGGCCAATATGGCGCAGAATGTCCTGCAAATCTTTCACAGGCCAAACCTGCGGCGCCAGCGCTCCAGTTCGGGGTAGCTGGGCGAATCTCCTATGGGGGTGTCGGTGGCGCTTGTGGCGCTTGCAGCGGTGCTGCGTTTGCTGTGCGCGCGGCCGCGGCGCGGCGCCGTCCAATCCTGTACTTTGGCCAGCTGGTGTACCAGACGCTTGAGGCTGTCGAGGTTGTGGGCCGGCGCAAAGATGTCGACAAAGGGCAGGGCGGCCTGCATGCCGCGGCAGCTGGGTTGGTAGTCGGAGTTGCCCATCAACGGGTTCATCCAGATGACGCAGCGGGCGCGGTGCTGCAATTCATCCATGCTCTCTTCCAGTACCTCGATATCGCCGGTGTCCCAGCCGTCGCTGGCGATCAAGACCACTGTGTTGCGGTCGACGGAGTGGGCGCCGTAGTCCTGTAGGAAGGTCTGCAAGCTAGCGCCGATGCGGGTGCCGCCGGACCAATCGGGTACTACGTCGGCCAGTTGGTCTAGAACCTGGGGTAGTTCGGCCGCTTTGAGGGTGTCGGTGATGCGGTGCAAGGAAGTGCTAAAGACGAAAGTTTCGATGCGGCGGTAGACGCTTTGGAAGGCGTAGATAAACTGGATGAGGAAGCGGCTATAGAGGTCCATAGATTTGCTGACGTCGCAGAGTAGTACCAGCTTGAGGCGCTGGCGGCGGCGGCGGCGGTAGGCTAGCTCGACTAGGTCGCCGCCGCGGCGCAGATTGGCGCGTAGGGTGCGGCGCAAATCCAGTTTGCCGCGGCGTTTGCTGTGACGGTAACGGCGGCTAAAGCGGGTGGCCAGGCGGCGCGCCAAGGCGTTGATCAATTCGATGAGCTCGTTTACTTCGGTGGCATCAAAGCCGCTGAAGTCGCGCTGAGTGATTACCTCAAAGGAGCTGTAGCCGGCGGCTTCGCCCTCTTCTTCTGCCTTTTCACCGCCTTTGAGCCAATCGCTGATGGTGACGGTGGCGGCGCGCGCCGGGGTGCGCTTGTCGACTACTACGGCGGTGGTTTCCTCGTCGTCGCGGCGGCGGCGGTTGAGTTCGCTGGCGCGGTCCCACACTTGCCAATAGGAGGCGAAGTGCGCGTCGAACATTTTCTGTTCTTCGGCGCTCTTGGCCAAGGTGACGCGCAAGGCCGCGCAGAAGGCGGCGCTGTCGCTCAAGTCGATGTGTTGCAGTGCTTGTAAGGCGTCGCGCTCTTCGCCCGGAACAACCCCCGATCCCTGCTGGCGCAGCAGGCGGCAGAAACCCACCACATTGGCGCTGAGGCGGTGGTGCAACGCCATGTCCGAAAAGGGGTTGTCTCCTTCGAGCTGGAGTTCATTCGTCATGGGCAGCGGCCTTTGCGGGCGCCATTTTGGCTTGCACGCCGACGCGCTCGAGGAAACCGGCCAGGGATTCGCGCACGTGCTGTACATCGGTCCAGTCTTTGAAAACGAGGCCTAAGGTGTCTTCGACCATTTGCGGGTCGAGGTGCTGCTGGTGCAGCATCACTAGGGCCCTGGCCCAGTCGAGGGTTTCGGCCACGCCCGGCGTCTTTTCTAGTTTTTGTTGGCGCACTACTTCCATAAAGCGGCAAATCTGGGTGGCCAGGCGCTTGTCGATGTCGGGCACTTTGCTGTGCACGATGGCTAATTCTTTATCGAAGTCGGGGTAGTCGATCCACAGGTAGAAACAGCGTCGGCGCACGGCGTCGGAAAGTTCGCGGGTGCGGTTGCTGGTGAGAACTACATAGGGCGGGTCCTGAGCGCGGATGGTGCCGATTTCGGGAATGGTGATCTGCCATTCGGCCAGTATTTCGAGCAAGAAGCTCTCGAATTCTTCGTCGGCGCGGTCGAGCTCGTCGATGAGCAGGACCGGGGCTTTGGGGTGGGTGATGGCCTGTAGCAGCGGGCGGCGCAGCAAAAAATCTTCGCTGAAGATATCGGCTTCCCGTTCTGCCAGCGTTTTATCGCTGTGGTCGTCGAGCTTGAGGTGGAGCAGTTGGCGCTGATAATTCCACTCGTAGAGGGCGGTATTGGTGTCGAGGCCCTCGTAACATTGCAGGCGGATGAGGTCGGTATCGAGGGCGCGGGCCATGACTTTGGCAATTTCGGTTTTGCCGACGCCAGCTGGGCCTTCTACCAATAGCGGTTTGCGCAGGGTTTGGGAGAGGTAGATCGACATTGTGATGTTGGGGTCGGCGATGTAGGATTGGGCTTCGAGCAGTTTTTTGATCTGGTCCGTTTCGCTGTTTTGCATGTGTTTGTTCTTTATTTGGGTTAGCGCCGGCCCTGTGCTGCGCAATTGGCGTCGTTGTATGAGCTTATGAATATGCTTTGAAAATACTGAGCTTGCAAGGTCGGAGCATTGCTCGGTGGGGTGGATTCCATATATTACTAAGCCCCAATTCTTAGTGAAGATTAGATGGCATCGGAATCGCCTGTGGAACAGAGTAGTGAAGTGCTTGTCGACCAATTGGAGCGGCCGCTGGGTAGTTTGCGCATATCGGTTATTGATCGTTGTGACCTGCGCTGTAACTATTGTATGCCGGAGGAGGAGTACACCTGGTTGCCGCAGCGGGATATCCTCAGCTTTGACGAGATTATGCGTTTGGTCGACGTTTTTGCCGAATTGGGCGTGAGCAAGGTCAGGCTCACGGGTGGGGAGCCGTTGTTGCGGGGCAATCTGGTAGAGTTGGTAGAGCGGCTGGCCGAGCATGGGGGCATTGAGGATCTGTCCTTGACCACCAATGGAACGCAATTGGAGCGCCTGGCCGAGCCGTTGCGGCAGGCGGGTTTGCAGCGCGTTACGGTCAGTCTCGATTCACTAGAGACCGAGCGCTTTACGCGCTTGACCCGCAGAGATGTGATGGATAAAGTGCTGGCTGGCATTCGCGCCGCGGGCGCAGCCGGTTTTGACGAACTCAAAATCAATAGCGTAATGATGCGAGGATTTAACGACGACGAGATCGTTCCCTTGGTCGAATTCGGCAGGGAAGTGGGAGCAGAGATACGCTTCATCGAATATATGGACGTGGGTGGCGCAACCCAGTGGAATATGGAAGAAGTGTTTTCCAAAGCAGATATTCTCGAGTGCCTCCAAGCGCATTACGGCACCGTGCAACCCGCCGGCGCACAGGGCACAGCCCCAGCGCAACGTTTTGTCTTGCCAGATGGTACACGTATAGGTGTCATCTCTTCAGTTACCGAGCCGTTTTGCAGTGCCTGTGACCGTGCCCGCTTAACCGCCGACGGCTTCTTGTACCTGTGCCTCTACGCCAACGAGAGCACCAATCTAGGCCAACTGCTGCGGCAAGAAGCTAGCGGCCAGACCTTGCGCCACACGATCCGCACGGTCTGGCAAGCGCGCACCGACCGCAGCGCCGAAGAACGCCTAGGCGACCCCTACCGCGGCGCCCTCTACCAAGTAGAAGAACTCAAAAACGACCTCCACCGCGAAATGCATACGCGCGGGGGGTAGATCCGTATGGACTATTTCCGCATGGACTACTTCGCCAGTAAACGCTTCCTCAACACCTTACCCGATTGGGAAACCGGAACACCCCAAATCGGACCGCTAGAACATTATCTGCCGCGCATGCAGGCGCTATTAAAGCGCTTGGACAACCCACACCAACATTTTGCCACCATCATCGTTGGTGGCACCAACGGCAAGGGCACCGTCAGCAGCCTGCTAGCCCAATTACTGCAGCACGCCGGACACCGCGTTGGCCTCTATTCCTCCCCCCATTTACACACCCTGCGCGAACGCATTCAAGTAGATGGTTTGCTCGATAAGGAATTGTGGGCCGCAGGCATTACCCACCTGTACGAGAAAAGCCGCGACTTTGCAGAGGAAGGTTGCGGTCCTTTCAGTAAATTCGAGGCGCTGACGGGTTTGGCCGCCCACCTCTTTGCGCAGGCCAAGGTCGAGTACGCAATTTTTGAGGTGGGTATGGGAGGGCGCTACGACGCCACCAATGCCTGGGACGCAGAGCTAGCCGTGCTCACGGCAATAGACGTCGACCATGTCGATTTTTTGGGCGACGACGTGTTGGGCATCGCCGCCGACAAATTGCATATAGCGCGACCAGAGCGACCGCTCTTCACCACCGCGGCGCAGCGCCCCGAAGTGTTGGCGCACATTCGCCAAAACTGCCGCGACCGTCGCATACCGTTGTATGTGACCGATGAGAAGGGCATCGAAGGGCCGCCAGAGGCGCTGCCGGTAATGTATCCCTGTGCCCTAGAAAAGGCAGCACACCATTCGAGCGTATATCGCGAAAATGCGCATCTGACCGTGGCCGTGGCCACCCATCTGTTAGGCGACACTTTGCCTGCTGTGCAAGTAGCCGATATGGTGCGTCGACATCACTGGCCGGGGCGTTTTGAAGTGGCGCAAGAACGGCCGCTGGTAGTGCTGGATGGGGCACACAATCCGGCCGCCGCCGAGCGTCTGGTGCAGGACCTGCGGGTGCGCGCCCCGCAGTGGACCTTTGTGGTGGGCGTCAATCGGGGCCACGACGCGGCCGGTATTTTGAACGCCCTGCAGCCGCTGGCGCGCAAGGTCGTGTTAACGCAATCGGAACACCCCAAGGCCAGAGCAGTGGAGGTGCTCCGAGGGTGTGCCCCGCCGGGTTTGGAATTGGAGATCGAAGCAGACCACGGCCGCGCCCTGCGCCGGGCCCTCGAAACGTTGCAAGAGGACGATTGTCTCTGTGTCACCGGTACCTTATCGCTGGTGGCGCGGGCGCGCGAATTTTTGCAATTGCCCTACGAGCGCGACGGCGTTACCGAAGAGGTGGTGCTCGAAAGTTTGCACTGTCTGGAGTTAGCTTGTGGCAACCGTGGCCTTGCTTTTGACAGCGTTTCCGAGGACGGCAATGTCCTGCGCCTGGAGCGCGGTGGGCGGCCGCTCTATTTCTGGCGCAATCACCATCCCTTTAACGACGGAGTGGGCACTACCCTGGCCGAGGATAAGGCCTACCAGTACGAGCTCTTTGTCCAGGCGGCTTTGCCGGTGCCGCAAACGCTACAGGTCTTCAACCCGTTTGCCGACGAGCGCTTCAACCGCTACAAACGACATACCTCTGTCGCTGCAATTGTGGCGCATGTGGAGTCTCAGTTTACCTACCCGGTGGTGGTGAAAAAGAATCGCGGCTCGATGTCAGTGGGTGTATCGCTAGAGCAGGACGGCACAGCTTTGCTGGAGCGTTTGCAGACGCTTTTTGAAAATACTTCGTATTTCGACAATATCCTGCTGATCCAGCAATACGTGCAGGGGACGGAATACCGCATCGTGGCTTCACAGGATGAATTGTTGCTGGCCTACAAAAAGCAAAGCGACGATGTGGGGCCGTCGCACGACCTCAATCCGCTGCACCACGCCAGCGGCCGCGCCGTCAAAATAGAGGAAAAGCTGGTGCTGGAGGAAATGCGGCAATTAACGCGCCAATTGGCCGCCGTCATCGACTTGGGTTTCTACGCCATCGACTTAATTCGCGATGGGCACGGTTTCCATATTTTGGAGATCAATGGCAATCCCATCTGTCATTTCTACAATCTTAGCAACGGCCGGCAGGACTTCGTGCGCATCTACGCAAGACTGCTGGAGAAATACATCGGATAATAATGGCCAAACGCGATATCCAAACCGATCTGGTCCACGCCGGGGAAGTTGCCCCAGTGGAGGGCGCTGTAGTGCTGCCCATCTTTCAGAGCGCGACCTTCACTTCGCAGCCGGGCGAGGACTACGACGACATTCGTTATCTGCGCCTCAACAATACTCCCAATCATCAAGTTCTGCACGCCAAGCTGGCCACTGTAGCTGGCGGTCAGGACGCGGTAGTTACGGGTTCGGGCATGGCGGCCATTGCGGTGACCTTGATGGCTTTGCTCAAAGCCGGCGATCACTTCCTGGCCCAGGATTGCCTCTACGGCGGCACGCACAGTCTATTCAACGAAGATGTGCCGAGCCTAGGGGTGGAATTCGATTTTGTTCAGGGCAACGCGCCGCAGACCTGGGAGGCGTTGCTGCGGCCGACGACTAGGCTGGTCTATGTGGAGACCATGACCAACCCGCTCTTGGAAGTAGCCGATCTGGAAGCCGTAGTGGTTTTTGCGCGCCGGCACGGCTTGCTTGCGGTGATTGACAATACCTTTGCTTCGCCGGTCAATTTTCGGCCGCTGGAATTAGGTTTTGATCTGGAGATCCACAGCGCCACTAAATACCTCAACGGCCACTCGGACATTGTTGCTGGCTGCGTCATCGGTAGCGCTGAACAGGTCGGCCGCGTTGTGCACAAACTCAACCACCTGGGCAGTACGCTGGATTCGCACGCCTGTTTTTTATTACACCGAGGTCTCAAGACCCTGGCCTTGAGGGTGCGGCAGCAAAATGAGAACGCGCAGCGAGTGGCCGAGTTGCTACAAGGCCACGGCGCTGTCGACCGGGTGAATTATCCGGGCCTGCCCGACCACCCGCAGCACGAGCGCACCCAACGGCTCTTTGACGGTTGCGGTGGGGTGCTGAGTTTTGAGCTGAGCGGCGGGGTAGCGGCGGCCGAAACCTTGATAGAGCAGATGCAATTGCCCAAATCGGCACCGAGTCTGGGCGGGGTCGAGTCGCTGATCACGCGGCCGGCGGCCACCTCTCACGCCGGCATGACGGCCGCACAGCGCTGTGCTATTGGGGTGGAGGATGGGCTGATTCGCTTGGCGGTGGGCATCGAAGCGGCCGAGGATTTGTGTGCCGATATCACTCAGGCGTTGGAACAACTCTAAATCCTCTATAGTGTCGGGTCCGGTGACAAATGTCGCTGATTTGATAAAAAATGTAGATTTTTCCCAACGTTTTCCGATTCGCGCCGATTATCTAAACATAGCCAGTGCATCAGGCTGGTTGCCAAAACCTCCAACCCTCTCCTCCTGTCGGGTTGGCCAAGCCCGGCAGGAGGTTTTGGCGGTTTTTACTCCTGTGGTCTTATTGCCGGTGTGGGTTCTTTTGCCCATATTACACCGTTAGCAGAGACTTGAGGAGTTTTTTGCGTCTATTCTGTCCTACCTAAAGACTGACAGCTATGAAACAGGAAGATAATATCCTCTTTTCCGTAAATGAGGGGATCGGCTTGTTGCAACTGAATCGCCCCCAAGTGCTCAATGCGCTCGATCGGCAGATGTATTTGGAATTGGAAGGAAAACTGGCGGCAGCAGCGGCCGATGACCAAGTGCGGGTGGTGATCTTTGCCGGGCGCGGGCGGGCGTTCTGCGCGGGGACGGATATTGGCGGTTTAGAGGGAGCTACAGTCGAGGCGGCGCAGGAGTTGGCATTGGTGGAAAACGGGGCTTTTAACGCGATTGAGGATTTTCCCAAACCGACCCTGGCGGCGCTGCACGGATATGCTCTGGGCGGCGGCTGCGAACTGGCGCTGGCTTGCGATTATCGGGTAGTGGCAGATGACACCTTTTTGGGACAGCCGGAGATCGACATGGGCTGGCTGCCGGCTGCCGGTGCCACCTTTCGGCTGCCGGCTTTAGTGGGGCGAGCACGGGCCTGGGAGATGATGGCGACGGGGCGGCGGATCGATGCGGCCGAGGCCGAACGCATTGGGCTGGTACAGCGGGTGGTGGCGGCCGATGCATTGATGGCGGAGGTGATGGAGCTGGGGCGGGGTTTGGCGCAGCAAGACCCGCAGTTATTGCTGCGTTTGAAAGAAGTGCTTAAAGGGGGCGGTGAGCGTAAAGAAGCCGTGGAGCGCGAAGCGCAATGCCTGGCGCAATTTGCTACTGCCGCACCGGCGCAGCAGAAGATACGGGCCTTTCTCAAGCGCAAGTGAGAAGGCGTTTGTCCAACCAACACTAATGATGATCTCATTTGCCTAACAGAATCTACTCATATGTGCGGCGGCTGACCGCCGGGTGCATAGTGGCCCTCTGGCTCGCCCAAGCGGGGGTGGGTTACGCCACGACTGCCTCCCTTGCCATCGACCTGACGACGCTGAGCCTGGAAGAGTTGATGGGCGTCGAGGTCACGCTGGCTTCTAGGAAAAAGGAAAAGCTTTTTGAGACGGCCGCCGCTGTTTTTGTGCTGACTCGGGAGGACATCCGGCGCTCGGGGGTGACGAGTATCCCCGAGGCTCTGCGCCTGGTACCGGGCATGGTGGTGGCGCGCGTCGACGCCAATAAGTGGGCGATCAGCGCGCGCGGTTTCAACGGCCGTTTTGCCCAGAAATTGCTGGTGCAGATCGACGGGCGCAGCGTCTACACGCCGCTCTTTTCGGGGGTGTTTTGGGAGGTGCAGGATGTGCTTTGGGAGGATGTAGCGCGCATTGAGGTAATACGCGGTCCAGGGGCGACATTGTGGGGGGCTAATGCGGTCAATGGCATCATCAATATCATAACTCGGACGGCGCAGGAGAGCCGCGGTGGTTGGGCGGCGGTGGGCGGTGGCAGCGAGGAACGGGCCTTTGGCCAGGTGCGCTACGGCGACAGTGGGGGAGACGGGGTGGACTACCGGGTCTATGGCAAATACTTTGCGCGCGACGCCGGGGTCAATCTACAAGGGGGACGGGGCGCGGACGCCTGGAATATGGGGCGCGGCGGTTTTCGTGCCGATTGGGCCCAAATAAAGCAAGGCGAGTTGACCTTGCAGGGCGATGTCTACAGGGGGGAGACGGGGCAGAGGTACCGCTTTGCCATTGGGGAATCGCCCTACCAGCGCGTATTTGACGACGACACGCGGCTGGCCGGTGGCAATGTCCTGGGCCGGTGGCGGCGTGCCCTCTCGTCAACGAGCGAGATGGCGGTACAACTCTACTATGACCGCAGCGAATGGGAAGACGAGATGATGCGGGAGATTCGCGACACCTACGACGCGGATTTCCAGCACCGCTTTGCCCTGGGAGCACGCCAGGAGGTAGTGTGGGGATGGGGGTACCGCCAGACGCGCGACCAGACGCAGAAAGGTATGGTTCAAATCAGGGTAACACCCGCAAAAAGAAATGGCTTGTTGGTGCCGATAGAAAGGAGAGCAACTAACTCATCCTTATCAGAGGCCAACAAGCCATGTCCACATC
>Ga0114996_10005930_pt1 | contig 14216 bp, 12 predicted proteins | sample ArcticOcean_MG_C_4_FD_87039 | JGI IMG/M metagenome (GOLD analysis project Ga0114996, IMG submission 87039) | Marine microbial communities from western Arctic Ocean - ArcticOcean_MG_CB4_134 | ecosystem: Environmental > Aquatic > Marine > Oceanic | place: Arctic Ocean: Canada Basin | collected...
CTACTCAATGGGTAGAAAGTTCGCCATTGAAAGATGACATCTTTGGAAATGCGGGTAAGTGGAACGCTGATTTCAAAGTTGCATACCCATCTTATAATACTGTTCCGTATCAGACTGCTCAGGCTTCTGCTGCAGTTCTAGTTTATAAAGCGGCATTTGAAGCGGCTGGTAGCTTGGATCAAGTAGAGGTAAGAGATGCTCTTGCAGCTACCGATATGGAAACATTCTACGGACATATCAAGTTTTCGGAAGCTGGAAACAATATAGCTAAACCAATGTTTATGAGACAAATATCTGGTGGAATCTATAATGCAATCATCACTCCAGATGATATGGTTTTCCCTCGTAAAGCTAGCTATTAATTAGTTATTAAATTTTTAGGGGGCCTCGAGTTGGGGCCTCCTATTTATTTAAAGTTTATATCCTTAATATAAAATAATTATAATCGAGGCGTAAAAATGTTCGATAACCTACAACTACTTTTTGTTTGGGCACCGGTTATTAATATTCAAATAATCCTTGAAGGTGTATTCGTCGGAGCCATCTTCGCACTTGTTTCTTATGGTTTAGCCTTAGTTTGGGGCGTTATGAATGTTAAGAACCTAGCCCAAGGTGATTTCGTAATTATGGGTGCATATTTAACATTCACATTGTCTAAATATGGACTGCACCCAATATTTTCACTTCCAATAGTCTTGGTTGTAATGTTTGGGTATGGTTGGCTGATCTATCTGTTAATTATACGTCGTGTTATAGATAATGACATGTTTGTGTCTCTCTTGGCTACTTTTGGTCTATCATTAGTAATGCAACAATTTATGAATGTTCTATATGGCCCTGAGGTACAAATAATAGAATCTAACTTGCCAGTTTACACAATGTTCGATGACTTTGTAACTGTCCCGATGGCAAAAATAATTTCGCTTGTCTTGGCCGGAACCTTTGCTTTGATAATAGTAATTTTTATGAAAAAATCTCGGATGGGTCAAGCCATACGTGCAACCTCTCAGGATGCAAGGGCTGCCAGAGTTCTTGGGATTAATACAGATCGTGTTTATGCTTTTACTTACGCTCTAAACGCAGCTATTTGTGGCGTCGCTGGCGTTCTGGTTTCCATAATATGGATATTTCAACCATTTTATGGAATTCAATACTCTCTTCGCGCATTCGCAATTGTTACAGCTGCTGGTTTAGGAAATTTACCAGCTGTAATCGGGGCTGGTTTTGGGCTTGGTTTAATAGAAAAATATACAAGTATGATATTAGGAACTGAGTATGAGATTGCTGCAGCTGTTGTGATGCTTTTAATCGTGCTTGTTTGGAGACAAATTTCTCTGAGACGTAGCAGACAGGTGGTTCGCTGATGCTTAGCAAAACTAAGATTTTATACGCTGGAATTTTAATGTTTGGTATTTTAGGACCGTTAGTCTTTCCAGCGTACACCACTCAAATCGCTATTTTATGGGTTATGGTTCTAATGGCTTCCACCTGGGATATTTTAGGTGGCCAGATGGGATACAACTCCCTAGGAAATATAACTTTTTTTGGGAGTGGAATGTATTTTTCCGCGATCATTCAGATATCTATGTTTTATGATGTTGGTGAATATACGTCAGCCTTTGGCGCAATAAGGCCTGTATTTACAAATTATGAGTATTTTCTTGGATTAAGCCTTGGGATAGTTGGTGCGGGAATAGGGGCTGTCATAATTTCGCTACTCCTTGGGCCAATCGTGTTTGGACTCCGTGGTCCGTATTTTGCGATAGGCACGCTTGCTGTGGCCATCGCGGCGGCACAACTTACAGGTACGATTGATTATATCGGAGGAGGTGGGGGTATTTCGATGCCATTTTTTCCACTCGATATACATTCGCGGTCTATTTTTTTCTATGTACTTTGTTTTTGTTTAACGGCATCAGCACATTGCGTACTAAGGTGGCTCTATTCCACTCAGTTTGGATTGGCAATAAACGCTATTAGGGATGATGAAGACAAGGCTGAAGCAATGGGAATTCCAACACTTAGATACAAACAAGTTGGTTGGGCTGTAGCAGCATTTTTTATGGGATGTATTGGTGCCGTTTATGGAAATATGATTGGTTTTATTGAACCAGTTGAAGTGGCATTTCCAACAGCGACCTTTGGGATATTTATGGTTGCGATGGCATTGCTAGGCGGGAAAGGAACATTATGGGGGCCAGTAATTGGTGCAGTATTGTTCACAATAATTAAAGAAACAACCTGGACTTATCTACTGGGCTGGCAATGGGTTGCGCTCGGTTTAATTTTGATTGCGAATATTGTTTATTTTCAACAAGGTCTCATGGGTTGGTTGCAGGAAAAATATCCCGAGAAGTTTGGAATTATTGTCGATGATAATAGTGGGGAAAGTTAGTCATGAGTAACACCCTTATATCTGTAGAGAATGTTTCAAAATCTTATGGTGGCGTTAAGGCTAATGTTGATATCTCTTTAAGTGTCGAGAAGGGGTCAATAACTGGAATAATCGGGCCAAACGGATGTGGTAAGACGACATTATTTAATTCTATTGTAGGGTACCACCCTATTGATAATGGTTCTATTAAGTTTGACGGGCAAGAAATCTCCAAAATTCGCGTCGGTGATATTGCTAGACTTGGTATGATACGTACATTCCAGCAAACGAGAATTTACGGAAAAATGAACTGTGTCGATAATATGCAAATTTCCGTCTCGCAAAGGCCAGGAGCTAAATTTTCGATGTTTGCAAGTCGAAAAGGGGAGATTAGTGATAGGGCTGAACATCTTTTAGAGTTTGTAGGTTTGTATTCAAAAAGAAATCTAATCTCTGGAGATTTATCGTTTGGGCAGCAAAAACTTCTGGAATTTGCAATGGCCTTGATGAATGAACCAAAAGTTTTATTGTTGGACGAACCAACGGCTGGAATTAATCCAACTTTGATAAATGGTCTAATCGACAGACTTCGAAGAGCTAATGAGGAACTTGGGATAACTTTATGTGTTATAGAGCATAATATGCGAGTTATAATGAACCTAGCATCACATATTTACTGCCTTTCTAATGGAAAGATGTTGGCAGAAGGTAAACCCAGTGCACTGCAAAACGATAAAAGAGTCATAGATGCATATTTGGGAGGGCACTGATGAGCGAGAAATTAGAAAAGACGTCCTCTTCTGAAAAGACTTCAGAAAAAACATCTAAACCAGTGGCTCCAAAACAAACTGAGAAAGGCGTCAGCGGTTATGGAGTAGGCAGTGTAGATGTTGTCATGTCAGTTGATCAGGTGGCTAAAGAGGCGGCCTCAATGTCTTCAGCAGCCCCTACTTTGTCTGTGCTCGGCGATCTTGCTTCTAATGCGGCGTTTTTAACAATTAATAATCTTCGAGCAGGTTACGGAAAAATGGAAATTTTGCATGAATTTAATTTGCAGATTGGTAAAGGACAATCTTTATGCTTGATTGGCCCAAATGGAGCTGGGAAGTCGACGGTACTTCATTCAATATTTGGATTCACCAATATTTTTTCTGGGTCTATTGTAGTCGACGGCCTGGACGTAACGACCCTAACTCCCTCACAAAAGTTATCAAAGGCGGGAATAGCTTATATACTTCAGGATAAGTCTGTATTTCCACAAATGACTGTTGAAGAAAATTTACTTATGGGTGGATTTCTTAAAGACCGCCCAGCTGAAGCAAAGCAGGCTGCTGAAATGGTTTTTGATAAATATAAACGTCTTGCTGATAGACGAGATAAGCCGGCTGGAGTTTTGTCCGGAGGAGAGCGTCGCTTATTGGAAATTTCCCGGGCACTTGTCATGCAACCTGAAGTTTTGTTAGTTGATGAGCCTTCTATCGGTTTAGAACCACGTTTTATCGATATGGTTTTTGAGATTTTAGGGGATCTTCAAAGGAAGGATGGCAAGACTATTATAATGGTTGAGCAGAATGCCAAAAAGGGGTTGGCCTTCGCTGATATTGGGTACGTCTTGGTTTCTGGAGAGACTGCGATAGCAGATACCGGAGTTAATCTCTTAAAGAACCCTGACGTTGGTCGCTTGTTTTTAGGGGGTTAGATTATCTGCTCTAGTGCTTAATTCATAAATTTTTACTAACGTGGTTTAAGTATGCAGAAACATCTTTAAATTACTTAAAAAAATATATAATATTGCACCATTGGATCAAATAAGATTAGGTGAGACTAAGTTTATTTCAATATCTTATGGTATACGATGTCCGGGTCTCGCCCTTATCTGCTTTTATCAATCGTTTGTATTTGTTGTATGCTTTCCATGATCGGAATAGCTATGTGGCCCGTCTTTCTTATTCAGTTAAGAGATGTTTGGAGCTTAACAAATACAGAGATTGGTTGGATAAGCGGAGTTTATTTTTGTGGTTATGTAATAGCAACACCAATATTAGTTGGTTTAACTGACGCTATCGATTCGAAGTCAATATTTTTAATTGGGTGTGCTTCTAGTTTTCTCGGTTGTATAGGCTTTGCTTTTCTAGCCGATGATTTTTGGTCTGCCTCTATAACTTGGGCCTTTGTTGGGGCTGGCTTAGCAGGAACTTACATGCCAGGATTGCAAATTCTTAATGCGCGCCTTGATGATAGCTTCCGAATTCGTGCAGTGCCTTGGTACACATCAAGCTTCGGTTTGGGAACAGGGTTATCATTTTCCGTAATGGGATTTATGCTTACTTACTCTAGTTATCAATCAGCAGCTTTATTGGGGGCCTTAGGAGCGTTAGTGGCCGGGGTAGTCGTTTTGTTGTTTGTCGAACCCAAGTCGATAGCGAAGCCATCTAACTTGAGAGCTAAAAGGCATCCCTTGGATTTGAGACCTGCTTTTAGAAAACCTAAGGCGATGAGTTATATATTGGCTTATTCGGCACACACCTATGAGCTTTTTGCATTTCGGTCATGGAGTTTTGCTCTTTTTGTGTTTTTGGGAAGCAATTCAAACTCTTCCATATCAGTAGCAAATATCGCCTCTATATTCGGTTTTTTAACAATCTTAGGGTTGATTGCGTCCACGACAGGAGCGAAAATATGTCTTACTATAGGTAGACATAGGGCACTTACACTAATTGCGGGCTTTACGGTCTTATTGGCCGTGTCGTCTGCAATTATGTTAGGTGGGCCTCTTTGGTTATCAATGGGTCTTTTATGCGTGTATAATGTGGCAATTATGTTTGACTCGGGAGGGTTAACAGCTGGTACAGTTTCTGAGTCCGAACCGCATGATAGGGGTGCGCTTCTAGCCGTACATTCGATGATTGGTTTTACTGGTGGGGCAATTGGAGCCCCGGTAATCGGATACGTTCTTGATGTTTCTGGAGGTGAACTTAAAATTGAAGCTTGGTCATATGCAATTTTAGCAATGGCAATTGGTTCCCTTGTCGCTTTTTTTATTCAACTTAAATTTCTAGTATTCAGAAAAAGTTAAGGTAGTAAACAAATTTAAACTTAGCTTATTTTAAGATATATAATTTACCATTTGATCAAAATTTATAATTGTGTCATAAAAAATATAACAAATGTAACAAATGTGAAAGTGAAATATTTATGTCTATTAGTATAACGTCTCCAGGAGTTTTAGCGGGAAGAATTTCTCCTGAGAAGGTTTTAGAGAACTTTGAGGACTTACACTCACCTCTTAATTCGCATGAGGCTGCAGTAGCAGCAGATAGGTGTTATTTTTGTTATGATGCGCCCTGTATTAACGCATGCCCGACCGAAATTGATATTCCATTATTTATTCGTCAAATACAAACTGGAACCCCGAATGCTGCCGCAAAGACTATATTTGAACAAAATATATTAGGTGGTATGTGTGCTAGAGTATGCCCAACCGAGACACTCTGTGAGCAAGCCTGTGTAAGAGAGTTAGCTGAGGGAAAGCCAGTTGAAATAGGTCTATTACAAAGGTTTGCAACAGATACCTTGATGGAGGCTGATATCCATCCTTTTGTTAGGTCTAACAAGTCTGGCAAAACAGTGGCGATTATTGGAGCTGGTCCTGCGGGTCTTGCCTGTGCCCATAGGCTTGCCATGTACGGTCATGAGATAACAATTTTCGATTGCAAGAGTAAGGCAGGAGGCCTGAATGAATTTGGTATTGCAGCTTATAAAAGTACAGATCAATTTGCTGCGAAGGAAGTGGAATGGTTACTAAAGATAGGTGGTATTGAGTTTAACTTCGGGTACGAACTTGGAAAAAATCTTGAGCTAAGCTCTTTAATGTCTGAGTATGACGCTGTTTTTTTAGGTGTGGGGTTGGCTGCAGTAAACAACCTTAAGACAGATGGCTTTGATATGGATGAGGTTTCAGATGCCGTGAATTTTATTTCAGAGCTAAGGCAGTCAGAAGACCTTACTAAGCTTCCAATTGGTAGAAATGTAATAGTAATTGGAGGCGGAATGACAGCTATTGACGCAGCCGTTCAGGCTAAACTCTTAGGTGCTGAAATTGTTACAGTGGCTTATAGACGGGGTAAAGAAAAAATGGGTGCCTCTTTATATGAGCAAGATTTAGCAACTTCAAAAGGAGTAGTTATACGCTATAATCTTCAACCAGTAAAAATTCATGGTGTAGCGACTAAACTGACCGAGGTAGAGTTTGAGAGCACAGAAGAAACTTCGGATGGTTTGGTATCATTAGCAGAAAGAACCTGGGTTGCTGCTGATCAAGTTTTTAGGGCCATTGGTCAAAAACTTGTTTTAGGTGGATTAGAGCTTAACCTACGAAATAACAAAGTTCAAGTTTCAGATATGGGGCGAACATCATTAGAAGGAGTTTGGGCTGGGGGAGATTGCTCCGAAGGCGGGGATGATCTTACTGTTACGGCCGTGGCTCAGGGAAGAGATGCAGCTGAAGATATAAATCAAAGTTTTATAGGGTAGGGAAACATGGCTAATCTATCAACAGAATTTTTAGGAATTAAATCGCCGAACCCATTTTGGTTGGCTTCGGCACCTCCAACGGATAAGGAATATAACGTTCGCCGAGCTTTTGAAGCAGGTTGGGGGGGAGTTGTTTGGAAAACACTAGGTGAAGATGGACCACCTATAGTTAATGTTGGTGGGCCAAGATATGGCGTTCTATATGGAGCTGATAGACGACTGCTTGGTCTCAATAACATTGAACTAATTACAGATCGAGCATTGGAAGTAAATCTTCAAGAGATAAAAACAGTAAAACGCGACTTTCCAGATAGAGCAATGATAGTTAGTATTATGGTTCCGTGTGAGGAAGCTGCGTGGAAAGCAATATTACCTAGGGTTGAGGAAACTGGTGCAGACGGTATCGAACTTAATTTTGGGTGTCCGCATGGAATGTCTGAAAGGGGAATGGGGGCTGCGGTTGGGCAGGTCCCTGAATATATTGAGATGGTGGCCCGGTGGTGTAAACAAATTACACGAATGCCAGTAATAGTTAAATTGACACCAAATATTACTGATGTTAGGTATCCCGCTAGGGCAGCATTGAGAGGAGGAGCCGACGCAGTAAGTTTGATTAATACCATTAGTTCAATAATTTCGGTTAATTTAGATACTATGTCTCCTGAGCCATCAATCGACGGCAAGGGAAGTCACGGTGGCTATTGTGGGCCGGCAGTAAAGCCCATAGCTCTAAACATGGTTGCTCAAATAGGAAATGATTCTGAAACACGTAATCTTCCAATTTCTGGCATTGGAGGTATAACTACTTGGCGAGATGCTGCAGAGTATTTGAGCTTAGGGTGCGATAATGTTCAGGTGTGTACGGCAGCTATGACATATGGTTTCAAAATTGTAAAAGAAATGGAGTCAGGGTTATCTGATTGGATGGACAAAAAAGGATATACTTCAGTTTCCGATTTTGTTGGGTCTTCACTACCGAATGTTACAGAGTGGCAATATCTTAATCTTAACTACGTTGCTAAAGCAAAAATAGATCAAGATGCTTGTATTAAATGCGGTCGTTGCTATGCGGCTTGTGAAGACACTTCGCATCAAGCGATTCAAATGAGTGAAGATAGAGTATTTGAAGTTATTGATGCGGAATGTGTAGCGTGTAATCTGTGTGTAGATGTATGCCCAGTCGATAATTGCATTACTATGGTCCAAATGGCTCCAGGTGAATTAGATACAAGGACCGGAAAAATTATAGAAGAAGGCTATGCTAATTGGACTAATCATCCAAATAATACTGCAACCACTGCTGCTGAGTAGTTTAGTGCTGTGGGCTTTATTCTAAATTTCTCTTAGGTAGTTTAACTGGGGTTAAGTAATCTGGAAAAGAGAGTCTCAAGGTAAATGTTGGCATTTTCGAATGGTTTTTCGTTTGTTAGAACTGCTCTGATCTGCGTATCGAAGTCTGCATAATGTTGAGTTAGCGACCATATCGAAAATATAAGGTGGTATGGGTGAATTGGCAAAATCAGCCCTTCATCTGACCATTTTTGAATTATTTTTGCTTTCTCATCGACTAAATGTTTTAACTCCCCCTTTAAGACGTCTTTAATAATTGGGGCTCCTTGTAAAATTTCGTTTGCGAATAATCTACTCTCTTTTGGAAGAGTTTTACTTAAGTAAAGTTTTCTACGCACATAACCCATAATCTCTTCAAATGGATTTCCTTCCGAATTCAGGCTTCTTAAGGGGTCCAACCAATTCTCCAGCAAACCTGACAAGAGCTCTCTATGGATTGCTTCCTTGGATGGAAAATAATATAATAAGTTAGGTTTTGATAAACCGGACTGTTTCGCTATTTGGTCCAATGTAGAACCTCGAAATCCATATTTAGAAAATATGTCTAGAGCGGCTTTCATTATGAAATCTTTATTCTTTTTTTGTATCCGTGACTGCCCATTTCCCATTTTGTAGCCCTTCATTATATCTTACCCTAGTTATCTAATATGTTATTTCAAAAGTGTTTAGTAGGCACTTGACTGTATATGATGCTATGTTAGCGTTACTTTGACCAGTTGGTAAAATAAAAAAAGAGGTAAAAATGTCTGCACCAGGAGAAAACTTAAAGATAAATGGTGAGCGACTATGGGAAAGTTTAATGGAGATGGCCAAAATTGGGCCAGGAATATCTGGAGGGAATAACCGGCAGACCTTGACAGATGACGACGCCAAGGGACGGGTTTTATTTGAATCTTGGTGTAAGGCAGCGGGTTGCACTATGGGGCTTGATCAGATGGGTAATATGTTTGCTCGAAGAGAAGGGTCAGATTCAGAGGCACTGCCCGTTTATGTGGGGTCGCATTTAGACACTCAGCCCACAGGAGGGAAATATGACGGAATCTTAGGGGTTCTGGGGGGGTTAGAAATTATTAGATCTCTAAATGACCTTTCAATAATAACGAAACATCCCATTGTTGTTACAAATTTTACGAATGAGGAGGGCACTAGATATGCACCACCTATGCTTTCGTCAGGTGTTTTTGCAGGAATTCATGAGCAAGAATGGGCATACGATAGGGTGGATGCTGACGGAATGAAATTTGGGGACGAGTTGGAAAGGATTGGATGGCGTGGTGATGAAAAAACTGGCGCGCGTAAGATGCATGCTTTTTTTGAATTGCACATTGAACAGGGCCCGATATTAGAGTCTGAGAATAAGGACATTGGTGTCGTAACTCACGGGCAGGGACTCAGCTGGATACAAGTGACAATTTTGGGAAGAGACAGCCATACTGGTTCTACGCCTATGCCTATGAGAAAGAATGCGGGTCTCGGAATGGCTAGGGTTTTGGAGTTAGTTGAAACCATAGCACTTTCTCACAAACCGCATGCTGTTGGCGCAGTAGGTCATATAGATGTATACCCAAACTCTCGGAATGTTATACCCGGTAAAGCTGTTTTCACTATAGATTTTCGTTCCCCTGATATGTCGGTTATTGCTGATATGGAGAAAAGTCTAAGAGAGGGTGCGAAAGAGATATGTAAGAATATGGGTTTGGATTTTCATTTAGAAAAGGTCGGAGGGTTTGATCCGGTTGCATTTGACGAAGGATGTGTGAATTCGGTAAGAGCCGCATCTGAGCGTCTTGGATATTCCCATATGAATTTAATTTCGGGAGCAGGCCATGACGCGTGTTGGATTAATCGGGTAGCACCCACAGCCATGATAATGTGTCCATGTGTGGACGGATTGAGCCATAACGAAGCTGAAAAAATCACAATGGACTGGGCATCTTCCGGCGCTAATGTATTGTTTCATGCCGTTTTGGAAACTGCTGAAATCGTAGATTAGAGTATCAACAGCATTTTAGACTCATTTTAACGCTAGCCCTAGTGGCAAAGATTTTTGGGAGAGATACGATGACTAAGGTGATAAAAAATGGCACTGTCTGTACGGCAGATAGAAGTTGGAAAGCAGATGTTTTAATTGATGGAGAAATTATTAAACAGATTGGAGAAAATCTGTCAGGTGACGAATATATTGATGCAGAAGGAGCCTATGTTATTCCCGGAGGAATAGATCCTCACACCCATTTAGAAATGCCATTTATGGGAACTACAGCAGCAGAGACTTTCGAGACTGGAACTTGGGCGGCAGCGGCTGGAGGGACAACTATGATTGTCGACTTTTGTTTACCTGGAGAAGACGGATCAATAAAAAATGCTATTAATGAGTGGCATAGAAAGTCTGCTCCGCAGATTTGCTCAGATGTTGGCTATCATATGGCCATAACTGGATGGAATGAAAATGTTTTCACTGAAATGGAAGATGCTGTGAAAATGGGAGTTAATTCTTTCAAACATTTTATGGCCTATAAAGGTGCTTTAATGATTGAAGATGATGAAATGTTTGCAAGCTTTAAACGCTGTGCTGAGCTTGGCGCCCTTCCTATGGTCCATGCTGAAAATGGAGATTTGATAGCCGAATTACAACAGAAATATTTTGATGAAGGTATCACCGGACCGGAAGGACATGCTTTCTCGCGGCCACCAGAACTTGAAGGTGAGGCGGCGAATAGGGCTATTACTATAGCTGATACAGCGGGTGTTCCTCTTTATATCGTTCACGTATCTTGTGAGCAAACACATGAGGCTATTAGACGAGCAAGACAAAAGGGAATGCGAGTGTATGGGGAACCATTGATTCAATTTTTAACTTTGGATGAAAGAGAATATTTTAATAAAGATTGGAACCATGCCGCAAGACGGGTTATGAGCCCTCCGTTCAGATCCAAAGAGCATCAAGAGAGCCTATGGGCTGGACTGCAGTCTGGATCTTTGCAGGTAGTTGCGACTGATCACGCTGCATTTAATACAGAACAAAAACGAGCTGGATTAAATGACTTTCGTATAATTCCTAATGGTTCAAATGGATTAGAAGAGAGGCTCGCAGTTCTTTGGACGGAAGGAGTGGAGACTGGTCGCCTTACGCCGAATGAATTCGTTGCAGCAACCTCCACTAATATTGCAAAGATTTTAAACATTTACCCCAAAAAGGGTGCTATAGTAGAAGGAGCAGATGCCGATATTGTTGTTTGGGATCCAAAGATTACTAAAACAATTTCTCCCACTAATCACCATTCGATACTAGATTATAATGTATTTGAGAACTTTAAAGTCAGTGCTCAAGCTCGTTATACATTAAACCGAGGGGATGTAATTTGGGCTTGGGGACAAAATAGTCAACCGCAACCAGGACGTGGAAGATTTGTTCCTCGTCCAGCTTTTCCATCTGCACATGAAGCTTTAAGTAAATGGAAAACTTTAAATTCTCCCCGCCGTATTGATCGAAACCCTCTAAACATCCCAGCGGGTATTTAGTATTAATGAAAGGACCATTGTGTTCCAGTCACCCGTGATCGAGGTCACTGATCTTAACTTGACCTTTAAAACTAATGATGGACCAGTAAATGCTCTTAGCAAGGTCAATTTGTCTATTGAAAAGGGAGATTTTGTTTCTTTTATCGGACCGTCTGGATGTGGAAAAACAACCCTCTTACGAGTGTTGGCCGATTTAGATCAACCTACCAGTGGGAATGTCCTCGTAAATGGAGTTACTCCCGAACAGGCACGGATGTCCAAAGCTTATGGATATGTGTTTCAGGCGGCTGGTCTGTATCCTTGGAGAACTATCGGCGCAAATATTAAATTACCGTTGGAAATAATGGGATATTCAAAAGGTGAGCAGAAAACGAGAGTTGCAAAGGTTTTAGATCTTGTGGAGCTATCAGAATTTGAAAATAAATTCCCGTGGCAGTTATCTGGCGGAATGCAACAAAGAGCGAGCATTGCAAGAGCTCTGGCATTTGATGCGGATATCTTGTTAATGGATGAACCATTTGGGTCTCTGGATGAGATTGTTAGAGATCGGTTAAATGAGCAATTATTAGAAATATGGAAATCTAATAGTAAAACGATATGTTTTGTTACGCACTCTATTCCAGAAGCCGTCTACCTTTCGACTAAAATAGTTGTTATGTCCCCCAGACCTGGACGCATTATTGATATCATTACAAGCGACCTGCCTGCGGATAGACCTCTTGAAATAAGGGACAGCAAGGAGTTCATCGCGGTATCTAAGAGGGTTAGGGAAGGGCTTAGAACTGGGCATAGTTATGAGTAAAGTCGGCAATAGAATATTACCTATTATATCTGTTGTAGGGTTTATTTTTGTTTTTTGGTGGGGCTTTTCGATTATTTTAAATTCTCCATGGGCGTATGATCAGGCCAAAAGGAACTCCGTAACTTTATCTTTTTCCGAACTTGTCGTTGAAACTTGGTCGCAGAAAAGACCAAAACTCCCAACACCATATCAGGTAGCTACTGAGATGTGGGATACGACAGTAAATAAAAAGATTACCTCAAAAAGATCTCTTGTCTATCATACTGTGATTACCTTTTCTGAAACCGTTTACGGGTTTGCTCTCGGAACAGGGTTCGGAATCTTACTAGCCATAGCTATCGTTCATAATAGAGCAACAGCTATGAGCGTCATGCCCTGGGTAATTACAAGCCAAACGATACCCATACTAGCACTTGCGCCTATGATTATAGTGGCTCTTGGTTCAGCTGGATTTAATGGATTACTTCCAATAGCTATTATCTCAATGTATCTGTCTTTTTTTCCGGTTGTTGTGGGTATGGTCAAGGGACTTAGAAGCCCTGAACAGCTTGAAATAGACCAAATGAAAACCTGGTCTGCGTCGAGTTCACAGGTCTTATTTAAGCTTCGCCTTCCGAAGTCAGTACCTTATCTTTTTACTTCGCTAAAGTTAGGTATCGCTGCAGCTTTAGTTGGAGCTATAGTGGGTGAACTTCCTTCAGGTGGGGGTGCAGGTCTGGGTTTCAGAATGCTGTCAGGTAGCACATTTGGTAATACACTCCAAATCTGGAGCGGGTTGCTCTCAGCAGCTATACTTGCAGCGTCCTTAATTGGGTTTATTGGGGTTTTTCAAAGAGCTATTTTAAAACGAATGGCTCTGGAGCTACAATGATATATTTTATTGCAGCTATAAGTTTTTGGATTTTTGCCTGGTGCATGAATGTTTGGATCGCTCGGCAGACCTCTGGTGATGTGTTAAAAATTCTTCCACCTTTGTTATTTGGTTTGAGTCTAATGCTTATTTGGGAAACATCTATTATTTATTTTAGGGTTAGTCCTGTAATATTACCCCCACCCTCAGCGATTTTTTTCAAATTTATATCTAGTGGCCCGATCCTCTGGGCTGATTTTGTACAGACGGTTGTTAAAGGGGCATTGTCAGGTTATTTTATCGGATGTATTTCAGCCCTGTTGGTGGGCATTGCAATCGATAGATTCAAATTTTTAGAGAAAGGTCTATTGCCTGTAGGGAACTTTATGGCAGCAATGCCTATCGTAGGTATCGCGCCTATTCTTGTCATGTGGTACGGTTATGGATGGCAATCAAAATCGGCGGTAGTCACGGTTATGGTTTTTTTCCCGATGTTAATTAACGTTGTTCAGGGCATGAAGATGTCAGATAAAATTCATAGAGATCTCATGCTAACGTATAATGCTAGCTACACACAAACTCTTATTAAGCTAAGGCTTTCAACGGCTATGCCATTTATATTCAATGGTCTAAAAGTTAGCACTACATTAGCTTTAATTGGGGCAATTGTTGCAGAGTTTTTTGGATCTCCGATACGAGGAATGGGCTTTAGGATTTCAACGGAAGCGGCCAGGTTTTCACTTGATATGGTTTGGTCAGAGATAACAGTTGCGGCGGTTACCGGA
>Ga0114996_10005932_pt1 | contig 14210 bp, 9 predicted proteins | sample ArcticOcean_MG_C_4_FD_87039 | JGI IMG/M metagenome (GOLD analysis project Ga0114996, IMG submission 87039) | Marine microbial communities from western Arctic Ocean - ArcticOcean_MG_CB4_134 | ecosystem: Environmental > Aquatic > Marine > Oceanic | place: Arctic Ocean: Canada Basin | collected...
GAGACGAAAGTGCACCTCTTCTTGTAGATAATCGAGAAACTCTATCAAAAGCAACTTGATCGTAAAAAACATTATTATATTGTTCTGGATTATTTACAAGTTTATTTACCATATTATCGTATAATCTTTTAGCAGCTTGTTCTATTGTCAGATATCCTTGTTCTACTGATCTAGAAATCTCGGAACTTTCTTGCATTAATTGACTTTCTGTTAGTCCAAGTTTGCTATCATATCTACCTACTACTTCACCTCTTTTAAATGCTTCAATATCTATTTCATTAAATTCTGTATAGTACTCTCGTGTTTTAATGTTCTGAAGCTTACCAAAGAAACGTAAAGTCTCTCTAGGTATATGTTCATTTTGTATAAATTTTATATGCTCTTTAGTATTAGGGTGTGCTAATGGGTGATATTTAGTACTAAATCTTACACCATCTACATCTTCTTGTCCAATAAAACCAATTTCAGTGTCTGCTACTTTAGATAAGTTTGTTTCTCTAATAAATGTTTGTAATTCTTCATATTTAGTTACATTCATTTTTGTATCCGATTGAGTTCTTTTTAATTTAGCATAGTCTAAACCAACGCTACCATCTTTTAATATTGTACCAAAAGTTTCTGTTGCCATATCTAAGATATCTAATTGAAATTCAGCCCAAGTTAAATCTTCAGCGTGAAAATGCTTTCTAACAACCTCTTTTCCTTGTGCTAATCTTCTATCATTTAAGTTTACACTTTCTATAAACATTAATCTATCTGGTTGAATAACTCCATGTTTATCCATAAACATTTCAGACATAGCTTGATGCATATATTGAGGTGACTCTGTTGAAATTCTATCCTTAGCAGAAACATTGTAAAATTTATTAAAATCAAATACACCGCCACGGAAATTACCTTGAACTAACTGCTTTCCACTTAACATAGTTTTTAGAACTACATGATTACTAGTAAATAAAACATTGTATGCATCTGTCATAATCTTAGTTTGTATATCTTTAATATGTTCTACCATATCTCTAGGAGTATAATCAAATTTCTTATCAGTACCTCTTTCAACAATTCTAATTTTGAAATCAGAATCTATATCATTTAAAAGCTTTCTATACTTCAATATATTCTTTCTTAAATTAGCTATAGACCGATCTGCTTCTTTAGGTCTAGGTCCTTCTTCTCTAACTGCTTCATTACCTTTTAATCCCATTTGTCTTTCAAAGGCTGCTAAAGATTCTACTACTGGTTGTATTTTTTTATAGTCCTTATAATTTTCTGCTCTTATATAATCCAACCTAGCATTAAACTCTTCTTCTAGTGCTGCAAATAAAGTAATACCAGCTGTGTGTGATCTACCAATAGATGTTGCAATACTAGAAGAAGTACCAGTAGGATATCTTATACCCACTTCCGTAAAAATACCATCTTTAACAACTTGAGCAGTACCTAGGGTGTATACTTTTTCCACTTTTTCTAGTATCTTACTTACTTCTGATGGAAATAGTAAGTCTGTATCAAATTCAGGTGGCATTAATTTTGAACCATGTTCTTTTTCTAATACACTAATTTCTTTTATTAGTTTTCTATGTATAGTTTTTCTAGCACCCCACTCTTTCCATCCATCTAAATAACGATTCTCTAATATGTTACTAAATATTCTTAAGTGATTGTAATCTACTTCTTCTATACCTTGCTTAGATACAACATCTAATTTTTCAAATGCTTTTAAGTAGATACCAGTAAGATCCATTACGTGTGATGTCTGTCCATGCTTAACCATTCTCGTAACAATATCACCCATTCTATCTAGTTCATGAGTAAGAGCCTCGGGTGTCATTTTATACTTACTTATTATCTTTTCTTTTGATTTTATTTGAGAAGCAATTTCTTTTTTAAAGTTAGCTGCACTACCTAATGCTTCCCAATCTAGTAAATCTGTAGCAAATTTTCCACTAAATTTAATATCAACATCTACTAAAGTACCAGGGCCATCTTTATCACTAAAAGGTTTTGGTTTTTCAAGTGTTGTTATAGAAAACAATCTTTTAGATCTGCTTTTTCCAGTACCGCCTTGTAATGTTGAAAGTATTTTTTCTTCAAATGCATAAATATCTCTTTTTACTTCTCGAGATATAGCTGCATTACGCATCATATTGTTTTGACCCTTAGGTTGAAAGTTTCTAGCTTCATACTCATACCTACCTAACTTTTCTCTTAACTTATAGTATTCTCCAGCATCATCATCGCTCCACTTATTTTCACGTTGTTCTCCTCTAGCCTTTATTCCATTCTTCCATTTTACTAAATTTTCTAACCTATCTTTCACACTAATCCATTGTTTTTTTCTTTTTTCAAATGCAGCTCTTTGTATTTCAGGCATAGTATTATAGTTAAGCTCCATAAATGGACTAGCTTCATGCCAGTATTCAAATAGCTTCTCAACCTCTCTATTAATAAGGTCTTTATGACTTTTTGGTATTGTACCTTTACTTTGTTTAATTGTTTTCTTAGCATAAAAATCTGTTAATGCTTGCTTTAAATACTTCTTACTCATTAGAACTGTTTCTGGATAAGTCATTTGATTAGGATCATTTTTTGAATTAGCTCCAAACTTTTTTAATTTAGCATTAGCTTGACCACTAAACATAAATTTTTGTTGTTGTGCTGTATGTATAAGTTGGTGTACAAAACTATCTAACACATTTCTTTTCATACCATAGTGGTCTTCTAATGCTTCAGCTATAGTTTTTTCTTTAGTTACGTTATCACCTAGAACTTTATGTGGTTCATCAAAAAACTTATAGGTTTCTTCTACAGCCTTTACTACTCTTATTGTAGCCATTTTATTATACAAAAAATGAGGATGATCTTTTATGGCTTCTTCTTCTGATTTTATTAAAGTTTTAGGATTAAAAAATAAATTTTTAAAGTAACTATCATTTTCTATTCCAAATGCTCTAGCGTAAGGATCTTTTGCCAACGCTTCATTAAGCATTGCTACTATTTGAAACACATTGTCTTTTTCTAACCCAACCAATGGATCTATAGTTAAGTTTAAATTTTTTGTATATGATGCTATTTTACTTGCCATAGTGTCTAAATCTCCATGTAAGTCAAGCATTTCTTCTGAAATTTGCTCGTAAGTAGGTCCTTTTTTCTTTAATCTAGCTTTAATAGTAGCATTATGAAAGTCATTAAATTTTCTTACAGTAGCATTGTCTAATGGTATATCATAAGAATTAGTAAAATGTTTTCTTACTTTTTTCATAACTGCATGAGCATCTTCTAATTTTGTAGTTTCTGCAGCGTCGATATATCTATTACCAATAGCAGCATTCATTCTAGCTATTTCTTGCCATATTTCAAGCTTTTGATTTTGAGATAAATCTTTTCTAGACTGTAAGTGTAAATCTGTTATTTGTTTTATTTGTGTAAACCCATTAAATATAATACCAATAGAATCTTTACCGTAAGTAGCAGAGTCTGCAGCCTTTAACTTATTACTAAAAGAAAGTATTCCATAAGGATCACTACCAGCTAATTCCATATCAACTACGCCTCTAATAAATTTATCGTCTTTCAATTCATAATCTTCAACAGGGTTTTTCCAATCTTTTGCAAACTCATATTGAACGTGATCTTGTCTATAACCTTTTTTTATTCCTTCAGGCATACCCCATGACAAGTGAGCAGAATCAATGTCTTTGTCAGCACCACCCATCATATTATCGTTACGAGAATTTGTAATTAATGAAAAACCTTTACCACCTTTTCCACCAGCAAATCCAACAAATTTTAATGCTCTCATATTTCCAGCTGTCATAACAGGTGAACGATTTATAATAGCATATTGAGAATCCCTCCATGCATTCAATTGTTCTGCTGACATATCTGCAACTCTTGTATTACTCATATTTAAACTTAATACGTCTTTCATGGTCATCCACCATGTATCCAATCTTATGTTCTTACCAGTGTCAGGATCCTTTACTTTCATTTGTTTAGCACCAGACCATAGCATAAACTCATCATCTGCTAATCCTTTTTCAGCACTACTATATTTTTGTTTTCTTAAAGAGTATTTCCAATCGTAAGGTCCTAAAATTACTGCATAACTATTACTTACTTTTGGTCTTATGATACGTGACATTATATAATTTCTTAAAGTTTTTTGTACAAACTCTGAAGTACCTCTAGATTGTAAAGCAGCCCAAGACCAATTAGCATCTGCTAAATGTTGCCCAACATGTCGTTCTGTTACTCTTTTAAACTCGCTTTGTTCTGAATCTAAGAATTGACCATGCTTGTTTTCAAAATATAAATGCTTTAATATGCTTCTAAATGCTTCACTTTTAGTTCTTGTAGTCATAATTTTATCAATGGTAGCAATATCAATTTGATCTATATCTAATCCTTCTAAATCTCTACCACCTTTAAGATTTTTACCTTTATGCTTTTTTTGACCTAATCTTTTAATAGCTTCTTTAGTTACTTTAATATCTCCCTTTATACCAGAATCCATCAACTCTACCCAACTATCATGAAACTTTCTACCAATGTCTGTTGATGGATCAAACTGAACACTATTTGCATTTAAAAACATTTGTTGCATAATATTTAATTTACCAGTAACGTTTATTTTTTCACGAACATCTATGTTCCAATTAAAATCTTTTGTCTGAACTTTAAACTTATTAGGAGCGTCGGGGTATATACCTTCTTGATCTATAGTTTTTTTACTAGCATCATACATTTCAGCATTTAAGAGATTTGTTTCTAAGCCGTATTTGTGTTTAGCAGCAGAAGTATACATCATAAATTGAAGATTTTCTTTAGTCATGTATTTCATATCAGCTTTATCGGCTCTTGCGTAAGCAAACTTACCTATAATTAAACTTCTATTCCCTGCGTCATTTCTCGCCCCTTCAGACGTCTTTAAAGGCTTAGAATATAAGGTACCCTTAGACATACCAGAAGAAGCATCATTACCCATATACCTAACTAACTTATCAAATATTGTAGCATTTAATATTATAGTACCATCAGTTTCTGATGCACGAATTCCAGAGTTTAAGTCTTCTAATAGAATACCATTCATGTCATTATCAGGTAAACCTAATCTAGTACCATCTAAAAATGGTATTTCAGCTTTGTCTATTTGATTTAAATACTTTTGAAACTTAGCAGGACTTTGATAGTCACCAGTACGTTCAGCTTGTAAGTACTTAGCAATGTATTTTTTAAATGTTGTTATTCTACTAGGATCTAATTGTTTATTATTTTCTATTATACCCATATCACGCATTCTATATATCATCGTAGCAACTGTATTAACTTTTGTTTTTAAATTAGCAGTACCCTTAACGCTATTTTTATACCAATCTTTACCTACATCTGTTTTTATAGCTTCCCTAACAATAGTATTATAAACATCTGCTATGTTTGCGTTAGTCCAATGTCCTTTTTTACCTTCAGGAGACCATGGGAAACTTCTAATTTCAACTCTACCAGTATCAGCTATAGCTCCATATATAAATTCTCTATTTGCATTTAAGTCATTTTCAAAAGCATACCAATCTTTTTCGGATACATACGGCTCAACAACAGGTTTTCCTTTTATATAGGTAGTTTTTCTAGCAAAAGGTGATACATACACGGGTTTCCCACCTTGAGTAACAACCATATAGCTTATGCTTTTAGCTCCCATATTAGTAAATCCTTTAAAATCATCTCTTCTACCTGAAGTTAATTTTCCTAAAGTATTACCTTTAGGATCAACAGGTGGAATTATTCTAGCATTACCTAGTTTTTTTTCATCACCTTTTTTTATAGGATCGGTAAAATCTATAACAAAATCATTTATAACAGGTCTGTAATTATCAAACCTAAGACCTACTCTTCTAGCTTCCTTTATATCATTTGGGGTAAATTTAGTTAAAGGATATTTTCTTTTTACAGAAGCTACAAATTTATCTATATCTATATGTTTAACGCCTCTACTATCTTTAAAGAAACTTTTCTTCTTTACACGATTGAATGTTCCAATTATATCTCGAAAGAAAGTTTCTTGTGTTATGTCGTAGCCTACTGTATCTGCAACACGCTTTGATAGTTCAGTTAAACTATGTACAGGAAAGTCAACTTCATTACCTGGGGTTAAGTTATGCTTAAAACTATTTTCTCCTGTTAAGATAGTTAAATCTATGTTTTGAGAAGGTTTATAAGGAAGTATGTCTATATTAGGCGTATAGTCATCATGAGTAATTTTTTCTTTTAAAGCTACTAATGACTGTAATAAACCAAGTTTACCTTCTTCTTTACTCTTACCTTTTAATGCAAGTTTGATTTCTTCTTGAGTAATCTTACCACTTTTTTGTAATTTTTTAACCATTTTTAAAATTTGCAAACCCATTTCATCGCTAATAATTTCTTTACTAGTTAATTGCTGTTGTCTTATAGCTTCAAAGTGATTAACCCAGTATAGTTGATAGTCTTTAGATTCAGATGTAAAGAACTCCTCTCTTTTTAATATTTCTACTTGTTCTTTTACAGACTTAGTTCTATCAAAACGATTTGCATGAAGATTTATATCTTTAGTAGCTCTACTTTGCCACGAAGGTCTAGCATTAACACTGAAAAATACACCCATTAATGTTTCATATATTTGCTCTTCTACGGGGTAGTCGTTCATAGAAGATACAATACCACCGTATCCAGCACCAGCTGTCCCTCTTACCATAGTATTTATAAACTCAGTAGCTTCTGCTGTATTTTTAGTAGCTAAAGTACTAGCTGTTTTTCTTATAATATTCTCACCTACTTTTACTAGTGCAGGATTAGTAGATGTCATTAGTTTAGATATGTTTCCATATTGACCTATAGTACCAAAGATACCTCCAGCTATACCCCCATGCATACCAGCCATAGCCATATCTTTAACACCTTCCCAAGACATACCACCTTCATTTCTAGCTGCTAATGGATGTTGAGAAAAAGCCATTAGTAATCCAACGTGACCAGCTTCATGTAGTATTCTTGATACTCCTTCTTTACTAAATTGACCTAATAATAATCCACTAGTTATAGCATTTAAAGCAACACCTTTATTTTTTCCAAGTGCTGCAATACCTTGCATTTGTACTATCTCTGCTAATTTCCCTGGTATAGATTTTAAATCATATATAGCTCTATTAGCTACAGGGTCTAACATAACAGGCTGATTAGAACGAAATGGTTTTAATAGAGTAGTATCTGCTAGTCTTCCTATAGATCTTTGCAACCTATCACTACTAGATGCATACCTATTCGACTTTGCTACTAATTTATTACCCAGATTAACTAAAGATTTACTTGATTCTGCAGCACCACGGCTTACTAGTGCCTTACCAACAGTAGCTGTTGCACTTGTTAACATTCTAGCTCCACCCATCATAATACCTGGTGCTAAACCTAATAAGTGAGTAACATTATTTACTATTTTTTCCATAGGAGTATCAGGCTTGTCAGCAATTCCAAACGTAGTAAAGCCTTCAATAAGACCAGAGACTGCTTGTTTAATAATACCGTCTGTTGCATCTGAATTATCTATAGGTATACCAAGTTCAGAAAGTTTCGTTTCTAAAAATCCTATAGAGTCTTGATCTAGAAAAAGTGCATTTGAATCGTAATAGTTTTTTAAAATATTACCATATGTAACTTCATTTAAACGTCCAGAAGCTAAACGTTCGTTTAGTCTTGTAATATAAGGGTTTAACATTATATATTATTTTTCTAAGGTATCTCTTAATTGATATAACTGATTCAGTCTACTATTATAATAGTCTACATCATCATCAAAACTTTGACGTGCTGAAAACGTTGCAAGACTTTCTGCTGTTTCTATACCAGTACTAATTAAATCAATAGCTTGATTTACCGAAGGTGCATCTGGATTCATTGTTTTTACCTGTAATACGTCAGCTAATCCTACATTTAATAAATTGTATTGAGTTTCAAATGCTAGTTTTGAAGTATCAGCACGTCCTCTATCTTTTGTTAAGAACCTTTTAGCTGTTTCAAGACTAAATCCTTGGTTTTCACTTGGATCAAATTTCTCTCCTAAAAAATTTACTTGTCCTAAAGCTACCATAGAATCATAACCTGCTCTTTCTAAATCTTGTTCAGTCTTATATTCAATTTCTCTCATTGATTGCTCACCACGTAATGCTTGCAAATTCAAATTAGATATAGCTCTTAACGCTTCCATATTGTAATTATTCTCATGTCCCATTGTAGCTAGAGTTACATCGTCTGCATGCTTTTCTCCCAATAAGAATGATTGTAAGCCTGCTGTAACACTAGCTTGCTCTTGCAACAACTCTTTTTCTGCCGATGTTTCCATGTCTAACTTTTCTTCAAAGCTAGGTTCCTTAACTTGTTTCATTAATCCTGATACGCTAGACGTAGCACGTGATAACGAATCTAAAAATGCTTCACTGTAACTTGCCATTATACTGTTCCTCCTAACCCAGATGGGCTTGTATTAAAGTTAGCACCCATACTTGGTATTGAATACCCTCTTTGTGATGCTGTTTGTTCTAAATTTAATAATCCTACTTGTACTCCTCTTAAATCACTTTCAAAACCTTGTGTTAATGAAGACATTTGTTGTTCAGCTCCTAGTCTTTGACCAGATAATTGAGTTTTGAAAGAAGAATCTAATCTATTACTTTGTTCTTGTGCACCACCACCATAAGACAGTCCAGTACTACCCACCAAAGAGTCCATAGCACTTCGTTCACCTTGATAACCTTGTATAGCTCCTTGTTGTCTTATACTAAACTCTTGTCTTCCAAAGCCCGCTCTATCTTTATAATCCTGTCTTAAACCGCCAATACTACTAATTAAAGATTTTTGTGCATTTATAGCATGTACTCTTTCTCTAGCTCTACGTCTTCTTTCTTCTCGTCTTCTTTTATTCATACCTATCTTACCTAAGATAGCACCTCCTACTGCAAAACCTATACTAATTGGATCCATAATTATTCCTCCTCATTCATTTTTTTAGCAATTATAGTTTGACTAAAAGGTTTAATTGTTAAGTCTGGACTAATAGAATTTAACCAAAATAAACCACCAAAGCTAGGAGCAATTGCTTTAGATGCTTCTCTTTTAGCTTTATCATGTTTGCTAATTTTTTCTGGTACGCCATATAGTTCACCAGGTTGACCTGTTCCTTTTAATGAAGGATCTTGTGGTACTCCTGTTTCTTCTTCTTGCATATCGTCAAGTAACATTTGACTAGGTTCATCTGGTGTTCCAAATAACTCACCAGGCTGACCTGTACCTTCTAGCATTGGGTCAGTGTTAGTTCTAAGTGAATCTGATTGTGCTACTGTATTCTTATTGTTAGCCATTTTTTTTCTCCTTTAATAACTCTATTGCTTCTACAAAATCTTTTACCCTTACAGGTGTTTGTTCCTTCCACGTAGACGGTTCTTCGTCTGGTGGATTCTTATATAATAATTCTTTTATAGCATCATCATAATACTTACACTTTAATAAATGCCAAGTAGCTGGAAACTTACGATGCCAACTAGTACCAAGTTGATAATTAACAGAAACTAAAGCTATCTTAAAATCTTCATCATCTAATTCTAGTAATCTCATTTGCTTACTAGCACTATCTAATGCTGTCTTTACATCCTTCTCAAACCACTCATCTATAACATTTTTTGGTACTAAAGACTTTACTGGATACTTTTCTTTTTCTTCCTTTGATAATAAATGTCCAATACCACAAGTCTGTTTACCTACTACATCTAGATAAACACTTTGTTTATATCCCTCTCTTAGTTTTAAATGTTCAAAAAGCTTATCCATAAACTTATTAGAACTTCTAAATCTATCTGGTATTAAGTTCCACATTGATCTAACCAGCTCCACCACCACCACCAGAATTGTTTTTTTGTTCTCTTTTCTTTTTCCAAAATTCTAATAGACCACCATCTCCTTTAATTTCCGCATCTTTATCTTTAGCTTTATTCCACCACTTTCCTAAATACCAACTGTTATCTTCGGTGGTAGATGACCCTTGAACTGGACCTACAAATCCTTCTCCTGGTAGATGAGGACCAACAAACTCTGGATAGTTTTTAACAGAAGTACTTGGTTTCGTTGCACCATCTCCAGATGGGTTGTCATTAACTCCCTCTAAATACATAGATACTATAGTTTTATGACTTAAGCCATCATCTTTTTGAGTTTTATACAAAGCTTTAGCTTCACCCTTACCAGTTTCACGCCAAGCCTTTCTTGCCTCTTTTCTGCTTTTCCCCGAAGCCATCTCATTAGTCATATGATTTTTTCTTACTTTAGAACGATAACTAAAACCTTTCATACCTTCATTTATAGAAGATACAGTACTACCAATTTGAAGACCCATTTCTGCCCCTGAAGCCATTGCAGTAATATTATCTAAGTTACGTATAGTCCTACTATCTTCTATACGTTTATTCATTTTTCTTTCTTCTTCTGCTGTGTTTGCATCAAATTGTGCCATTGCTACATCTGTTCTACTTGCCATTATGCTTTCTCCAATTGTGTTTTAAACCACGATCCTTCTACTTTATAATATAGATAAGTTTCATCACCTTCTCTAACGAGTTTTTTATCGCCAGTTACTCCATCAATATTACGTGGTTTATTTTCTAGTTTAGTTTGCGTATTTGCTTTACTATCTAAATCTTTAACTTTACTATGTGAACTATTTAATGCACCGACACCACTACTTTCTGGTGGTGTATAAGATTCACTATATACATTCTCACCATATTTTCTTTTATTACCTGGTAATGCTTTAGCCATTATTTTACACTTTTGTTTCGATATACTATTTGCATATCGTTAATCTCAAAATCTTGTTGATCTGTAGCACCTGCTAATTCCAATCCAAATGTTTTAACTTTTTTAAATGCAGAAGTAATACCTCTTATTTTAAATTTTGTTGTCCTGTTAGACCCGTCGTTGTTACCAGCTAATGTTCCTAATGTTACACTAGTAAAAGCAGAGCCATCTGAAACTCCATCATTGTTTACTCCTACATCAGTAAATCCTTTTACTGTTATGTCTTCACCATTCTTATAACTTATATATACTGTTGTTATAGTTTTATCTAGACTTGGATCATCAAAAGTATATGCTGGTGTTTTTAAAGATATAGCTGTAGTTGCTGCACCTTTTAATGAAGGTTCTGGATTCCAGTATTTTAATTCAATATCATTACCATCTTTTTCAAACCATACTAATTTACCATCATTAGTATTAATAAGGTTAGATACATCCACAGCATTGCCTTTAGAGGCACTATATGACCATCCTAGCGTCTTTAAATCGATTTCTAGTATTCCACCACTAGGATTGTTATTTAACTCCCCTATGGCTGGATTTGTAATAATCAATGTTTGCTTATCTGGTACGTATCCAATTTGTGCATCGTTACTATAATACTGAGTATTCCAATCTTTAAATCTTTTTTGTCCGTTTTGTCCCATTAATAAATCTCTTAGTTGTTCTCCATCATATAAGAATGCACCATATTCATTAAACCATGCTACAAATCCTTCTGCTTGTACCACATGGTAATCTTTTTGACATCCTTTATATTTCAATGTAGCTTCTAATAATTCTACATCTCTGCTACAATTAATAATAAATAAAGTACTCTTCTTAAATTCCAATAATTTATTACCAACAGATGCTAGTTTTATAATATCATCACCATCGTTTATATCTACATCTATCCTCTTCTTATAATCAAAAGTATCAAAAGCACCTACATCTGATTTTATCACAGTATCATTAGCTGTTTGTAGCTTATTATTTTCATCATAGTAAGTAATATTACCTACATATGCTCTTCTGTTTAAAATAGTAGATGTTTTAAAAGACGTTCCTGCTCTGCCTAAAGGATTGTAGCCACGTTTTGTATAAGGATTATTTGTATCTAAAGTTTGTATATTGCTTAATCCTACTATATATTGAACTCCTGATGTAAAAGATGCTCCCGTTGCATACATTCTTTCATGATCTACGCCAATAGTTCCTGAATTATTATGAGTAACTTCACCCATCTTAGTCCATATATCAGATCCAGCTTTTCTTAATCCTTTACTAAAATCTATTTCCATAAATAAGTATTGAGTATCAACTGCATCATTATCATCTATAGCCCAATAAACTTTAAATCCAGTTTGCCTAATTTTATTTGGTACTCTACCTATAGCAGACCAGTACAATGTTTTTTTAGTATCAGCAATTAAAGTAGGTTGTAATATATGACCAACATGAGTTGGACTTGATTCTTGATCATCGTATATATTAGATACCCATATACTATACTTTTTATTAGTAGAATTTGCATATACTGATATATTAGCTCCTGTGTCATTACTATTGTCGTCTTCTGGAGCAAACCACATATAAAATGCTAATGGACCATACCCATCTGTATAACCAGTGTAAGTACTACCTTTCATATAATCTGCTAAAGTATCTATCAAATTAGTTCCAGTAGGTGTTATACTTCCTGCTGCTACAGTGTAGCTAGAAATAGCCATATTGAATAAAAATTCTGATTGATTAGCTGAAGCAGGATAATAATGTGTGTTAACACCAGCAGAATAAGCTTGTAATGTTCCATCTTGATATCCATATCCATCAGGTCCAGACCATACACCACTTTTTAATGGTGCTGCATAAGCATTATCTACTTTAAATCCACTTTCTTGTTGAATGATATGAACATTAGCATCAAATCCATAGTCCTTTACTAAGTCTAAGTATCCATGCCATTTAATTTGATTACTTGTACTACCAGCTGTGTAAGTATGTGGACATACTCTTAGTTGACCATCTACTGCATAATATTCTAATTGAGCTGCTACACTGCCATAGTCTATTACAGAGTTAGCTTCATATGCACCATCTGTTTTATCAAATCCTTTTACTTGTGTATTAGGAATGTCATTAATAAATAACATTTCAGTATTATATAAAGCTCCATCATTTGGATCTCTATCACTATTAAAGTGAAACAATCCATTACCATGGTTTAGTGTTGTAGTAAACTTTTCTTCATCTGCTGATTGTACATGTGATAAATCAGTAACAGCACCAGAAACTTTTAGTTTACCTGGCGTCTCAATACTTAATCCCTTTAACTCTCGATATTCATTTACTTCTAAGTCTCTTGGATTAGTATTGTTATTTAGTCCACCACTAAAATTATTTACGTTTAGAACTTCTTTTGGCACTACTTCTTCCTTTTGTTACTTTTGTGTTATGCATTCTTCTATCTTTGTCCATATCAGAACCATTCCAAGGATTACCCTTTAATGTGTTAGTTGTTACTATTTTACTCATTGCCGTCTATTACCTCTCCCCATAGGGACGTTATTCCGTTTTTAATTTCTACAGTCTCTACTTTAAAATCACCATTGTCAAACCAATCAACAATAGCAAAAGCATGACCCCAGTTATTTAATCTACCTTTTAACCATTTATTCTTTTCATGAGACATATCTTTTAAACATCCCATAGACCAAGAACCAATAGTTCCATGTAGTTTTGTCATTGTATGTCTCTGTATATCGTGTACATGTCCATACATTACGTTCTCTCCATACGTTTCAAGATGCTTTTTTGCATGGTACGTAGTCGCAAAGGCACCATGAAAGAAAGTGAGGTTACCAATTTGTATAGGTAAATTATATTCACTATAACTATATCCTCTCTCTTTTATTTTACACGCTTTAAAAAAAGAGTAATTAACGAGATAGGGATACTTAGTAACAAAGTTATCCAACCAGAGATCGTGATTGCCTTGTAATAAATGCTTCTCTTTACATCCAACTTTGTCCAATACTTCATCCCAAACATCCAATCCTTCATTAACTAATCTTATATCTTCATCTACTATTGGTAATACATATTCTAAAGGTGGTAGTTTTTTGTCTTTATATTTCCATGCTGACACAGACTCCCACTCTCCAACATCTCCCAAATTTACAAAGATGTCAGGTTTAATCTTTTCTATTGCTTTAATAACACAATTTACTGCAGCTTTATCCTCTAAAGGATAGTGCTGATCTGGTATAATAATACCACGTTTCTTTACTTTCAAAGGTTTCTCCTAGTTTTTTTTCTGTACTTTCTCGAAGCTACGCATTCCTCCAAGC
>Ga0114996_10005935_pt1 | contig 14206 bp, 17 predicted proteins | sample ArcticOcean_MG_C_4_FD_87039 | JGI IMG/M metagenome (GOLD analysis project Ga0114996, IMG submission 87039) | Marine microbial communities from western Arctic Ocean - ArcticOcean_MG_CB4_134 | ecosystem: Environmental > Aquatic > Marine > Oceanic | place: Arctic Ocean: Canada Basin | collected...
CCATACCTCTGTGTGATCTATTTCAAACTATCCTTCGCAATTCAGGCTTAGTAGGATTTTGAACAAATCCTACCCCCGCAACCATTCTCAAACGGATTTTCTCAACTCCAGTTTTGTAGGGTCTTGAACAAATCCTGCCCCCGCAACCATCAATGAAGTACCGCCGTTCCAAACATAAGGAACGGCGGTATTTTTTTGTGGCGCTTAGCCGCTTCTATTGAGTTTCATTGGCCATGCGGTTTGAAAAGTCCCACGACTGATAACGAAGAATTTCCAGCTTTATCGCCACTTCGTTGTCCGCTCTCGATAGAAGCCACTTAGCGAGCGGTGATTCACGGTTTTCCAGGTAGCGATCAATGAGTGATTGAAGCACGATCGTGCTGCGGTCCGGATGTATTGTAGCTCGCGCCTGACCACGAACGCCGCGATAGGGCATTTCTTCTGAAGCGACTTCAAAACCACATCTTCCATCCGCTTCTAAAAGAGACACGATCTTCGCAGTACGCGCCGTGGCGCACCAAATGGCGTCGAATTCAGGCAAAAACCAAAGAGACAGCACCACCGGCCAGCCGCTAGAAGCAACCCCGGCTAGGCGCACCGGGATGCGTGCCTCATGCAAATAAGCCCTTATGGCGTCTAGATCCCAGGGGCCGATCAGAGTTTGTTCTGACATCGCATTAATTTACTCGTCGTCATCTTGGTCAGGTCGCCACTGCCGCTCAGCAAAATACTTTGAGAAACTGTGTGTGGTCGCGGAATTGATATTGATCATAGCACCAATAAATAGGGACGGCCGACATGATGCCGACCGCCCTCATTTGAAAAGGTGGATGCCAATCAATTTGGCAAGAGGACCGTATCGATTACGTGAATGACACCGTTGGACGTCTCGATGTCGGCCGAGACAACTTTTGCTGCATCAACTATCACGCCGTTAGTCGCGTTCACCGAAACCTTGCTTCCCTGGGCCGTCTCAACCATTGCGATCTTGCCTGCAATGTCCGCAGACATAATCTTGCCCGAAACCACGTGATAGGTGAGGACCGAAATGAGCTGGTCCTTGTTTTCCGGCTTCAGCAAATTTTCCACTGTCCCAGCGGGCAGTTTTGCGAATGCTGCATCGGTTGGCGCAAAAACAGTAAACGGACCATCGGACTTCAAGGCCTCGACGAGGCCGGCAGCCTTTACCGCTGTAACCAGTGTGTTGAATTGACCCGCCGAAACGGCCGTGTCCACAATATCAGCAGCCTTTGCTGTGACCGCACCAAATACAAAGGGAATGGCGGCGAGAGTAGCGATGAGGGATACGCGAATTGACTTCAAAGTAGATCTCCTTCATTAGCGGGTGTGTTGCTCAACTGCTGACTTCTACGCCGCGGCTCTGATTTTGGATCATCTGAATTTCTTGATGATTACCAGTGCAAAGCAAATTTGACTCTTCGAACGCCGCGACTGACATCGACCCATAGACACGGCTTTCATCAGCGATGTCCCAATTCATTGGGGGCCAACCGCGGCAACGCCGGATTTTCAGAAAGAGTCATGTATGCGATTTTGGACGCCGGTTCTGAGTGACCCGAACGCCTGCTGTGTGCGTAGAAGAGTCCAAGTCAGCAATATCTAGGGAGAATCTACGATGAACGCGCTGGTACCACCTAACGCAACAAACAACGTCACTTCGGTAGATGAGCGCTCCACCTCACCCTCTAGACCAAGCCATGAAGACGCGGAAACAGCTGTTCGCACCTTGATCCGCTGGGCGGGAGATGATCCGTCTCGGGAAGGGTTGTTGGGAACGCCCGATCGCGTCGTTCGCGCTTACAATGAGTTCTTCGGCGGCTACAGGGAAGATCCCGTTGAGGTTCTGTCCCGTACGTTTGAGGAAACCGACGGTTATGACGAGTTGGTGCTTCTCAAAGACATTCGAATCGAAAGCCATTGCGAGCACCATATCGTGCCGATCATTGGTGTAGCGCACATAGGTTATTTGCCACGAAACAGGGTGGTCGGAATCAGCAAGTTGGCGCGGATTATCGATATTTTTGCGCACCGTCTTCAGATTCAAGAAAAGCTGACCTCACAAATTGCGACCGCAATCCAGGAGGTTCTGCAGCCCCGGGGTGTAGGGGTAATCATCGAAGCGGCGCACCAATGTATGACGACGCGCGGCGTTCGCAAGCCCGGAGTCACAATGGTGACGAGCCGCCTTATTGGCGACATTCGAGACGTTCCGGAAACTAAGCAAGAATTCATGGAAATGATCGGACGCTGACCTCGATTGTCGGGTGCTGTCCGAAATCAGAAAATAATCCAATGAGAGCCACGAGTGATTCATGGATCGCCACCGTACCGGTGTTGGAGCACTTTTCTCAGGTGGCCGACGAGTCGAGATATAGTGCGGTCCCGGACGATTGGTTCATCGGTATGTCAGATGTTGTTGATTCGACGAGCGCGATTGGCGCCGGCCACTACAAGGCTGTGAATCTCGCTGGCGCCGGTACGATTAGCGCGGTGATGAATGCGCTCCAGAACGTCCGGTTATTCGCATTCGGTGGCGACGGGGCACGTTTCGCCGCGCCGGCTGATCAGGCGCAGCTCGCAACTAAGGTGCTCTCTCGCGTCGCCTCTTGGGCAGAGCGAGGACTCGGTCTTCGGATGCGGGTCGGCATGGTCAAAGTGTCTGAATCTCGGTTAGCAGGACATGACGTGCACACCGCCTTCTGGAAAGCGTCTGACGACGTTCAGTATGCGATGTTCTGCGGGGGCGGTTTCGAGTGGGCGGACGCCAAGCTCAAGAGGGGTAAGATCGGGTTAGCGATGGAGACCGATACAGAACCGCCGGACCTGACCGGCCTTTCCTGTCAATGGGGGCCGATACATCCGCAAAACGGACATGTGGTTTCATTGATCGTCAAAAAAACCGAACAGGCGAATGGGGCCTGTTTTCGCACTGCCATTTCGCGCGTTATCGAGATACTTGAGAAGGCGCCGCGTCTCAATTCGGTTCCGGCCGAAGGGCCGAACGTCCGTTGGCCGACGGATGCCAACTCACTGCAGGCGCGTATCGTTCGCCATGACCGCGCACTCATCTGGCGACGCTTCCTGTGCTCGCGAGCACTTTTTTTGTTTGGTCGGTGTTTAAAGCCCGAATTCGCTTTCCTCGATTTGATCCCGATCAGTATCGAAGTGCGGTTGCGAGCAACACTGATTTTCGAAAATTTGATGATGCTCTGATGATGACTGTAGATTGTTCAGAAGAAACGATCCGGAAGCTTCGGAGCGTGCTGGAGGAAGCTGCGATCAGGCGAATCGTTTGATACGGTATGCATCTTCAGAAAACTGCCATGATGACGTGCATCGTTCCATCGGCCTATTCGGCAGATCACATGCATTTCGTCGACGGCGCGGACGGCGGTTACGCCTTTGCTGCACGCGCGCTACGTGCCTAATTAGCAACAAACCTCGGATGAAAAAACTTCTGAACTACCTACCCAAATAGTCGGAGACCCCTGCGGATGAGATACTTGCACACGATGGTGCGCGGGGCCAACCTAGACGCATCGCTTCAGTATTGCAGCGATTTGCTCGGTTCAAAGGAGACCAGCCGCATAGAGAGCAAATAGGGGATGGCAATATGGTTTTTGTTCGCTCGCCCGACGGCGTCTTCCTCGAGCTCTATCGGAACGGACCCGCGCTGCTTCCAAATCGCCCATGAAATGGGATGGAGAAGACGGGCAATTGCCAGGCTGCCATCACTAACGGACAAAACTCGCCCAGCACATAATTTGGGCGCATTTGCTGTTGTGATCGCCTCCCTTAACTGGGCCCAGTTGCTGATTTGGCGAGTGGCTTTTGGTTTCAGGTTTCGGGGAGCAGAACAGGTGCCAACGATATCTCCGCAAATGGCCCTGACAAAATACGACTGATCCATAACGACACACCGTTCGTATAAAACTAGGAATGAATGGAGTGTATATGTCCAGATTAGTGCGCAACTCATTAGTTGTAGCAGTTGCCGGTTTTGTTATGGCAGCGTGCAGCGTTTTTGGCGGCAAGGCCGCAGAAGAACCGCCGCACCAGGTCGTCATACAGGATGGTGATTTTCAAATTCGGACATATGGCGCGTACGTCGTCGCCCAGACATATGTCGACGAGCCATTTGATGACGCAGTGGGTACAGGATTCAGTCGCTTGTTTGGTTATATCTCCGGTGCAAACCAGGGAATGACTGAGATCCAAATGACGGCCCCAGTGATCTCCGCACCAAGAAGAGATACTGAAGCGGTGGCAGTGTTTGTTGAGCAATTTAAGAATGGGGCCGGCGGCTGGACCATCGGCTTTGTGCTTCCCGACGACTACACGATTGAAACAGCACCACGCCCAAAAAACGAGCTGATAGAGATCATCGAAATTCCTGAACACAGTGTCGCCGCGGTACGGTTCACTGGTTCGTTCGACAACGAAGCAGCGGAAAAGAAGCGAGAACTGTTGGCTGAGTGGCTCGAAACTAAACAGCAAGAGCATCTCAATGACTGGAAGATGGCGGGTTACAATCCGCCTTGGACAATTCCATCTCTTCGGCGAAACGAGGTCATCGTAACTTTGCGTTAGCGCTGGTTGTCCGCGGGCAATTGAATTGGAATAGCCTTGGGGTTGGTTCAAAACATGATGTGGGTTGTCTGAATCAAGAAATTGGGCGGCGTATTTACCGCACCTCAGGCGCCGACTGCTATCGTTTTCCGTTTGACCCTCTCACGTTGGCTTAGAATGGCCGGCATCATCTCCTCCATTTTCCCACAAAAGGCGTCTTCGTATTATCGGATCTCGTTCCAGCGCAGGAGCAAGCCGGCCGAGGGCCACTAAATACGGATAAACGGTTGGATGAGGCGCGGTAACAGGGCCGTAAATTTGATCGGTGCGTCTGTGATGGCGAGGCAGACACAGTTCTCGCCGGGGCCTGCGGCGGGGCTATGGACGGTATCTTCGGCAACGTCCTCCATATCTCCGCGTGAGTACGCGCCATGCTGATCGGTAAAACTGCCGGACAACACGAGGGTGAGTTCGCGCCCCCGATGGCCGTGCTCCGGGACGGGACGGCCTGGTGAAATTAGTAGTAATCGCGACCATGCTTTGTCGCTGGTTGTGATGACATGTTGACGAACACCACCACCGACGGACCGCCAGGGAACCGTATCGACGTCGCCACCGACATAGTCTCGCAACGGCTGCGGCAAGGTAGCAGATGTCGCTGCCGGAGGTGTTGTCATGGTTGCGGCAGGCGCGTCGAGAGCGGCAAACGCCCGATCCAAGGCTCCAGCTGACATGATTTCAGGGCTACTATCGTCGAGCAACACGCCACCGATATCTTCGAGATCCGCAACGGTCCGGCGGCAAACCGGGCACAGCGCCAGATGTGTTGCGACGGCCAGGCTCCAGCTTTCGCCGATGCCGCCGGCGCCATAGCTGACCAACAAGTCCTCACCTGGATGATGGGTGATCATATCTCATTCCTCAACATGGGCCGGAGCTTCGCAAAAGATAACCGTATGCGTGACTTCACTGTGCCAAGCGGCAGCTCAAGCCGATCCGCGATTTCCTGATGCGTAAGGCCCTCGTTAAAAGAGAGGCGAACAACCTCTTGTTGCTCAAGGGGTAGTTCATCCAGACATTCTCGTATCCTTTTACCTCGATCCTGGGCATGGAGCTGGTCGTCGACGGGGCTTTCCGCCTCTGGAACCAACGACGGATCATTGGGGTCCAACTCGGGCCTTCGTTCCCGGCGAAACCGGTCAATTCGAAGATTTCGGGCGATGGTAAAAACCCAAGTCGAGGCGGACGCTTTCGCGGGATCGAACAGATGGCTTTTCCGCCATACCGAAAGCATCGCTTCTTGGGCAAGCTCCTCTGCGGTTTGATAATCGGTTCCCGAACGCAACAGCACAGACTTCAAGCGCGGCGCGAAATATTCAAAAAGCTCGGCAAACGCCTGCTTGTCCTGGGTCGCCGCGAGCCGGTCGAGGAGGCCGTTATGGTGCGTCGCATCATTCATCGATTTCCGCCTACCCCGAGTCCCGAGCGATTTTGCTCTTGAGCGAATCAGCGTAACCATAAGTTTATATGGTTCGCCGGGGGCCTCATAACGATGGCCGACCACGAGAGGGAGTGCAATGCTCATACACCTTTTACGGCATTCCCGAACAATTGGATCACCAATCAAAAAAAGATGATCTAAATCGTTGTTGGGCGCGTACCCACTATATTAGCCAATTCCAGACATGATCTATCCTCAGAACAGGCCAGCCATGAATTTCAATAATCCCTCGCGGTCTGTTCCGCTCAACATTGCGGTGATCGGAAGTGGTATTTCCGGCCTTTCAGCAGCGTGGTTGTTGAGCAAAACTCATTCGGTGACGGTGTATGAGCAAGCGCAACGGGTTGGCGGGCATTCCAATACGGTGACGGTGAGAACACCCGATCATGATGTAGGAGTGAAAAGGCCAGTGCCGGTTGATACCGGGTTCATCGTCTACAATGAGGTCAATTATCCGAATCTGGTAGCGCTGTTTGATCATTTGGATGTCCCGACGCAACCGAGCGACATGTCGTTTGCAGTATCTCTGGATCGTAAAAAATTAGAGTACAGCAGCCGGGGATTGAACGCCTTATTTGGCCAACGCCGCAATATAGTGAACCCCAGATTTTGGTATATGGTGAACGACCTCCGACGGTTCTATAGGGATGGCGAGCGGTTTCTCTCGGGCCTCGGTGTGGATCACAGCCAAACACTGGGTGGGTTCCTTTCAGATGGCGGGTATGGCGCCGAGTTCATCAACCGCTTCATCCTACCGATGGGTGCTGCTATATGGTCCACCAGGGCTGAAGAGATGCGCGAACAGCCTGCCCTGACGTTTATTCGCTTCTTCAAAAGCCATGGGCTCCTAGGGTTTACAGACCAGGTGGCCTGGCGAACCGTATCCGGTGGCAGTCGGGAATATGTCAAGCGGCTTACGGCCGACTACGCGGGGCGAATCCACTTGGGCTGCGGGGCCGTCGCTATTTCCCGCCAGCCACAAGGGGTCGAGGTTACTGACGCCTCGGGAGCTCTTCATCGTCACGATGCGGTGGTTATCGCGACCCATGCCGACCATGCGCTTATGATGCTGACCGACCCCGATCCTCAGGAACAGAAAATTCTGGGTGCCTTCCGATACACCGACAACCGGGTCATACTCCACGCTGATGATCGCTTGATGCCGACCCGCCGCCGAGTTTGGTCGAGTTGGAATTACATGGGTGATCGTGATGGGGTAAGTGTGAGCTACTGGATGAATTCGTTGCAGGGCATTGACCCGCAAAATCAACTATTTGTAACCGTCAATCCTCTTGAAGAACCGGCCCAAAGCCTGACGCACCAAATTTTTAACTATCAGCACCCGTTCTTCGACCTGGCCGCTTGGCGGGCACAAGAGAAACTATGGGAACTCCAGGGCCGAAATAATACCTGGTTTTGCGGCAGCTATTTCGGGTATGGCTTCCACGAGGATGCCCTGCAGGCGGGGCTCGCCGTTGCTGAAGAGTTGGGCGGAATCAAGCGCCCCTGGTCGGTGCCGGATGAGTCCGGGCGTATCCATTGCCACCCAGCCCCTTACCCTCATTTGGTCGCCGCATGAACGAGGTTGCTTCCGGTATCTATAGCGGGTTCGTCGTCCATGAAAGGATGCGACCGCGACGCCACCGGTTCCGCTACCGGGTGTTTACCCTGTTGCTCGATTTGGACGAATTGGAGGCGTTGTCGAAACGCCATTGGTTGTTGGGTTACAATCGCCGCGCCTTCTTCTCTATCATGGACCGGGATCACGGTGAGCTTCGGGGTGGAGGTGAACCGGAAAGTATCCGTGTCTGGATCCAAGGCGAACTCAACAGTGCTGGCTTAGGCGAGTACGGAAAACGCGTCATGATGCTTTGTTATCCGCGGATTCTCGGTTACGTATTCAATCCCCTCACCGTATATTTTTGTTTCGGTAACGAGCGTGAATTGGGTGCTGTCGTGTATGAGGTTCACAACACTTTTGGGGAAAGACATCGGTATATATTGCCGGTTCTCCAACAAGATACCGCGGTGATAAAACAAAGCTGTAACAAGGAATTCTATGTGTCGCCATTTGTCCCGATGGCGTGTCGCTATGACTTTCATGTTCTTGCCGCAGCGGAAGACGTCCGGATTGTTATTCGCGAAGAAGATGATGTAGGCCTACTTTTGGTCGCTGCATTTGTGGGTCGTCACAGCGCGCTTAGCGACAGCGGATTGCTGAAGGCGGCATTTCGATATCCTCTTATGACTGTAAAGGTCTTGGTCGCTATTCGATTTGAGGCAATACGGCTGTTCCTGAAAGGTATCACCGTCATTCCCCGCCGGCGTTCGCAACAGGAAACGCCGGCCGCCAATCCCCAACCCTAAGCACCAAGTAGGTTTTCATTTCCATGTCTACAGCGCTTCGCCAACGTTCCCTAAAATCTGCTCTTCCTCGGTTTGCCGGGCCGCTCTTGCTGAGTGATAGGACGGTAGAAAAGGTCTTGCGCCAGCTAACTGCAACGCTGCAAGGCGGCCGTGTCACCTTTGTGCTTTCCAGCGGCAGGCAGATTCAGTGCGACAGCGGTGTCGCGGGTCCGGAAGCGATACTTTATCTCCATTCTCTGAACGCTTTGCGCCGGTTGCTGACGGCTGGGTATATCGGGCTCGCGGAGGGCTATATGGCGGCTGAATGGAGCACTCCGTCCCTAAGGCAACTCTTTGATTTCGGGACGGCAAATGAAACCTGCCTAAATCAAACCCTGAAAGGCAACTGGGGCGTCCGGCTTGCGCATATGGCAACTCACGGGTATCGCCGCAACAGCCGCCGGGGAAGCCGCAAAAACATCACCCGGCACTACGATTTGGGCAATGCATTTTTCTCTCGTTGGCTTGACCCATCAATGACCTATTCCGCAGCGTTGTTCCGCAAGGACGGGGCAGAGACCCTCCTTGAAGCGCAGAACAACAAGTACCAGAGAATTATCACCGAGTTGGGAATTGAAACCCATCACCGGGTATTGGAAATTGGATGTGGCTGGGGTGGCTTTGCAGAAAAATGTGCCAGCGAAACTGGCGCCCATGTCACGGCCATTACCGTTTCACCGGGGCAAGAAAAATACACTGCCGAGCGCCTTGAGACGGCTGGCTTGACGGATCGGACGGATGTCCAGTTGCGGGATTACCGCGACGTAGATGGCCAGTTCGACCGGATCGTTTCAATCGAAATGCTCGAAGCGGTTGGGGAGGCTTATTGGCCAACCTACTTTGGCGTTCTCGCGAATCGGTTGAAAACTGGCGGTCGTGCAATGGTGCAGGTCATTACCGTTCCGGATGCTGGCTTCGACTCCTATCGCAATGCAGTCGATTTCATCCAACGGCATATTTTTCCCGGCGGCATGCTGCTAAGCCCTGGAAAAATTCAGGAGAATGCGCTCGCCGCGGGGCTGGAAATTGGCGGTGAATTATATTTTGGCGGTGATTACGCGCGCACGCTCGATGCTTGGGCGGATACGTTTCAGAAACAATGGCCTCAAATCGTAGCTCATGGCTTTGATGATCGTTTCAAACGCACCTGGGAATATTATTTGGGTTATTCGGCGGCCGGCTTCCGGGCCGGGAAGATTGATCTCGGTCAGTTTTGCTTTTCAAAACCCTAGTGGCTGTTCCGTTGCGATAAGGCCTCGGTCGCAAACTGCGATAAGGGTCAGCGGTATACGCCGTGGCAATGCCGACCTCGTAGACGTGCTGATCCATCTCCCGACCATTCATGCAAAAGAGACCGGTCTTGGTCTGACGGAGGCGCGGTCGCTCTTTTTGTCGCCCTGATAGGCTTCATACTCTTTCGGTGATCTGCGCCGGTGTTCCAGTCGTATTAAAGGTCATATCGATGATCATGATCAGCTGATCGGTTTGGTCGCACCCACCCTTATACCCGGATGCACTGCTATGAAAGTTGAGGATTTCTCCCGTCAGTCGCCAACATTGATTCTTGAAGACTACTTCGTCGGGACTACACGCGCCTGGGGAATTTTTCAGGACTGGCGCGGCAACGTTACACGTCAGTTCGTGGTCGATATTGATGGGAAATGGGACGGTAAACTGCTGACCCTCGACGAGCATTTTGATTTCAACGATGACGAAAAGAGCTTTCGGCAATGGCGTATCAAGAGAATCCGGGGCGGGTGCTATGAGGGTGCAGCGGATGATGTTGTTGGTACCGCGACAGGTAAAGCTGCGGGAAATTCGCTGAATTGGGTCTATACCCTCGATCTCAAAACCGGGGAAAACAGGACGCTTCAGGTCAAATTCGATGACTGGATGTTTCTGCAGCCCGACGGGGTGTTGCTCAACCGGGCGCGGATGAGCAGGTTCGGAATCAAACTCGGTGATGTGACTATTTCGTTTGCAAAGATCGATGCCGACAAGAATACCGAATCTATGCATTCGCGGCCCGGCGACGAAGCCAACGCAAAACTGGGCCAATTAAAGGAAACCGGTCGTAAAGCTGTGATGCCGCATCCCAATATTCCAGATGCGACGTAACCTTCCCTTGATCATCGAAAGTGAGTCGGGTGACACCTTCGACGGTCCAGGGCTTTCTGGACAACAAGCCGGTCAACACCCATCGGAAAAATACAATTCGACCGTTGGTCGCGTGACTATCGATATGAAAATCAATATCCGAAACGGTTGCAAATAGCCTTTCGAATATCCGTCTCATTTCGACGCATCCAGTAACGTCATGTAGTGGGTCTTGGAAGGTAACATTCTCGCTGACATAACTCTGAATATCCCTCAGGCGATCAACGGTTAGTTCTTCCAGGTAAGCCTTGTATCGGTCGAAAGCGTCTTCTGGGGTCATCATTTTAGGATCCGGCGAGCAACGGAAAAATATAGAAAATAGGGCAAGCAGCGCAGTAGTTTGAGGATCATCACAAAGCGCCATGGCATGGCAATTTCGAATCGGTTCCCCGATAATTCCGTGACAATATGGCGGGCTGCCGCATCTGCTTCCATAAGGAACGGCATTGGAAAGTCGTTGCGATCCGTGAGGGGGGTGCGCACGAAACCGGGATGGACGATGGAGATATACACACCAAGATTCTCCAGCTCTGGCCGCAATGACTCGCACATATTGGTCAGCGCGGCCTTTGACGCGCCATAGGCACTGGCCAGAGGCAATCCGCGATATGCGGTCAAGGATGAGACCACTGCGATACGTCCCTGTCGCCGGCGGATCATGGCCCTCATGACTGGTGCGAGGCTATTCACGGTACCTATGACGTTGATATTGAGCTGTTGCGCAAACGCGGCGGCGTCAAAATCTTCGGCGCCAAAGCGGATATAGGTGCCGGCGTTCAGAACCGCGAGATCGACCGGGCCAAGATCAATTTCGATACGCTCGACAATGGCCTCAACTTCCGCGGCTTCAGTCACATCGACCGGATAAGCAACCGCGCGTCCAGGCAATCCTTGAGTATCGCGGACCAGTCGTTCCAGGTCGGATTGGGTTCGGGCACTGCCGGCAACAGTCCAACCGTTTCCTGCCAGTTCTAATACGACCTCACGACCGATTCCGCTGCCGGCCCCGGTAACCCAGGCAACCCGTGTCATAAGTTAAACCTCACCGTGGCGCGCCAGTCCAAAATCATCGCCGATATATGTGTATTTGGTCGCTACCATATCCCGACGTATCTTGGGCAACTGACGACATTCCCTGTGGCCGATATAGATGGAGCCGGATTGACTGACCGGACTAGGGATAGAGAGCAAGTTCGGAGACTGAAAAGTCGGCGCAAAATTCCCGCCCAATCGCAACCAGGCCCACACGTTTCAGTCGGCTAATGTCCATGGGTGATTCCAGACGGTGAGGAATGAACTCATTGAAGGGTAGGTCTATGCTCCGCCATTCGATGCCGGCGCTAAATGGAGCGCGATAGGACTGCCACGATCGAACAGTGTCGCGGGTACGGAGATGGACCCCGTAAAGCTCTCCGTTCCCGCGCACAGTCAGTCGCAAGCCTGAATAGCTCGAGGCATCGACGAAAGCGCCTGTGGGATCAAGGTCTAGGGCCGCCTGCACGAAGCCGCCGTTGTTCTCCAACTGGACATTGCCGGACAGCCGCAAACAGCTAATAGCGCCTATTACCTCGGACCTAACCGTTGCTTGGGAAATACCACCCATCACCCGGTCGCTCACCGCCCACCAAGTAGTGCCGCATTTCGATACCAGGTTCTGGCTACAAAAATCGTCAATAACGAACGGTCGCCGCAAGGGATCCGTTTTGGAGCTTTGGTCTGAACCAGAACCGAGAGTGTGCATTAAATTGCCATCCTTAGCGGCGATACTGGGCATCGGGGTGGCAATCTACAGTATAGCCCACGTGAGGTCGTTCACTGGGAGGGGAGTTCGTGACAGCGCTCAAATCTCTTTTCAACACATAAGTCTATACGCGGAAATGCAGGAGTTGGATCAGCCGGTTTCAGGCTAACTGGGCGGAATCCTAGTCTTCAGGCTCGCCAGCCTCAGACAATTATACTCCTTTATCAGCGCCGTTCTGAAGTTCGCTAAAGATGGCTTCGGGCCCCCCAACCATCGTTACTTGCACCCCAGAGGGATCCCCTCCGGGGTGTTTGTTTTTGTGCTCTTGTCCAAGCGATATAAGGCGGGCGAGTTCTCCATATATTTCTATTTTGAGTCCGCCGTCCTCCGGCACGAGACGGATAGCCTCGATTAGACTACGGATTGCTTCGGCCGCCTCGGTTAAGGTGTCAGGGGTATTCAGTGCTTCAATCAGGTTAGCTACTTTGTCGCGGTATACATCGGCCACTCGGACTGTCCGTCGTCATATAAACTAGATCAGCTCCAGATTTGTCCCAAATTATATGACGACGGACAATTTCACGCTCACCCAGTCGCGCGCCCATTTCTTGCGCCAGACGAAGTGCCGACCGCAAGCCACGCAGAACTTAGTCGGCAGATCAGTCTTGCGACGCATCCCAGCCATTGGGTCACCAAGGCACCGGCTGGCCGCACCAGTCGAAAAACTGGCCGTTGGCATCTGCCGTGAGTTGATCGACGACGGCGAGCAGATGTCGAGCCGCCGCAGCTGGAGAATGAATCTCCAACCCAGCCGCCGCGAACGGAGCGGATAGCGCCGTGGCAACCGTGCCGGGATGCAAGGCGATGCAAAGTGCGTCTGGAGATCGAATGGTCAATTCAACGGCCGCTGTCCGAACCAGTTGATTGAGAGCGGCTTTCGAAGCCCGGTAGGAATACCATCCACCCAGCTGATTGTCATCGATGCTTCCAACCCTGGCGGAAAGCGTTGCGAAGACGGCTTTGCCCGACCGCGGTAACCGCGGGAGCACATGCTTCATGATCAGCGCGGGCCCGATCGCATTCAGCGCAAAGGCTCGAGCGAGATTGACCGCATCGAGTTGCCGCCAGCTCTTCTCGGGTCCCTGGCGCTCATCATGCAGAAATCCCGTCGCATCGATCACCAGACGAAGCTCACCCCGATCGGCGGCGAACGCTGCGGCACGTGCGAGACTGCCTTCGTCCAGAAGGTCGATCGCTGGCAAAGTGCTGCGACTGAACGAGACTACATGCTTGAACTTTTCCGCGGCCTTGATGGCTTCGACCAATGCCCCTCCAATACCGCCGCCGGCGCCGAAAACGACCGCCACGCCGGCCTGGGGAAACGACCCAAGGTCAACCCTGGCAGCCGTTGCGCCTTCGGGTTCAAATTGCCCCGTCATAAGCGCTTGGCTCCGCCGATGATGGCGTGAAGTCGCAGGGCTCGCCCAAACAAACGGGAGCTGAACGTTCGGACCGGAAGAAAAATCCTGTAGCCCCACTCCAGGGCAATCATGGCCCCCGGCAGGGACGCGGCGCTGGCTGCCCAACGCCATGTGGGCAGAAGACTCCAAACCTCGACGAATGCCACCGCGCCGGAAATAACACGTCCGTCGCTTGCGCGAACATGGAAGCGCTTCATTGCACGCTCCTGGGTAATCCCTTCCGGGGGAACGGCGCCAGTTACAGAAATGTCGACAAAACAAAGAGCACGGTCTTGATCGTTTCGCCGATAGTACCCGATCTCTGCCCGACACAGGGAACAGGAACCATCA
>Ga0114996_10005938_pt1 | contig 14204 bp, 10 predicted proteins | sample ArcticOcean_MG_C_4_FD_87039 | JGI IMG/M metagenome (GOLD analysis project Ga0114996, IMG submission 87039) | Marine microbial communities from western Arctic Ocean - ArcticOcean_MG_CB4_134 | ecosystem: Environmental > Aquatic > Marine > Oceanic | place: Arctic Ocean: Canada Basin | collected...
AGGATAACCATCTTTATTTAAATCAGCTGTCGCGATGGAGAGCGCTCCGGTTGCGATCATATTGTATCGCTCGCCTTCGTCTTTAAATTCACGGTTCGCGCCTTGAAGATAAACATGAACCGGCCAGGGCACGGCAGGATTGTGATTGTCTCGCCAGGCTGATGGGAAAATCAGATCCAGGCGACCATCGCGGTTAATGTCTAAAACCGCGACGTCGTAAGCACCAATTGTCGGCAAGTCAGTCCGGCTTTCTTCCGGCCCATCCGGTCCTCCCCAATAGATATAAGAAGGTAATTCAGAAGTCACCCCATTATATGAATTAACCGTTATGAGATCCTGGTATCCATCCCCGTCCACATCGGCAACTCGGCTCATCCAACCACTGTCTGCAGACATTTCATAGCGCTTCCAGTTTTCGCCGGGCCCATCATCTACAATGTAACCCCAGGTAGGACCACGCTCGATTTTATCATGATCATTACAAAGAACGAGGTCGACATAGCCATCGTTGTTCACGTCATAATGGTTAATCATCTCAATCGTGCCCTTGGCATTGACGTATAGATTAGCGCCCCCGTTATCAAAACTGCCCTGAGAGAAGTCGGCATATCCGCCATGCACCCAATATTCTGTCGGCATGGCGAGATCAGTTTTTTTCGGTTTTCGCGCCTTCGAATAAAGCGGTGAAAAGATAAAAAGGGAGCTGAGGATTATACCAAGCGTAACGACCTTTACCTTCGACCCTTTGTGGTTAGGTAAGCAATATTCATTTTTTTCAAACATAAGGTTCTCCCACTATTAGATATTATTAGACCCCATCCTTTGAAGCTTTAATTAGAGTGAAGCATACTGGCGTATAGACAAGGTAATGACGAAATCTTCAGGATTCAACTCTTACATCCAATTCACAATACCGATTTCATTAAGCAGCTCCTCGTCTCCGTAGTACCAACCGCTTCTCCCTCTTTGCATCCAGCGAATGTTCCGATTCTTATTTAAGATAAAAATACTGGGAGTAATTTCTTTTTCGCTCATATCCAACCCCAACGATTTGGTAATTCGCAGTTTTTTATCTTCAATAAAGGGATAGGGAAAGCCGGTGTTTTTCTTAATCTCTAAAAGTTCATTTTGCGGTCCAGGCGATAGGACAAGAAAGGTTACCCGGTCGGTATTGATCAAATGCAAGTTATCTTTAAGGCGAATCAATTGTTCCTGGCAAACAGGACACCAGGTGGCTTTTAACGTCACCACAGTAACCGTCTTTTCCCCCGCAAGTTTGCCTACATCAATAAGTCTCCCATTAATATCTGCGATTTTCTCGGGGAATTGGGCTTGAGGTAAACTATCAATTTTCTCAGCTGATGCTACGACGACGAACAGGAGTAGAAGAATGGAAGTTTGTAAGAATGCATAATACATTGAAAAAAACTCACACTTCCTTAACTCAAAACTGTTCACTATCTAGATTATACACGAATCTTCATCGAACTCAAGGTCGACCGTAGCATGTTTAACGGACAAATTCTGGGCAATCGATCTAACCTCTGATTTTACCGTTTTGATTTCATCTCGAGAGATCGTAGGTTCGACAATGAGGTGGGTAGTAAGCACATTGTCACTTCCATCAAGGGACCAAATATGTGTATGATGGGACGAGATAACTTTATCTATGGACTGCAATGCGAGCTCGACTTTGTCCATATCGATATCTGAGGGAACACCCTGTAGAAATAGGAGCAGTGTTTTCTTTAAATTGATCAGAACATTATAGAGAACATAAAGGGTGATAATAATGGAGAGAATAGGATCCAGGATATAGAGATCTTTTACTAAGAGGACGATACCGACGATGAGTATAGCGACCCACCCGATTACATCTTCAAGCAAATGCCAGGTAATGACTTTTTCATTCATGCTTCGGCCCTTGCTAACACGCAGTGCCGCGTATCCGTTTACACCTATTCCGACAATAGCAAAGAGAAGAATACCCGTGGCATTGGTTTGTTCAGGGTTGATTACTCTGGGGATGGCATAGGAGAGAATGATTAACGATCCCGCGATCAAAACGATCGTGTTTATGAGTGCCGCGAGGAGTGACAAGCGTCGGTATCCGTAGGTGAACTGTCTTGTCGCACCTTTTTCCGAATACTGCTCCAACCCCCAGGCCATCCCCAATGACAGGCTGTCTCCCAGATCGTGCAATGCATCAGAGGTGATGGCCAAACTATTAGTCATAAAGCCACCGATAAGTTCAAAAATCGTAAAGCCTAGGTTCAAAAAGAACGCTAACTTAATGTTCTTAATGCGATTGGATGCACTATGATGATCGTGTGTCACGTCCCATTTATTGTTGAAGGAGATTTATCCTATAGCATTAGTCGACCAATAACCCTATCAGGAAAAATGCCAGTTACTGAGAAAAAAGCAATTAAGGGGTCCACCTTCGACCCTGTTTTTCCTCCGTATTTGCGTTGAGGGTTGCGCCAAGTCCAGTCCCACCGGGAAACCACAACCGTCCATTTTCGATCCGTTCTGGTGGAGAGAGGATATCCGCTCTCCACGAAATTTCATTAACCGCATGTTCTAATAAGTAGGCATCCTTAACCGCAGCTGTGGCGTGCGCACTCGCCAATAAAGAGACCGGGCCTGAAGGGCAATGTGGAGAATACTTACCACCCGCAGCAATTATTGCCTGGCCCACTCTCTGTGCTTCAGCAACACCCCCACAAAACTTGATGTCCGGCATCACTATATCACAGGCCCTGCTCGAGATTAATTCCAAAAATTGTGACTTCCCATATCTGCACTCTCCACCTGCCATAGGAATAGAAATAGCTTTTAAAATTCGCGCCATGGCTAGATTGTTTCCTTCCGGTATGGGTTCTTCAAACCACCCGATTCCAATTTCAGCCAATTTCTCAAAAATGATCAGCGCTGTATCTTCATCAAACCGTTGATGACAGTCAACGAGCACTGTTATATCTTTACCAACGGTACGTTTTATTTCCGCCACACGCTGTATACCCGCTTCCGCATATTTGAGTTTATCAGCTATCGAATCTTTAATCGCTACTTCATCGAAGGGCGCGCACTTTATAACATTGAAACCATTTCTAACCGCCAGTTCAGCAGCATGGGCAAATGCACCCGGAGAACGGTTCCCTAAGAGCGACCTATTTATATTCGCATACAACGGAATGCTTTCACACGATTCACCGCCTAAGGCCTGAGTCAGACTGACGCTTTTATATTCTGATTGAAATTGAGATACGGCGGTGCGCAGCGCACTGACCGCGCAGGCAAGGTCAAGTTCCGCTTGAATCTTTTTATCAACAAGACCGAGAAGACCGGGTATATCCTCTTCTCTCTCTACCGCCTCTCCTCGAATTTTCTCTACCCCCTCAACCAAATACTTAACCGCATCGCCCCTGCTACCCGTCTTCATTAATTCTACCACACTGATTATTCCATTATCGTCTCGGAATAAGGCGTGCACCCATTCCGTGCGGACGGTCGCAGGGTAGGCGACAAATTCTAAAGAATGAAATTTTACTGAGTCACTCACACTTTACTATTGTGAAGATCTCGCGTTGATAGTTCAACGAAAAGAGCCCTATGCAAAATAAGAATAGAGGTGGAACGGGCTGTCCCCAGCGCGTTGGATTTTCTCAAAATGCGAAGAAGCGTGCTAGGGACAGCCCGCTCCACCTTAACACTTAACACCTAAAAACATTAAAGGCATTAAGTCTCCCCCATTTTGACTTTTTGACTTTTTGACTCTATTCAATCGTCAATTCTTCTGTCGTAACCTCGATCGCATCGCCGTCCTCATTGGCGAAGGTTGCATCGATGCTCAGTGTCGGCTGTGGTGTGTTGTCCGATTTAAAATTGTTCTGCGTGATTAGGGTCTCAAACCCGGGCGTCGTTGAATCGCTCTCCGCGACGACAACTGCGGCGCCGTTTGTCTGCAAGAGGTCGCCTCCAGTGATCCGTAACCCGGGATTGCCGGCCGCTACCGTGAAGGAACCTTCTCCGAACAGGAGGTGCGGCACCGCGTCGCCATCGGCATCGATGTCGCCTACTGTCAAGCGTACCGCGATCGGCACACCGCGCGCGTCCACTCCCACTCTTCCTGTGCTACCTGAAAAAACAGTGTTCGACAGCTGTACCCCACCCAGTCCCGTGGAATTGACTACTTCGACGAGGGTCACGTCCGCCTGGGCATCATAGACCTGTCCTTCGGGGAAGAGCGCCTGGTTAAAGGCGTTGATCCTGCCCACGGTAAAGATGCTGAAGAAGGTATTGGCGTCCGCTCCGTCGATGACCACGCTTGGCTTGCCCGTCACGTACTCGACGGCCTGGTTGTAGCGTGGGGGAATTGCCGGGGGGAGGAAGGTGCCCGGATCCAAGGTCACAGTAAAGCTGCCCGTGCCTGAGAACTCTACCTGTACAATGTCCTCGGTTTCATCCATGAACGAGACGCGGGTGATCTGATTCGGTCGGGCTTGTAACTGGATGGTTTCTCCGGTGAGTAAGATCTGGTCGAAGACATTTCCATTGGCGTGCTGGATGTTCTCCCCGGCGATATCGCCCGAGCCGTCGAGGACGAGAGGAATGGGAGGAGCCGAGACGGTGATGACCGCGGTCTCGCTGTCAGCACTGCCTCCAGCGTTTGTAATTTGTGCCCAGAAGTTAGTGCTCCCAGTGAGGGCACCGGTTGTTAAAGTGCCACTGGTCGCGCTGGCGACGGGACTGGCGGTGTCGCCGCTGGTGCCTGTAAACCACTGGTAAGTCAGATCGTCACCGCTCGCGGCAACAGTGAGGACTACCGCGGTGCCGGATGGGACATCCTGGCTCGCGGGCTGAGTAGTAATGGTGGGTGCAGTGGCGGGAGGTGGTCCGCCATCCGTCCCCGGTGCTCCGATAGGCGTAAAGCCAAAATCATCAATGCTACTATCACCAAAGTCAGCACCGGGAGAAATCAAAGGTGTATTAAGGTAGGTTATTCTTCCTATTCCCCCTGGAGCTCCTAACGCTTCGGCATTTAAATCAAAGAAAGTAAAATCCAAGCCGGATTCAAATCTAATATTTAGCGGTAGATCTGTAATTGTTGTAAGAAGGTTATCTTCAGTGTCAAAAACACTGATTATACCGTCACCTTCAACAAAGGCCGCAGCGTAAAACTGCACCTTGGCCGCAGGTGTTTCAAAGGTGATCGTACCCTCACTATCATCTTGAATATTCCAGATTCCCGGGGCTTGCCTGCCGAATGCATCGGTGGCTGGAATGGGAAAGGTAGAATTTAAGGGTGAATTAACGTCATCGGTGCCGAAAGCGATTTGTGCTATGCCACCGGTAAAAGTTGCTGTAAAGGGTGACTGACCAAGAGTAAAATTTACCCGATCCGCAGGACTCGAGAAGAGGATATGATTATTCAGATCCTCAAAATCTTCAAAGACGGTATTATTGGGAGGACCATCAACGTAAGTAAACCCGATATCATCGAGGGAAAATTGACCCGTTACATTGATCACTTTAAGTTCTTTTATGCCGTTTGTAAAATTGAGGTCGGATGTATCCTGGATATCGCCACCAAAGGCGACAAAACTTCTCAATGGAGGATTTGCCGCCGGGCTAATATCAGTCGTAAAACCATTAACAATTCCTTCTTGAGATATGGTTTGAAAGTTTTCGTCTCTTAGTTCGATTCGCCCACCTCCGTTAGTTTCGGCCGCATAGAACTGAAGCTCATTGACCCCTCGTTCGAATAAAACTTTCCCCTCCTGAGCACCGGGAACAAGAACCAGGGCTTTCGTCCCCGAACGCGCTAGACCTGGGCTCTCTACTGTTTCCAAAGTAAAGTTTATCACCCGAATAGTGAACGGGGGGTTGCCAAGAGTAAAATCTGTGCCTTCGGCCGAAAAATTTTCAAAGTCTATGAATGTTTCGAGATTCTCAGGCAGAGCATTAAGAACAGTGGATATTCCCAAACCTATAGTGGTTAACAGGGGCGATATAATTTTCAATTTACTCATTTTAGTTCCTTATTTATTTAAATTTAACCCAACTTTACCGTGATGAAAGTAAAATTGCTACATTTAACACATATAATATCACCGATTACTCTATCTTCAATCCGAATCCGCATTATACAATAATTCTCATTCAATTACCTTTAATATTATATGTCCATGGGACAAATATTAAGCAAAAGTTTTAATTTTTACTCGTCATTAATTGTTAATGAATAAATCCATAGATAAAAACTCCAGCCAATGGACAAGCAGTGACGGTGATATATTCAACTATACCTGTTGGTCATCTAATCAGGTGGGAGCAGTCCAACCAAACCTGGTGCTGATTGCAGTCCACGGGTTAGGTGGATCGGCAAATGATTTCGATCCTTTGGGTAATCACTTAGCACATGAGAATATTATAAGCTACGCCTATGAAATGCGTACCCAGGGAAACGACCCCAAGGTAAAACGTCGTGGAGACCTAATCGATTGGCATATTCTGACAAGTGACCTTAAAGATTTTTGCGATTATATTTATACCTTACATCCCGAAACCACACATATACTTGCCGGTGAAAGTATGGGGGCTGTAGTCGCGATCAATGCTTGCGCGATTGAAAATTATCTCCCCAGTATCGATGGCCTGATTCTGTTTACCCCCGTAACTGAATTAGACATACATTTTCAGCGATGGCAGATTCGTATATGGCAATTATCGACGAAAATTATACCTTGGATAAAATTTCCACCAAAGTGGTTTAGTAAAAATAAAGACCGGTCGACCCGCGTCAGTAGCGACGATGAATACGAAAAATACCTCGTGGAGGCTCCGCACAGAATAAAATGTTTTACCCTAAGATTTTATTATAATCTATATAATATGATTGAAAATTGCAGCCTTGCAGCCAGTAAAGTAAAATTGCCGGTATTACTTCTATATGCCGGAAAGGACATCTTTATCAAAGCAGACAGAAGTGAATCATTTTTCGCACGCCTGAATAGCACGGACAAACAAAAACATTTTTATCCAGAAGCCTTTCATCTATTGCTGCATGATACAAATACACCCGATGTTTTAAGCGCAGTTGTTAACTGGATTGATCGCTTACAAAACTCTACTAAAAATAATGAATAAGATGAGATTAAGTCTATTCAAATTATAGTGTAATATCGGTAATAACAGAGTTTTTCAGGAGATTCATTTATTAATTCTAAAGCATTGCTCCAATTAATTACTTAGTATAGATTATCTTTTTATCGTGGAAACAAAACAATCCGTACCCCCTTTCAGTCGACGGTTAAATATATGGAGGACTATCCGAAGAGGGTTTACCGCACTTGCCGAGAACAATCAGTTAGATTTCTTTCCCATTGGGCGTGTTTTAAAAGATTACAACAAGGGAAAACTAAATAGTGATTTGAAAGCCGGGCTGAACGTAGCACTACTCACTTTTCCACAGGGTATGGCTTACGCATTAATCGCCGGGATTCCCATACAGTACGGCGTTTTTGGGTCAGCGGTAGCTTCGATCTTAGGGGCGATATTCTCTGGTTCTCGGTTTATCACATTGGGCCCGACAAATGCAACGGCGGTATTATTCTTCAGTTCATTTCTTGCAATTGGAGGGACGGCATTAGCAAAAGTCGCGATGATGCCACTTCTTCTCTTCATGGTCGGAATAATCATGATAGTCGGTGCATACCTTCGTGTCGCCAATCTCATTCAGTATGTTTCGCGCAGTGTGGTAACCGGTTATATCACGGGTGCAGCTATTCTAATTATCGCCAACCAGGTAAAAAGTGCACTCGGGTTTGATATACCGGGGGCATCTACCTTTTATCACGTTTGTCGACAGACGTTATTCTCTTTGCACCTTACGCACTGGCCTTCGGTTGTAACAAGCATAATTACATTTATTATATATTTCTTTCTCTTAAGGAAATTTAAAATGCTGCCCAACGTCGCCATCACATTACTTCTTATGGCTGCAGTCGCAATGGGTATTAATTATTTACTTCAATCACCCACATTTGCTCATATGAATTTAGCACCCCTCTCTATGCTCAATTCAATCAATGCCAATCACTGGGCATTTACCCTTCCTAACTTTAATTTCCAGTGGATAAGTGAATTAGCGAGTTTGGCGTTGGCGATTTCCTTTCTCGCCATTTTAGAAGGGTCATCTATTGGTAAATCATTAGCTGCTCGTTCAGGCGATCGTCTCGACACCAATCAGGAGATGTTAAGTATGGGAGTCGCTAATCTTTGCTGTGGCTTCCTTTCCGGGATGCCTGCTTCTGGTTCGCTGACCCGATCGACACTCAACATTATGTGTGGTGCCGTAACTGCGTGCTCAAGTATTATTTCCGGAATTTTCTGTATTGTCGGTGTCTTCACCCTTGGCCCGTTTATCAGTCACATCCCTAAAGCATCTCTTGCGGTAGTCGTAATCAGTGTTGGGATATCGCTTATCAACAGGCATTCGATACAGGTTGTTATGAAAGCGACTCGATCAGATGCCATTGTTTTTGTAACCACCTTTATTGGGACATTGCTTTTCCGTTTAGACACGGCGATCTATTTTGGTGCAGGGATATCTATTCTCCTTTTCTTACGTAAAGCGGCGATGCCAGAGTTAGTAGAATATACTTTCACCGATGATGGACAATTAAGCCAACTTCAAGACAATAAAAGAACACAACCTGAAATTTCAATCATTCACGTCGAGGGTGAATTATTTTTTGGCGCGGTTGAACTCTTTCGGGACCAGATGCGAAGAATTGTTGAAGACCCAAACCTGAAAATTGTTGTGTTGAAAATGCGCAATGCGCACCATTTAGATGCGACCAGCGTTTTATCATTGGAAGAACTTATTATATACATGAAAGACTTGGATCGCTACCTACTAGTGAGCGAAGCAAGGAAAGATGTCGTTCGCGTATTAAAAAATTCGGGCTTATTGGAAATCATTGGACGTGAAAACATATTCCCTGACGTCACGCAAAATCCTACCCTATCCACCGCTCGAGCGCTTAAGCGGGCCCAGGAATTACTGGGAGACGAAAAAGCTGAAATAAGCATCTACGTCGATCAAGCGAAGACAGCAAAGAAAGATCCCGTTTGATGCATACGGAACCATTATAGAGCGGAAATGAAAGACAAACCTCATAACGGGTTCCCAGACCCGCGGTGCGGTCCAGCTACTCTCCCTCTTGCCCAAGGCGGTGCGCTGACGGTAGACCGTTTACTAACTGCCTACGAAATGGGGATATTCCCGTGGTATAGTGAGGGCGAACCCGTTTATTGGTGGTGTCCTGATCCGCGATTTATATTATTGCTTTCAGACTTTCATTATCCGCATGGCCTTCGAAGGGAACTAAAAAAACCGGCCTGGAAGACAACGATTGATACTGCATTTGATGAAGTAATTCACGCTTGCGCGGTAAGCCCCAGACCCGGTCAAAAGGGGACATGGATAACTGATGAAATGATAGCGGCATATACTCAACTTCACCGAGCAGGATTCGCACACAGCGTTGAGTGTTGGCGAGATGGGAAATTGGCTGGAGGCCTTTACGGGGTATCCCTGGGAAACATATTTTTTGGGGAGTCGATGTTCCACCGTACTACTAATGCCTCCAAAGTGGCCCTCGCTCGTCTCGTCGATCAGTTAAAGCACTGGGGCTTCCATTCAATAGACTGCCAAATGCCCACTGTTCATCTTGAAGCTTTCGGGGCTAAGGCAATATCTCGCAATTCTTTCCTCGATTTACTTAAAGTGGCATTGAAACAATCTACCCGTCAAGGTTCCTGGGCAAACATATCATAGAAACAGTTTATTAACCGAATTGCTGGAACAAGAATTATATTAGTGGTATCTCAATTTATACATTATACTCAGAATGTGTTAACATTGTTTTTTAAGCTGATTAATTTTACTTCTTATTCTCTGACGATTTGGAATTCAACATGAAAAAAGTTTTTAGATTTTTTACTTATTATTTTTCGATTGCCATATTCGCATTCGCTTTTTTTCCACATCTTTTAATTGCAAGTGGTGGAGATGACCTCTCGCCTGATAGTGATGAACAAATGACGGCCGAACAAAGCAATCGGCTTATCAATGAAAAATCACCTTATCTTTTGCAGCATGCGCATAATCCGGTAAATTGGTATCCCTGGGGAGAAGAGGCATTTGAAAAAGCCCGGAAAGAAGACAAGCCTATCTTTCTTTCGATCGGCTATTCCACCTGCCATTGGTGCCATGTCATGGAACGTGAATCATTTTCCAATCCGGAAATTGCGCAATTGATGAATAAATATTTCGTCAGCATAAAAGTCGACCGAGAAGAGCGTCCGGATGTAGATCAGGTGTATATGCGTTTTGTCCAAGCGACTACAGGTAGTGGCGGATGGCCATTAAGTGTCTGGCTCACTTCCGATCTTAAACCCTTTGTCGGTGGCACTTATTTCCCCCCAAAGCCTAGCTATGGACGTCCAGATTTTCCATCTATCCTGAATTCAATAGCTGAAATGTGGAATACCGATCGTGAAAAGATATTGAAAGTAAGTAACGAAATCCTGACCCATCTAAGCTCATCAAGCGCAGATTCATACAATCCTGAGAATTTAAAAATAATCAGACTGAAAAATGCATACTCTATATATAAGGATACGTACGATGAACGCGATGGTGGTTTTGGCTCTGCACCCAAATTTCCACGGCCAGTATCTTTAAATTTTCTTCTACGCTATTCGCTTAGTGAAGATATTGAAGACGTCGATAAGCAATTAGCCAGGGACATGGTTCTCTTTACTCTCCGAAATATCGCACAGGGTGGAATAAAAGATCACGTGGGCGGAGGATTTCACCGCTATTCGGTGGATGGTAAATGGCGCGTGCCTCATTTTGAAAAAATGCTCTATAACCAGGCGCAACTCTCCGACGTATACCTAAATGCTTATCAACAGACCGGCGACCCCTGGTATGGTGATATTGCTAAGGATATCCTGCGCTATGTAAACAATCAGCTTACCGATCCAACAGGCGGCTTTTACTCTGCGGAAGATGCCGACAGTCTTCCGACTCCAGAGGCTGAAGAAAAAGAGGAAGGTGCATTCTATATATGGACGAAGGCAGAAATTATCGAAATTCTGGGAGAAGAAAACGCCAGCATCCTCTCCTACCATTACGGCATAGAGGATGAGGGGAATGCCCCACCTGAAAGTGATCCCCGGGGAGAATTCACCGGTTATAACATTCTTTACGAAAAATATTCACTCAATGACACCGCGGCACAATTTAACCTGAGCGAAGAAAAGCTAAAAGATCTTCTCAATCTGTGTAAGGAACGCTTACTCCATGCGCGCAACAAGCGCAAGAGACCACAGCTGGACGATAAGATTATCACTGCGTGGAACGGTTTAATGATCTCATCCTATGCCCGTGCTTCAGTTATTCTTCAGGACCCGGATTATTTAGAGAAAGCATCGGCAGCCGCAGTCTTTATTCGCAATAATCTTTATCAAGAAAGTAACGCTCGTCTGCTTCGCGCTTATCGCAACGGATCCTCGCAAGTGGAAGGTTTTCTTCAAGATTATGCTTATCTCATACAAGGTTTGATCGACCTTTATGAAACCTCTTTCGACATCCAGTGGTTGCAATGGGCGCTTCAGCTTCAGGAAAAACAGGACATTCTATTCTGGGACGATACCGCAGGAGGTTATTTCACCGTTACTGGAGAAGACGCTAGTATTCTAATACGCATAAAAGATAACTTTGACGGAGCCATTCCCTCACCAAATTCGATTGCCGCCATGAATCTCTTACGCCTGTCCCAAATGATAGACAGCGCCAGCCATCGAAGCCGTGCGGGAAAAACACTTCAAGCTTTTAGTTCAAACTTTATTCGATCCCCTCAATCAATGCCGCATATGTTGGCTGCGTTAAGCTTCTATCTTGATACCCCTAAACAAATAATTCTCAGTGGCGACAGGTTTGCTTCCACTACAAAAGCAATGCTCAATGAAATTTACCGACACTATTTACCTAATAAAGTAATTCTTTTAGCTGACGGTGCAGAAGGGCAGGATTTCCTTAATCAGAAGCTCGTAATTTTAAAAGCGATTAATCCTGTAGAAGGTGAAACGACGGCCTTTGTCTGTGAAAATTACACATGCGATTTACCAACAACTGAGTTGGCAACATTGACTCGTTTATTAAAAAGATCGCGATAAGATAGAAACACTATTTCTCGCCAAATCCTATTAAAGATTTACGAAGCGAGGGCACCATATCTTTAAGCATCGTCCCCAGCGATCTGACGCGTGATAATCCCGTTCGGTAACGTCGTGACTTTAAAAAAGAGCAACGAATATTTTTAAATTCTCCAGCTTTCAATAATATCTTCAACTCTTTTATCGTGAACTCCCTGTTATGCCTATCGGGGTAAAATGCCCGGTTCTTATATAAAATGGGGTCAGCATGTAAATAATGTGCTTCGTAGTCATAAGTAATATTTTTTCCCCTGAGTATACGGGATCTATTTCTAAAGCTAACCACATTAGGCACATCCAATTCAATAATACCTCCTGGCTTTAAGACCCGGTGCATCTCCTTTATCGCGTCTAGGTGTGAATGGGAAAAATGTTCAAGGACCTGACAGCACACTACGCCATCAAAATAATTTTCGGGGTAAGGGATCGGATCCACCTCAACATTACACTGTTGGAATGAAATATCTTTATTCAAAAATATGCCTGGAAATTTCTCCCTGTTGTCGACGATATCGATCGCGAAACACTTGTGACCAAGTTCATGTAACAGTGATAGGAGCAATCCGGGTCCGGGTCCTACATCCAAAATTTTTTCCTGGTTCCTGAATTCAAAAGCTATCGAACTAAAGCGGTCAATACTGCCACGGAAATTGCCTTCCTGATCTGTATTATTCAGATCATAAAGGGCGCCACTTTCTCTTATTTTTAAAGCAAGTTGAAAAATTCCTCGTCTATCTAAGCTTTGTGAATCACGTAATTTCATATTACTTAGATAAGTAACAAATACCTAAGCTGTATTTATGCTATGCGTCTTATTCCGCAACTCAGTTCTTGGCGGGACGATATATTGCGGCTAGAATAACACCCGCTAATATTAATTCAAGTACGCCGCCCACTAACCAGGAGACAAGGAGATTCGTGGGCAGGGGTTGAACTGCAAACTGAATAAATACGGGAGCAGTCATTAATAGACCTATTAAAAAACCATAACGTGCACCCTCTCCCAACCCCTTCTTTTCATAGCCGTGAAGAAAGATTAAGCAAAAAAATACGGCCAAAATGAGCTGTCCAAATACACGCCAAAATAAAAAAAACAAAATCTCTTCATCATCCCTCCATAAAGATGAAGTATCTTCATAGAGGTTTTTAATAACAAAATCATGCATAACCCAATCAAATAGGAAAATAAATGCGAATACACTTACACATGACAAAATAAATTTTTCTTTATTCATGATATTTATCCTTTCTTAATTTCTACAATAAATTAATTAGAAGAGCTCTAAATCTAGAGCTAAAGTATGATTTGTCACCAAAAATTATTCCTTCTGAATTAATTAGACTAATTACTGAATTCTATAGTATCTTTGTCAAAGAGGGGTAAGAACTTGAACTTATGAGGAGCAGGAATTATTCATCTTTTTTACCTCGTAAAATATAATTGTCTCCCCGAAGGCTTGGGATCCACCTGCCCTTTTCGATAAGCGATATGACCTGAGACAATAGTGGTATCAATTGATGATTTGAATTTAAAACCGGAAAACGGGGACCACCCGCATTTGTAGAGAATATTTTCATCACTAACGGTATATGTTTTATTCATATCAATCAGTACTAAATCGGCCCAATACCCTTCGCGAATAAATCCTCTATCTTCCAGTTGAAAAAGTCTCGCTACCGCATGACTCGCTTTCTCCACGATCAGCTCGAGGGGAAAAAGCCCCGCGTGATAGTGTTCAAGTAAAGAGATCAGTGCATGCTGACCTAATGGCATGCCGGAAGGCGCATTAAAATAAGAACGCTTTTTTTCTTCAAGCGCGTGGGGAGCGTGATCCGTGGCAATAACATCAATCTTGTTATCAATGACCGCCTGGCGTATGGCATCCCGATCACTTCGAGTTTTAATTGCG
>Ga0114996_10005940_pt1 | contig 14202 bp, 15 predicted proteins | sample ArcticOcean_MG_C_4_FD_87039 | JGI IMG/M metagenome (GOLD analysis project Ga0114996, IMG submission 87039) | Marine microbial communities from western Arctic Ocean - ArcticOcean_MG_CB4_134 | ecosystem: Environmental > Aquatic > Marine > Oceanic | place: Arctic Ocean: Canada Basin | collected...
AGAGCCAGATAGCAAAAGACCAGCCTTTCATTATGTACCCTCATGGCATCTCCGCCTTCGGTGATCGGATGGTGATCTCATCCACCATTCACCCCGATCTGGCAACCGGCGTGGGCAACAGCGTCACAGTCATTGACCTGAACACCTTCACCCCCATTCAAAACATTATCGTGGAGGACTCCAAGCCGCTCGGGTTTCCTTCTTCGCCGGTCGAGGTCCTGTTCGTGCGGCCGGACATCGTGAAGGATGCGAAGCCTGCAGTACTGGTGAACACGATGTTCGGTTTCGAAATCTGGAAAATCCCCTTCGACCAGGCAGACAAATCGTTCGGCACGCCAGAAAACTTTATGACGGCGCAACAAGTGGCACGAGTGTTCCACTGGAGTTTTATGGTAACGAAACCGAATTGTTCGTGAGCCATGCCCTGCCCGGCATCGTCAAGCGTTACGAGTTGTCCAAGCTGCCGGATTTGGTATCATCGGGGCCGGATATTGTAGCAGACGCAGGGGCGCACCACATGATCTTCTATCCCACAGGATCGGGCCGGAAAGTGATCGCGGTGCAGAACAACCTGCTCAATCTGGGAAATGCCGGGGACAATGACCCAACGGATATCGATTTCATCGCCAAGGTCAATGCGCATACGGTCACAGTCCATGACCTGGAAACCGGTGATCGACTGGCCTCCGTCAACTTCAAGGAGCGCTACAACAAGGGGATTGGCAACATCGACGGATTGTTTGGATCCGGATTCGTGCACCACCATTGACAGTGGCGGGCTACAACTTGGCGCCGGCCACAGTGAGCGGGTTCTGTCAGTGACTGGCATGAGCCCGCGCAACCAGCGTTCGGGTGTTGTGGCTCAATGATTACGATGCGTGGCGTATATGCACTTACTGGCGTAGTACTGGCTGCGGCGGTGTACTGGTTTCTTCTGCGCTCCGTTCCGAATCCTACACCGATCCAGAACTTTTCCGCACCGTTCGTTTACGGGCACTTTCGGGTGCCCGTAAACAATCCCCTTTCGGAAGAGGGCGTACAGCTGGGCCGGATGCTGTTCTATGATCCGCGCCTTTCGGGAGACAATACGGTATCCTGCTCAACATGCCATATGCAGCACCTGGCATTTACCGACGGCAAGACACGTGCGGTCGGCGTCTCTGGAAAGACGCTCGAATTCAATAGCATGAGCCTATCGAATCTGATGTGGGGTCCGCGGCACTTTTTCTGGAACGGCCGCGCAGCTTCCCTGGAAGAGCAAGCCCTGGTGCCGATACAGAACCTCGATGAAATGAACCAGGATATGGATGAACTCCTCGAGGAACTATCGGCAGACGATACATATCCAGCTCTGTTCGCACGCGCCTACGGACGGATTTCGCCTGAGAATATTGCGAAGGCCATCGCCAGTTTCGAGCGCACACTGGTCTCCGCTGATTCCAGGTACGACAGTTTCCTGCGGGGTGAAATCAAGTTGAGCAGCGAGGAAGAACGAGGTAGAAAGCTGTTCATGGCACACCCCGACGTCAAGGTCAGCCTGCGGGGCGCAAACTGCATCGACTGCCACAGCCAGTTTCTCACAAGCGGATTTAATGCATTCTACGATGGATTCACCAACAACGGACTGGATGAAGAGGCCAGTCTACAGCCTGGCCTACAGGAAGTGACAGGCAAGCGCAGTGACAGGGGAAAATTCAAAGTTCCGACGCTGCGTAATATCGCATTGACAGCGCCTTATATGCACGACGGAAGATTCGCGACGCTCGACCAGGTACTGGATCACTACAACGAGGGCATTAGCGTCAGCAGCACCATTAGTCCCCTGATCCTGGAGGCGGACAATGGGCAGGCAAATGGTGTCGCGAGCGACGCAAGCCTGCACTTGAGTGAAGACGAGAAGCGGGCCATCATCGCATTTCTGCATACGTTTACGGACCAGCACTTTATCGCAGCGGAACAGTTTTCGAATCCGTTCGAGCAGTGAGGTGCGCCGATTGACTAGAAGACGAATTGTCCTGCTGGGGGCAACGACCTCACTTGGACTGGCGGTCTCCTCGTTCATCTACAGGTCGATGCAGCCGGCGGCGATCCACCTGCACTTCACTGCGGTGGTAGGGAACAAAGTACTGGTGTACGACGACCACGTGTACGCCAACCCTGGCGGCAGAGGCGTGTTCAGCGTACGTGATTTCCAGATGTACCTGAGCAATATTCAGTTGGTAGGTGCCGCCGGCACCTACAGCGTACCGGACAGCTATCACCTCGCACGTTTCGATAACGGATCGAACTCGTACGAAATTCTGATTGATGCCGTGCCTCGCGACACCTACTCCAGAGTGATGCTCTCCATCGGCCTCGACCAGAAGGCAAACGAATCGATCGCGTCGGTCGGCGATCTGGACCCGAACGGCCGCATGGCCTGGAATTGGGAAGTCGGCTACAAATTCGTCTTATTCGAAGGATCGCTACTCGTCGATGGCGAACTTCGTCCGCTGGTATATCACGTGGGCTTTAGCGAGAATCGCAGGAAGCTGGAGTTCGATCTGCCAGAACCTGCGCTGGTGTGGTCATCGAAGGGACTCGCATTCGAGGTTGACCTGGCGGCATTGTTTGCTGGAAATCAGGTCATCGATATGCAGGCGCTATCCAACGTCAAGTTCGACCGGGAAGACGCCAGTCTGCTCGCGAACAACTACGCCTCGATGGTTTCGCTGTGGTCGACGCAATGACAATATCGAATCCAGAAGGGCTTCGCGGTTGTCTCAAAGCATTGGTAGGAAAAGAGAGGTTTCTCATAGGAGTCGGGACATGGGAAATGTGAAGCAGGCAGCGGAATGAAGTTCACACCAACATCCGCCGGATACGGAAAGAGAAGAGCTTTACAGCAGAGGCAGTGGCGAAGAGGGTTGGAATCAGTCGGCCGTTCTACACACAGCTTGAAGGCGGTTCACGCAGACTCTCCGTGAATTACCTGATTGCCATCGCAGAGGCTTTGGAGGTAAAACCGACCAAGCTCTTTCCGAAGTGGGCCGCAACGGACAGAAAAGCAAAGACCCTCGAAGGCAATTTCTTCGAGGGTCTTTCTAATGGGGATGGCAGAGGGCGCGGGAATCGAACCCGTATACGGGCTCGCTACAGAGTCTTCGGGGTAAACCTGGTTGTGAGGAATGTATCTTCGACGCCGGGGCCGAAATGGATGGAGACATTTGCGACACCCAGGTTCAGCCATCGGAAAAGGCACCTGCGGCCGCCTCGGGTGAGGGTTGCGCAAGTGCCTTATTAATCAAAGTTTTAGGGATATGCCGGAGGCCGGATTCGAACCGGCACGGACCGAAGTCCAGGGGATTTTAAGTCCCCGATGTCTACCAATTCCATCACTCCGGCGCTAAAGCCTTTTTGGATGGATCTGCACAAAACGATTGGGGACAACTGGAAGAATTGCGTGAGGGCGCAAGGCTTGAGAGGGAATTTTGGAGGCGTCGGGCGGATTCGAACCGCCGGTGAGGGCTTTGCAGGCCCCTGCCTTACCACTTGGCGACGACGCCTCCCAGTTTTGCTTGCACCGTAAAAATAGTCAGGAAAAACCCTCTGTCAACCCCTAAGGGTTCCGGGTTTCCCAATAGAAAACTGCAAATGTACATTTTTCAATCTTCAATTATATTCTCATCTAGCCGCCCAACCCATCCCCCGCTTCTGAATCTCCTTCGCCTCCTCCACCCCGAAATCCGCCGCCACGTGCCCCAGTGACGAGAAAAACACCTTCCCCTCCCCCCACATCCGCTTCCACACGACCGGCATCACCGTGCCATTCACCCAGGGCGCCACGTCCGTATTGAACGTCGTCGTCGCCAGCACCTCGTTCGACGGATCGACGTGCATGTAGTACTGCTCGGAATGCATCTTGAAATCGGGGATCCCCTTCGTGATCGAATCCTCGTGGTCGGTAACGTTCACCTCGTAATCGACGATGTTACCGGGGTGCGCCACCCACTGCCCCCCCACCATCCACTGGTAGTTCGTATTATCCCGAAACGAATCGGCCACACCCCCGTGCCAGCCGGCCAGCCCCACGCCACCCTTCACCGCATTCATCAATCCCTGAGCCTGCGGGATCTCGATCTTCCCCATCGTCCAGCAGGGCACCACCAGGCTCAGGCTCTTCATCCTGTCCTCATCCAGGTAGGCGTCCAGCGTATCCGACACCTCAACATCGAACCCATTCTCCTCCAGGATCGGCGCAAAGATCTCCACACACTGCTTAGGCTCGTGCCCGTCCCAGCCGCCCCATACCATAAGTGCCTTCTTCATCAGTTGCCTCCACGCTCGCTGAAACAAGACTCGGATCAAAGGTTGGAGATCGAGGATCGGCTAACCATTTCGGATCGCTCGGGAATGAATTCCCTCGCTGTCAGGGCGTCCGCAAAGCGGACGCGTGAACTCCGGCGGCCCAGCGAGAAAGGACCAAACGGAAATCCACATAAGTGATCTGCTATCGCCCTACTCAAGCTCTCCCAGCTCCAGCCCTGGCGCCAACGGTTCGGGCCGATCGCACGTGCTCCCGATATCCACGTGCGACCCCGACTCCGACGCGTCCACGAACGCCTCCATCACATCCAGCACGTGATACCCCAGGTCGCCGCTGGACCGGTGCAGCCGGTTGTGCAGCAGGCCGTGCGCCAGGTCGGCAACACCAATGCCGCGACTCACCTCAGCGTTGTGCGTCAGCGGAATCTCCTGCCACTCCTTGTCACCGGGCTTTCGAATCTTCACCGGTCCCCGAAATCCGTTGGGATCGGGCACGCTCATCGTCCCCTCGGTGCCGTAGATCTCGATACGCGGCAGGGAATGCGACCAGACGTCGAAACTCATCATCAGCGTCCCGATCGCCCCGTTCGTGAAATCGACGATGCCGGCGTAGTGCGTCGACACCTCAACCGGGATCTTCTCACCGTGTCGTTTTTCTGTCGTAATCGTCCGCTCGGGGAACGTCGCTTTCGTCGATCCGGTCACGCGTCGAATCGGGCCGATCAGGTTCACCAGCGCCGTCAGGTAGTACGGTCCCATATCCAGCATCGGTCCGCCGCCTGGCTGATAGTAGAAGTCTGGCGCGGGGTGCCACGACTCGTGCCCATGTCCGGCCATAAAGGCTGTGGCCGCCACCGGCTCACCGATCGCGCCGTCGTCAATCAGCTTGCGGCAGGTCTGAATGCCGCCGCCCAGGAACGTATCGGGAGCGCATCCCACGCGTACGCCTTTCGCCCGAGCAGCCTCCATCGTCCTGCGCCCATCCTCCCGAGTCACTGCCAGCGGCTTCTCGCAGTGCGGGTGCTTCCCCGCCTCGATCGCCGCGAGATTCACCTCGGCGTGAGCTCCCGGAATCGTCAGGTTGATCACAACCTGGATATCGGGATCGGCCAGCAGCTCTTCTACCGTGCACACCTTTGGAACGCCAAACTCTTCCGCCTTGGCCCTTGCACGGTCGAGGTCGAGGTCGGCGCAGGCGGCAATCTCCATATGTTGGTACGGCGTGCAGCCGCGGAAATAAGCGGAGCTGATCGTACCGCAGCCGATCACACCGGCCTGAACCTTACTGGCCACTGGCAAGCCCCTCGCTGGTCAGGTAGGCGTGGCTCTTCTCGACGGCTTCCATCATATCCGTGTCGCAGTGGTCCAGCTCCACGATCCACCACTCGCCCGTCCCCTTCGACGCCTCGGCGATCCCTTGAAAGTCGACGACGCCGTCACCAATCGCCTGCATCGACGCCTCCCGCGTCGCCGGCCCGTCCTTGATGTGGAGGAGCGGCGTCCGGCTCGCGATCTTCCCCAGAGCTTCCACCGGATCGGTGCCGCCCACCTGCGCCCAGTACGTATCGAACTCGAACAGGACCTCGGGATCCAGAAAGTCCAGCATCACCTCGTAGACCCGGCGTTCGCCAATCGACTCGAATTCCCAGTAGTGATTGTGAATGGCAAAAGCCAGGCCCGCTTCCCGCGCAGACCGGCTCGCCTCGTTGAACGTCTCGCAAGATTGCTTGATCAGGTCTTCCGTCTCGAAGTCGGCCGGCCGAAGCCCCGCCACCAGCCACTGAGCCCCGAACGCTTCAGCCGTTTCCAGCACCTCCTGACGTTGATCGCCAACCGGCATCGCGCTGTGCACGCTGGGCACCTTCAGGTTGAGCTCGCTGAACAGCTTGGCCGACTGCTGTAGCGTCATCCCCGGCAGGCCCGCCGTCTCCACCCCCGCGTACCCAATCTCCGCAATTTTCCGAATAACAGCCTCAGCATCACCTTTTAGTTCTTCACGCACGGTGTACAGTTGTAGCCCAAGCGGCGGCGCCATATTCTCACCTCGTCGATGAATGTCGATCCCAATTTATACTTTCTAGTTTGTACTTTGTACTGCCCTTCCGCCTTCTGCCCTCTGCCTTCCGCCTTCTGCCCTCTGCCTTCTGCCTTCTGCCTTCTGCCCTCTAGAACCTTATCACCTGCCGCGCCACTTCTCCTTCCAGCAGAGCGTCAAACGCCTCGTTGATCTCCTCCAGCCGAATCTCCCGGGTGATCATCTCGTCCAGCTTGAGCCGCCCCGCCAGATACATCTCCACATAGTTCGGCATATCCACCCGGAACCGGTTCGACCCCATATTCGACCCCTGGATCCGGCGCTCCTGGATAAACGACCGGGCGTCGAGCTCCAACTTCTCGCCCACGGGCACCAGGCCGATCAGCGTCGCCGTTCCTCCCTTTTCCAACATGTTATACGCTTGCTCCGCCGTCACCTTGGTCCCTACCGCCTCGAACGAGAACTGCACCCCGCCGCCGGTCAGCTCAATGACCTGTTCCACCGGATCGCCATCCCTGGAGTTCACCAGGTCGGTAGCTCCCATCGTCTTGGCCAGCTGCAGCTTGGAGCTGATTCGGTCCACGGCGATCACTCGGTTTGCCCCAGCAATCGCCGCCCCCTGGATGGCGCTAAGCCCAATGCCGCCGCAGCCGATGACGGCCACCGTACTCCCGGCTGGCACGCGGGCGGTGTTCAGCACCGCGCCCATCCCGGTGGTTACCCCGCATCCAATCAGGGCTGCCTTGTCCATCGGCATATCTTTACGAACCTTCACCAGGGCGTGCTCGTGAATAAGCAGCTTTTCGGCATAGGAAGAGAGGTTCAGGAATTGGTGAAGCGGTTCCCGGTTAAACGAAAGCCTCGGTCGATCGTCGGGATCCCGGTTCAGCCCTTCGCGGTCGCACAGATTCGGTCTCCCCTGCGTGCAGAATCGGCAGTGCCCACAGAACACGGAGAGACAGGTAATCACGTGGTCGCCCGGCTTCACATACACCACTTCCGACCCCACCTCCTCCACCACCCCCGCCGACTCGTGCCCCAGCACGACCGGGAACACGCAGTCGCTGGTCCCTTCTCGAACGTGGACATCGCTGTGGCAAACCCCCGCCGCCACAACCCGCACAACAACCTCGTGCGCCCGCGGCGAATCGATCTGGACATCCTCAATCGTCATCGGCTGAAACGCTTCCCGCAAAACGGCTGCTTTCATGCTAAACCCGCTTTCATCGTCGTCAGACTGACCAATTTGTACTTTGTACTTTGTACTGATATGTACCGATTCATCGCCGGTTCTTCACAGCCACTCATAATCGTTGACATCGATCCCCATCCGCTCCGCCGTCTCACCGACGTCCGCCAGCGTCATGTGGTTCAGCGGAATCCCCTTGGTACGATACTCCGCGCGTCGAATCTCCTCCAGCTCGCCGGGGACATAGACCCGGTCCACCCCTGGTGCAAGTCGACATTCATGAATCTGTCGGATCGCTTCGTCCACGCGAGAGGTAAAGCGGTCTACATCTTCAAAGGAAGCGATATCGATCACCGAGACAAAATGCCCGTCGGCGCCCGGTATTGGCCCTTCCTCCAGGCTGCCGAGTTCGGTCCCATAGTTGGCTCCCGATAGAAACGACGACAGCATCCCCATGACCATTGCCATCGCCGCACCCTTGTAGCCGCCGATAGGCACCAGCAACCCGTCGATGGCCGCCGTCGGATCGACCGTCGGCCGCCCCTCGTTGTCCAGCGCCCACCCCTCCGGAAGCGTCATCCCCTTCTGTTCGTAAACCCGAAGCTTCCCGTGTGAAGAGCCGCTGAATGCTGCATCATAGACAATGGGCGGCATCTCACCCGCAGGAATCGAGTAGGCTACCGGATTGATTCCCAGAATCCGTTCCGCCCCACCCTGCGGCGCCATCGTCGGCAGCGCATTCGTCGTCACCATCCCAATCATCCGGTGGGAAAGAGCCATCCGCGCGAAATAAGCCAACGCCCCGCAATGATTGCTTCCTCTGATCGCACCGGCGGCAATTCCAGTCTTCGATGCCTTCTTGATAACCGCCCGCATCGCCATCGTCGTACCGATCTGCCCCATACTGTTGCCCCCGTCTACGAGGACAAACGAGGGTCCTTCCGACACGATCGACGGAATCCCCTTCGGATCCACTCCCTGTACCGTCAGCTTTTCAACATAATCCGGAACACGAAGCACACCGTGCGAATGGGTACCGCTCATGTCGGCGTCTACAAGAGAATCGGCCAACAGTGCAGCGTCTCCCTGGGACATGCCGCACCTCTCAAACACACCAACCACGAGCTCCAGCAATTCTTCGGCGTCAACCCGGGTTTCGTCTTCAATCTCACTCATCTGCTGGCACCATTCGCGGAATCACGTGGGATACTGATTTTATACTTTATACTGCTCACTTTGTACTTTGTAATCGTTGCAATTGCTTGTCTTCGCCTGCCCTTCTCGCCACTCTCGAGATCGCAACACCAATGTGCAATTGCCAATGATCATTCTTCAATACCCAATGCTTCCTGGGCTTCATCGCTTCCTCTCCTCCTCCGCCAAAATCTTCTCGACCGTACTCCGATGCCGCTTCGGCATGCCGTTCCTCTCTTTTGGCAGCCGGTCCCCAATATGCGCATCGTAAGAGATCCCATCGGCGACATCCTCGGGCGCCACTCCTCCATCCAACGCACCACGGACTTCGTCCCTCACGCCAGCCAGGTAGCCTGCCTCCCACCGAAGCCAGTCCGTGACCGCGTCCTGGCCGTACAGGGCCTCTCCATGCCCGGGCACCAGAATATCGATATCGATCTCCAACAGCCGGTAAAGCGACGCTTCCAGGACCTCGCTGTTTCCGGCCCCAATGGCGGCCACAATCCCCGTCACCACCGAATCTCCCGCAAACAGGAGCCGGTGCTCTTCAACGTAGACACTCGCTCCGTCAGGACTGTGACCTGGCGTCGGGAACATCCAGACGTGAACTCCCCCTAGGTCCATTCGAAGTTCGTCGCGGTACGTAATCGTCGGCCGAATCACCCGTCGCCGCGCTTCCTCCTCCTCTACCTCCCAACGCTCCGCCCACCTGGGGATCTGCTTCTCTATCTCAATCGGCGTTAGGGCGTGCGCGTAAACGTCGCCCGACGCCAACGGTCCAGCGCCAAGAATATGGTCCCCATGTCCATGCGTTAGCGCCAATCGATCGGGTTCGAAGCCGTGCCCGCGGATGAACGACGCCATCGCCGCGCCTTCGTCTTCGTAGTTGCTGCCATCGATCGCCAGCGCCATCCGCTCGCCCAGCACGATCCCGTTCTTCCCATCCACAAAGCGGCTGTCGACACTGAATACTCCATTCACCAATTCCGTAAACATCATCGCCTCTGTCTGATCGACTCGTCTGTTATCGACTCTTCTTGTAATCGGTTTTTCTGGCAATCTTCCCTGCTCATCGCCTTAGCCTTCCCTCGAGTCCCTCGGGCAGTGCTGCCGCCTTCCGCTTCTGCCAGTCAAAGCAGGTTCCTGCCGTTTTCGCTCGCGCCACCTCCCTCCCATCGCCCGCCTCGCAGAGTCGGTAGTAGAGATCGAATCCGATTCGGCTGAAATCGTCAACGGCGATGTCCACGCGCAGCGTTTCGCCATAGAAGGCCTCCGACTGGTATTGAATGATGCAGTCGGTCAGAACCATCCCCACACCACCGAGATCGTTTTCTGACAGGCCTCGGTCAACTAGAAAGCGGCAGCGCGCTTCATGAATCAGCGACAGAACGGCGTCGTTCCCAAGGTGTCCACCATAGTTGATGTCACCGATCCGAATGGCAATCTCGGTCGTGAAGTCGACACGCTCCGGCAGATCAAGCTTAACCCGCGCCATCCAATCACCCTCTGCCCAATGGAATCGTATGCGTGAGGCGAAACACGTCGCCCGGCGGATCCTCTCGACAAATCAACTGGACCCGCGCAGCCTCGAACCGAATCGGTTCCCAATCGCCCGAGAGCTCCTGCAGCCTCACATGCGCCTCTTGCGCCCCCTCTGCCTGGCTAACACTCAGGTGCGGCGTGAATCCGTTCGGATGACGTCGGACGTCGTCGCAGTCAGGCGTCACCTCTTGCAGCCTTGCCTGCAGCACCTGCAGTCCATCGACCGGTTCAGGTGCCAACCAGAGCGTATGCCGGCGGCCGCCTGAGCCGAACGAACGAAAGCCGCCAAGCTCAACCTCGAACGGATCGATATCTACTGCCGCGGCGTTGAAACCGGGCAACAGCAGTTCGAACTCGTCCTGAGGTCTGAAAGGATACAGAAGCGTCACGTGCGGCATCCACCGTCGAACGTTCCGGTCAAACCGTTGCCGGATGGCCTGGATCGGCGCCCAGACATCTTCCGGAGGAATCAATACGACAGCCGTCTTGTGCGTGATCCGTTCGATTGGTCTCTCCTGGTCCCGGACCCCGATCTATCCTTCACCGTACCCCGGCCGTTCTCCAGGACGGATCAGATGCATCTGCCGCCCTTCCCCCTCCACCGGGGAGTCGATTATCACGTAGCTCCCATCTCGAGCTGATCGCGGATGCGCATCACATCGCCACTCACCCTGGTATTCCAGGGGAGAAGGGAAGCTGCCCAGATCCACCCTGTGCCCTGTCTCAGGACCGAAGAGGTACGGTGTCTGGACTCGCTCGGCCCCTGCATAGGTATCGTTCAAGATCCAGCGTCCGCCCGGCAGGTAGGTGCAGTGGCCGTCTCGGGTCATCACATCAGGTCCCACGGGCTCGGGTACAGGGGAATCCGCATCTGCAAAGAGGTAGAAGGCTTTCCCGTGCGACGGCTGATCGGAAAAGGCTAGAATATGTTTCGGATCTCGCCAGATAAAGTGTGAAGTGAGTCCATTTCCATCCACCACGCGAAGGTCAGATCCGTCCGGACAGGCCGTCAACATCCGTGTTTTCCGGCTTCCGTCCGGATACCGCCATCGATGCAGGAAAACAAACCGGCTGCCGTCGGTGTTGAAGAGCAGGTGATTGACGTAGTGGATGGCGCGAGGGTGTGGATCTGGCACCGCGCCGAAGGCTTCGATTTCGGCAATCGACAGAATCAGTTCAGAATTGCCGTCTCCCAGGTCCACTCGTCGAATTCCGCTATCTGACGGTGCTGTCTCGTCTGCAAATCGATCCGGGAGTCCTGCATATCCGTAGCCGGGCCGCATGGACTGAACTCTGGAGAAGTCGGGGGAAACCGCCGTGCGCCCGTCGGGACTGATCGCATACACCGGGCAATCGACTGTTCGACGTTCACCCGACTCGAGGTTCATCACTCGGCAGACATAGGCGTCTTCATGTCGATCATTCCACAGAACGGTTGAATCCGTCCCCGGCACAAACTGCAGCATGCACCCCTGCTGCCAGCACCAGGCCTGGGACTCACCAAAGGGTGTCCAGCGGTCACCCTCCTCCAAATCGACACTACCCAGTGTCACGATGTCTTCAGGTACGGGCGATCGATGCTCGAAGCCTACCTCCATCCCCAGCACCAGCCTGTTCTCCGGACAGACCTGCAACTTGTCGTAGTAGCCAAACCAGTGATGCTTCGGCCCATGCGTAATCTGCCTGACGCCTGCGTCCATCGGATGCACTCCGCCTTTCCGGTCCCCTTGCCCGCCAACCCGTCAACCGCGGTCCAGGTTTAGCCTGCTATCGGTCCTTCGTATACACATAGGACCCCTGCCCCCACGGCATCGGCCGGCCCCGTCCGATCACCATCAGCTCGTACCAATCGTCTCGGTCAATCTGGACATCCACTGCGGCCGCCGCCTCAGACAGATGGTCTGCATTAGCAGTACCCACCAGTGGAATCACTCCGGGAAGATGCATCAGCCAGGCCAGCGCCATCTGGCTCGTCGTCACTCCCGCTTCAGAAGCAAACGCCGACATCTGGGTAACGACGCCCTGTTCGCGCTGCGCCCGCCAATCGTCGTGCCCCGACGCCTTTGCACCTGCCAGAACCCCTCTGTGGTTCGGGCTCCAACACAGGACGTTCATCTGCTTCTCCTGGCAGACGGCCGTCAACCCCGTCTCGATCGGTTCCAGATGCAGCAGGCTAAACTGGGTCTGCAGCGACTCCAGACGAACAAAAGAGGAGAGCGCCCGGATCTCGTCTGCTGTGTAGTTGCTCACACCCACGTGCCGAATCTTCCCCTCCGCTTTCAGATCGTCCAGACCTCGGGCCACCTCCTCCGGGTGAGTGAGGTAGTCGATCCGATGCGGCTGATACAGATCCAGGTAGTCTGTCTGCAGGCGCTTCAAAGACGCCTCGCAGCTTGCCTTCAGATAACGTGGCGAAAGATCGTAGGCCTTGTGCGTGTAGTCCGGATCCATATCGGGAAACACAATGCCGCACTTGGAGGCGATCACAACATCCTCCCGCCCAACCTTCGCTTCCTTCAGCGCGGTTCCCAGGACCACCTCGGACTCCCCGCGGCCGTAGACGTCAGCCGTATCCAGAAAAGTGATACCCAGATCTCGAGCCCGGGCAACCGTCTCAACAGATGCCTTGAGGTTCTCCTTCCCCAGGCTCATGCATCCCAGCGCAATGGCCGACACTTCCAGGTCCGTCGCTCCAAGCTTCAGATACCGCATTTAGCCCACCTCCAGACACGCGCTAACACCTGCCGCAGTTCCCTGTCCTCTGTACCCGGCGCCCTGCTCTTACCTCTCCTCATCCCGCTTTCCTCGCTACGAGCAACCCGCCTTCCCGATAGATCCGGATCCCGAATGGAACGGAGTCGATCCGGAGAGCGATCTCTTTGTCCCGAACGTGGAAATGAGGCGTCAGCGGATCCCCGAATTTCTGGGATTCCGGCGACGCTTCCACGCGCGCTCGAAGGTCCGCCCTATCCGGCTGCTCGCCGCTCAGGAGAGCCTGAAGGTAGTCGGCGCAGAGCTCATCCTCATCCGTCTTCCTCTCCCCCTTCCACCCCATCGCCACCAGTGTGACCACCTCGGGTTCCAACTCCCGGATTGCATCCGCAGTCGCAGCCGCCGTCACCATCGCGCCGCCGAAGAGCATATCCGCTTTTTTTGCCGCTTCCACACCCGTTGTCCCCGCCTGCGTCGACTGGATCAGCGTCTTTCCAGCCACATCCGCCCTGCAGAGTTCGAAGGGAGAATTTCCGTGGTCGAACCCATCCGCTTTCCGCCCTTCCACCTCTCCCACACAAGCGCTCCCAACTCCGCTTGCCCTAAGGGCAAGTGCCTCTGCCGGAGCCCCAACCAAAACCAGCTTCTCCGCCCCTTTTAAGAGAGCTACGGCAGCTGTCGTAAACGCCCGGTACACATCGATGATCACCACCACCCCCTCAGCGCTTCGTGCCCCGCTGAGAAGGCTCGCCTTTCGAATCTCCACCGTTTCCCCTCACTGCAATTGGAATGCGACCTTTGACTTCTGACAGCTGATAACTGATAACTGACTTACTGCCTTTCTTCCTCCGACCCCGTTATCAACCTCGCCCCTCGCTTTCGCGTCACGTAACTCCACGCCCACTGGAACAGCACCTTCAGTTTGCTCTCAAATTCAATGAGAAAGGTGATGTGAATGAACAGCCACGCAAGCCACGCGAAGGCGCCGCTGAAACGAAGGAATCCAAAATCTGCGACTGCCGCATTCCGACCGATGACGGCCAGGCTGCCCTTGTCGCGGTAATGGAAAGGCGTCGATTCCTTCCCTCCAATCCGGTCGACGATACTGCGGGCGGCATGTCGGCCCTGCTGCATCGCTACAGGTGCTACACCCGGCAAAGGACGCTCTGCGCCAGGCGGCGTAAAGGCAGCCAGGTCCCCGATGACGAAAAGGTGCGGCCGCCCT
>Ga0114996_10005943_pt1 | contig 14196 bp, 14 predicted proteins | sample ArcticOcean_MG_C_4_FD_87039 | JGI IMG/M metagenome (GOLD analysis project Ga0114996, IMG submission 87039) | Marine microbial communities from western Arctic Ocean - ArcticOcean_MG_CB4_134 | ecosystem: Environmental > Aquatic > Marine > Oceanic | place: Arctic Ocean: Canada Basin | collected...
CCGGGGCGAACTCGTTCGGGAACGATTGGCTCAAGGGTGGCCTGATTGCACGCGCGTCACTCGCCGGAAACGCACCCTACTTCGGTGTCTTCCGCATTGCCGAACACCATAGCCTGCGGGTGCAATACCGAATCGGAGCCGGCGGCTCGACCGTGGCGCGCGAAAAATCACTCGGCTCCGGGGTCATCGCCGAGGACACGCTGATGTTCGTGCGGCTCCACATCACCCAGCGCGGTCACACGGCGCGCGCTTGGGGATCGGTAGACGGGGTCGCTTGGAGCGAGATCGCGTCCTTCAGCTTCGATCAGCCACTCAAATACCAAGGCATCGGCGTCAGCTCACACGGCGAATCGAAGGGGGCGAAGTTCCTGTTCGGGGTGCCGAACGACGCGCCGCGGCCGCGGTTCACGCGGGGCCGGCTGATCGGGCCACGGGGCGAGAACAGGGGTGGGGCGGACTGGGATGGGGCAGCGCGGTGGCGGATTACTGGTTGGTGAACAAACGGCAGAAGATCATCGCAACAGGATGGGCGGTGACCCTCCTGATCCTCCTGCCTGCTGTCTCCTTGCTGCCGCCCACTCCCCTCTACCGGCTCCAGGGCGGCACGACCTCGTTGGATCGTGCGTAAGCGATGAGCTGTCCCAGGTGCTCGTGCATGTCCGCCATCGCTGTCATGATGTTGGCTTCGACTGGCATGGAGCGGCCGAAGTACTGCGAGTCGGCCCTGCGCGCCCCCTGGTCCATACCACTCACGACCTCGGACAGGTGATCGAAGGCCAACCCGAGCTCGCGGGTCATGTCCATCTGCGAGAGCGCAGCCGCCCTCTGGATCTCGGGTCCGAACCCTGAAGCGGCCCGCGCCGGAGGCTGGGCGCCCCAGGCCACCGGGAACTGGTGGCACTCGGCGACGATCAAAGCGAGCACGTCACGCACGGAGCGCACGCCCTCCATGGGGCGCCAGTCGTACTGCGCCGCAGTGAACGCCCCCGCCAAGCCGACGAACTTGTCCTTCATGTTCTGGACGTCGGCGACCTGAACGTCCTTCAGCGTGGCGGCCTGAGCCGCAACGAGCGAAGGAAGGCAGAGCGCCGCCGCCATCGCAATCGAGATCCGTAGTGCGTTCCTGCGCATGCTTCCCTCCATTAATTGGCGAAGTCTTGAGCCCGAGAATATCCCATCCGCGAGCCGCCCCGGCCACCGGGTACGCGAATCGGCGGCCCGCAGAGGCGGTGCCCGCCATCGACGGCTATCATTATGAATGTCCCCATCAGAAGTACTCGAGCGAGCGCTCGCCGGAGAGTCGCCCACACTGACCGACGCACATGCGCTCGCCGGCTTCGAGAATACGGCGGTGCTTTGTGCCGCCGCGGCGGATCTGCGGGATCGCGGCTTCCGCGACGTCGTCACTTACTCGAAGAAGGTGTTCATTCCGCTGACGCACCTGTGCCGAGACGTGTGCCACTACTGCACGTTTGCACAGGCCCCGCGTACGCTGAAGGCGCCTTATATGACTCTGGACGAGGTGCTTCGAGTGGCTCGCACGGGGGTGGAGCACGGCTGTAAGGAGGCCCTCTTCACACTCGGCGAGAAGCCTGAGCTTCGGTATCCGGTGGCGCGCGAGGCCCTTCAAGCGATGGGCTACGAGACGACGCTCGAGTACTTGCACGACGCAGCGCAGGCGGTCCTCAGCGAGACGGGCCTGCTCCCTCACCTGAATCCCGGCAGGATGACGCCCGATGAGATGGCCGCGCTGCGCGTGGTCTCGCCGTCGATGGGGATCATGCTGGAGTCCGCGGCGGATCGGCTCACAGAGAAGGGGATGCCCCATTACGGCTCGCCCGACAAAGTGCCGGCCCTGCGCCTGCAAACGCTCGAGGACGCGGGCGTGGCCAAGATTCCCTTCACGACGGGCATCCTGATCGGCATCGGCGAGACGCGCCGCGAGCGGGTGGACTCGCTCCTGGCCATCCGAGATCTCCACGAGCGGTACGGCCACATCCAAGAGATCATCGTCCAGAATTTCCGCGCCAAGCCTGACACCCGCATGGCCTCGGCGCCCGAGCCGGACCTCGACGAGCTGCTGTGGACGATCGCCGTGACGCGGATCCTGTTCGGACCCGAGATGAGCGTGCAAGCGCCGCCGAACTTGAGTCCGAGGGCGCTTCCTCGCATCGTGGCGGCGGGCATCAACGATTGGGGCGGGGTCTCCCCGTTGACGCCGGACTTCGTGAACCCAGAGGCCCCGTGGCCGCACCTCGAAGAGCTTGCCCACGAGACCGCGCTGGCCGGCAAGCACCTGCATGAGCGGCTGACGATCTATCCCGCCTTTGCGCAGGAGCCTGGCACGTGGGTTGATGCGGGCCTGACCGCACGCGTGTTAGACCTGATCGACAGTGAGGGGTTCCCGAGAGTGGACGACTGGTCGCCCGGCGATCCCACGAGCCCTCCGGCCGACGTGCTCGCCCGTATCGGAACGGCGCCGGGCCACTTGTCCGGGGATCTGTCGGCGATCCTCGAGCGTGCGCAGGCCGGCGAGGATCTGGATGAAGCCGAAGTGGTGCGGATTTTTCAGGCCCGTGGCGATGAGGTCAACGCGGTCGCCCAGGCAGCCGACGAGGTCCGCCGGAAGGTCAACGGCGACACCGTGAGCTTCGTCGTGAACCGCAACATCAACTACACGAACGTCTGTTACTTCAAGTGCCAGTTCTGTGCGTTTTCGAAGGGTAAGCTGTCTGAGAATCTGCGCGGCCGGCCGTATGATCTTCCGCTGGAGGAGATCCAACGCCGCGCATCAGAGGCATGGGAGCGCGGTGGCACGGAAGTCTGCATGCAGGGCGGAATTCATCCCGAGTACACGGGACAGACGTATCTCGACATCGTCGAGGCGGTGAGGCAGGTCGTACCGGAGATGCACATCCACGCCTTCTCGCCGCTCGAGGTCTGGCAGGGTGCGGCCACGTTGGGTCTGTCCGTAGAAGACTTCTTGAAGAAGCTGAAGACGGCGGGTCTCGATACGTTGCCGGGGACGGCAGCGGAGATCTTGGACGACGAGGTGCGACAGATCATCTGTGCCGACAAGATCGACACTGCCCACTGGCTCCAGGGGATGGAGACCGCTCACGCGGTGGGATTCCGGACGACGGCGACAATCATGTTCGGCCACGTCGATCATCCTCGGCACTGGGCGAGGCACCTGCTGAGGATCCGGGCGCTACAGAAGAGGACAGGCGGCTTCACCGAATTCGTGCCACTTCCGTTCGTTCACCGCGAGGCGCCGATGTACCTCAAGGGGAACTCTCGCCGCGGGCCCACGTTCCGCGAGGTCGTGCTTGTCCACGCCGTCGCGAGGCTGGCTCTTCACCCGCATCTGACGAACATCCAGGCGAGCTGGGTGAAGCTCGGTCACTCTGGCCTGGCGGCGTGCCTCGCCGCTGGCGTGAACGATCTGGGCGGCACGCTCATGAACGAGAGCATCACGCGCGCCGCCGGCTCGACGCATGGTGAGGAGACATCGCCGCAAGAGATGCGGGCGCTGATCGAATCGACCGGCCGGATCCCGCGCCAGCGCACGACCCTCTACGGTGAGCCGGATGCCGAAGTAGTTCGCCGGGGCCTAGAGGCGGGAGCGCTGGCGGGCTTCTAGCAGCTCAGGGGCACGGGCGCGCCATCCAGAAACAGTGCGCTCCGTTGGTCACCTAGCGTCTCGGCGCCAGCTCAAAGGCCCACATGTTGCCCGACGTCACCTCGCTCACCGGAATTACGATATCTCCCAAATACTTCCTCGCCACCTCGGCCAGAACGGGTGGAAGGACTGATCCTTCCATGATCCGCACCATCCGACGCTCGTAGACTTTTCCATCGACCCTCAGGATGACGCGGCCGTCCGCTTCCGCTTCAGCGGGCCAATGCTTCCAGAGGCCGCCGTACCACGTGTTCATGTAGCCCGAGACGATGAAGATCCGGTTGTCGTGCTCCATGATCCACGTGGTTCGGGAGCGTGGCGGGTCCAGTAGCTGGAACTCCACCGTGGCGTAGTCACGCAGGAAGCTCCAATCGGGCTCGGGGCCGGTATGCGGCTCGCCTGATTCGAACGGGCCGGCCGCCACGATCTCCAGAGGGCCGCCGATAGGGCCATCGTGGAGACGAGCCGTGATGAGCACGGCTGCGACTGCGAGGACGGACGCCGCGGCCAGGCCGCCGAGTATGCGCAGCCATTTGAGCTTCATGCCTCAGTCCCTCTCTAGCCGACTGGAATGGGGGGGAACGTTTGAGGCCGGGCAGGGGAAACGCAAGGGAACCGAGTCCCGATACGAGCGGTTAGACCAGCACTCTCTATCCGCTAAGATGTGCCCTTCTCCCGAAGGAGTCCACGCCTCGTGCCCGACGGACAGACTTCCGACTGCTCCCCGGCCCGTTGGAGCGCTCTTGGCGCCGTGGCCCCGGACGCTCTGATCGATAACCGACTGACTCTCCACCATGCGGCACAACTTCTCGCGTCCTTCGGCCAGGCAATGCTCGCGGCCCGGGAGGACGACAGCCATCGGGGCGCGACGTGGGAGGAGGGGAGGCAGGGGTTCGTGAGTGACGAGACCCCGGACGGGCTCGTGATGAGCCTGGTCGTGCCGAGTTTCGCGATAGAGGTCTGGCGCAATGATGACCGAGTGGGCTCGCTGGACCTACGCGGTCGACGGCCTTCGGAGGGACTCGCGTGGCTGGGCGACCTGCTCGTCGAGGCACGCGAGTCGGGCGCAGGGCCGCTGGCTTGGCCCGAGTACGAGCTTCCGGAGCAGCCCGGTGGATCGGACTCGCCGCTCTCCCCCGACCCGTCCTCGTTGGAAGAGCTAGCCGCTTGGTACGACGATGGAGCGCAGATTCTGGAACGGGTGCTCGGCGACCTGCCTGAGGCGTCCTCGATCCGGTGCTGGCCGCATCACTTCGATCTCGGCGCGCTGCTGACCTTCCCCCCTTCGGGCGGTTACGATGACGCCGCGTATGTCGGCGTCGGGCTTTCCCCCGGGGACGATGCGATCCCTCATCCCTACTACTACGTGAACGGATCGCCTTCTCCCTCTCTTGAATCGCTCCCCCCCTTGGATGGACCGGGCGAGTGGCACACCGAGGGATGGGTAGGCGCGGTTCTCAGGGCTGAGGAGATCGTCTCGAGCGGGTCAGCTGCTGCGCAGGAGCAGACCGTAGGGAACTTCCTGACCTCAGCCGTGGACGCGATGCGTACCACGGTGCTCGCAGCCCGCTAGGGGACACGCTATGGATCGCCTCCCAAGAGAAGTCGCCCGCTGGAGCGAGCTTGCCGACAGGACTCCGACGCACGCGCTGGTTGCTGACGTCGACCTAGTGATTGTCAGGCACGACGACCAGGTCAGTGCTCTGTACGGTCGCTGCCATCACCGTGGGGCCTTGCTCGCCGACGGACACATCGACGGCCCCAACCTCATATGCGGCGTGCACGGCTGGGACTACCGCTACGACACGGGGATCCGTGAATACAACAACGACGAGGCGTTGCGTTGCTTCGAGGCCTGGGTGGAGGACGACGTGGTGCTCGTCGACGAGGCAGAGGTCGCCTCCTGGGCCGAGAAGAACCCGCAGCCCTTCCGACGCGACGAGTATCTCGGTGCCTATCAGGACCCGCACGGGGGACCCGAGGAGCCCTTCAACGGCTACATCCAGGAGCTCGCGCGAAAGGGGCCCGAGGGGATCGGCCACCATGGCAACGTCACCGCTATGGGGGTGCCACTCACCGAACTCCCGCGTTGGGCTGACATCCAGCTCCTGACCGGACAACTCGCGCGACGACCGCTCGCAGACCACGACGCGGTCGGCACAGAGTTGGTCATCGGCCCTGATGCGGCTAAGCCCCTCCGTCTCGAAATCCCGATCTTTGTCAGCGACATGAGCTTCGGCGCGCTTTCCGAGGAAGCGAAGACGGCGCTCGCGTTAGGCGCCGAGGGAGCTGGGACCGGCATCTGTTCGGGCGAGGGCGGCATGCTTCCCGAGGAGCAGGAGGCCAACTCGCGCTATTTCTACGAGCTCGCATCGGCGCGTTTCGGATGGAGCCTGGACAAGGTGAGCCGCACCCAGGCCTTCCACTTCAAGGGAGGGCAGGGCGCGAAGACCGGGACGGGTGGACATCTACCGGGCGAGAAAGTCGTCGGGAAGATCGCTGAGGTACGCGGGCTCGAGCCTGGCACCCCGGCCGTGAGTCCCCCAACCTTCCCCGACCTCGTGACGCCGGCCGACTTCCGCAAGGTGGCCGAAGAGGTCCGATCGGTCACGGGCGGTATCCCCGTCGGCTTCAAGCTGAGCGCCCAGCACATCGAGCAGGACATAGACTTCGCGCTCGAGATCGGGGTCGACTACATCATCCTGGACGGAAGGGGTGGTGGGACTGGCGCAGCCCCGAACATCTTCAAGGACAACATTTCGGTGCCCACCATGGCGGCGCTGCCGCGGGCGCGGCGGCACCTCGACGCATCGGGTGCGTCTGACGTCACGCTCATCATCACCGGCGGCCTGCGGACCGAGTCCGACTTCGTGAAGGCGATGGCGCTGGGGGCGGACGGCGTGGCCATCTCGAACTCCGCGATCCAGGCCATCGGATGCCTCGGCATGCGGGCATGCCACACCAACAACTGTCCCGTCGGGATCGCGACTCAGAAGAAGGGGCTGCGCGCTCGCCTGATCGTAGACGAGTCCGCACGCCGCCTCACGAACTACCTGAAGGCGACCGTGTCGCTCATGCAGGTCCTGGCCAGGGCGTGTGGGCACGGCCATCTGCGCGACTTCGAGCGCGAAGACCTGACGACCTGGAGCCGGGACATGGCCCACCTGACGGGCGTGCCCTACTCCGGCATCGTTCCCTTGGACGGGTCGGTTACCTAGCCACTACGGGCCAGTACCAGCGCTTCAGCTCACTCGGGGACGAGGAACTGGACGCAGAACAGGTTCTCCGTGTCGGTCCACGTCCGCTTCGGCGTCAGTCCCGCCGACGCTGCCAGGTCGGCGAAGGCATCCTCGGTGTACTTGTGGGAGTACTCGGTGAGGATCGGCTCGCCTGCCTCGAAGTCGAACACATGCTCTCCCAGTCGCACCTCCTGACGGTGCTTGCTCACCAGGTACATCTCGATGCGGGAAGCCTCGGCGTTGAACGGCGCCCGGTGGAAGAATGCGTCCAGGTCGAAGTCGGCCCCGAGCTCGGCGTTGAGGTGAGCCAGGACGTTCAAATTGAAGCGAGCCGTGACCCCGGCCTCGTCGTCGTACGCGGCTTCTAGAATGTCGTGCGACTTCACCAGGTCGAAGCCGATCAGGACGCCTCCGTTTGGCCCCACGAGGGAGCGCAGTCGTCGAAGGAGTCGGCCCGCTTCCAGGACCGGAAAGTTGCCGATGGTGGAGCCGGGGAAGTAGGCGATGTGCCGTGCTGGTGCGACGACTGTCGGCGGGAGCGTGAGGGGCTCCGTGAAGTCAGCGACCAGAGGCTGTACCTGAAGGTCCGTGTGCTCGGCCCGTAGCCTGTCCGCAACCTGGGCGAGATACTCTCCCGAGATGTCGACGGGGACGTAGCCCGCCGGCGTGTCCAAGTGATCCAGGAGGACGCGTGTCTTAGCACTGCTCCCCGAACCGAGCTCCACGAGTAGGGCGCGCGGCCCTATCTCTTGCGCCATGTCGGCCGCGAAGCCGTCCATGATTCGCGTCTCGGTCCTGGCGAGGTAGTACTCCTCGAGCTCGGTGATCTCGTCGAACAGTCGCGAGCCGACCTCGTCGTAGAAATACTTGGACGAGAGGGTCTTCGGAGAGGCAGACAGCCCCTTCACCACGTCGTCGTGCATGCGCTTGGGTGCGTCGTCGACGACTTCGGGTCTGGCCCTGGTGTTCAGCTTCCCGGTAGAAGGTCCGAAGGGCGTCATCTCGCGTCCCGCGCCAGGCGGAAGCCCATGAACTGCCAGCGATCGCCGGCATGGAAGAAGTTCCGGTACGTAGGCCTTATGTGATCGCGCGGGGTGGCGCATGAGCCCCCCCTCAACACGAGCTGGTTCGCCATGAACTTGCCGTTGTATTCGCCCGCGGCGCCCTCCCACGGCTGAAAGCCAGCGTACGCCTCATACGCGCTGCGAGTCCACTCCCACACATTTCCGAACATCTGGTGGACCTTTCCGGAGGCCGCGTCCCTCTCGAGGGCCTTCGGATGGAACACGAAGTCATCCGAGAAGACGCCGTCCTCGACATCGCCTTGCACCTCCCCCATCACCTCCCACTCGGCCTCGGAGGGAAGCCGAGCGTCGGCCCAGCGAGCGTAGGCATCCGCCTCGTAGTAGGAGACGTGGACCACCGGCTCGTCCGGATGGACCCGCCGGGGTCCCGCCAGGGTGAACTGCCACCACTCATTGCCGTCACGGTACCAGTAGAGCGGCTTGTCGAGGCGCTCCCAGTCGTTCTCCTTGAGCTGGCTCTCCCTCACGCTTGACCATCCCATGGACAGCCACAGCTCGGGGCGCTCGTAGCCTCCGTCCTTCATGAACGCCATGTACTCGGCGTTGGTCACTAGGCGCGACCCCAAACGGAACGGCTCGAGCCACACCTGATGCCGTCGGGTCTCGTTGTCGAAGTGGAAGCCGCTGCCCTCGTGACCGATCGACACGAGACCACCCTGATGCTCGATCCACTCCAGCGCCGGACCCCCCGAGGGTGGGGCGTCCTGTGGACGCTGGTGCCAAACGGGCCGGAGCGGATTTATGGAAAAGACGTGCTTGATGTCGGTGGCCATGAGCTCTTGGTGCTGCTGCTCGTGGTGCGTGCCGAGGATTACCGTGTCTAGCACTTCCTCAAGGCGCCCCGCAGCGTCGAGGCGCTCGATTAGGGACTCCATACGCTCGTCCACGTACTGCCGGTACTCCATCACTTCGCGTACCGTCGGTCTGGAGATCTGTCCGCGGCGCGGCCTACAGAACTGCTCCCCAATCGTGTTGTAGTACGAATTGAAGAGGTAGTTGTACTCGGCGTTGAGCGGCTGGTAGTCGGGCTCATTGGGCACGAGCACGAAGGCCTCAAAGAACCACGTCGTATGGGCCAGATGCCACTTGGTGGGACTCACGTCGGCCATGGACTGGATCACGAAGTCCTCCGGCTCCATGCCCTCGCACATCCGCTCGGTGAATGCGCGTACAGTGCGATAACGACGAAGCAGATCCTGAACGGCCGTACGTCGGCCCGTGTTGCTCGCCACCTCTGCGGTAATGCTCATCCGCCCTCCTGACCCGTGTCCCGGCGCCAACGCCGGCGATTGCTTCTGTTCAATACCACGTGGGGGGCTCAGGTTCCGGTATCCGGCACGCCCGCGCTAGGGACAATGGGGCCCGCGGGCTGATTCCGAAAAGGGGGGGGGTCCATGAAGCGTCGCCAGTTCCTCGCGAGCCTTGGCGCTGCAGCGCTCGCGCCCGCGTACTTCCCAACTTCACTGCTTGGGCAGGTTCGGCCGCGAATCACCGACATCCGCGTCCATAGGATGAGAACCCTCGGGGAAACCGGCATGATGGAATCCGCCTGGGCTCCGGGTCGCTCTTATATGCGGCGAATCGGCGGTGGCACCGTCACCGAGATCTTGACCGACGCTGGCATCAGCGGCATCGCCCCCGGGCTGAGCCCCGCCGGAATCGGCGCCATGAGACAGCTCTTGATCGGTCAGGACCCGTTCGACAACGAGCAGCTGGGACATCAGATGCGGTATACCAATGGCGCTGCATCGAATTGGCGCGATGTCGGCTGCATAGAAATCGGCCTGTGGGACATCGTCGGGAAGGTGGCCGGCCAGCCACTCTACAAGCTGTGGGGGGCCCAGAAGGAGAAGGTCCCAGCCTATGCGAGCATGATCCAACTCTCGACTCCGGAGGAGCGAGCCGACATGGCGGTTCGCCTCAAGGAGGAAGGGTGGCAGGGGATGAAGATCCGGCTGCACCACTTGGAGATGGAAGACGACATACGCACGATCGAGCTCGTGCGGAGAGCCGCGGGCGATGACTTCACGATCATGACCGACGCCAACCAAGCTCAATCGAGTGGCATCTGGCAGCCCGGCGTACAGTGGGACTTCACGCGCGCCCTGGACACCGCGCGGGCGCTCAAAGAACGGGACGTCTACTGGCTGGAAGAGCCGCTAAGGAGGTACGACTTCGACGGGCTCGCGGAGCTCAATCGGCTCGTCGATATCCCGTTGGCGGGCGGGGAAAACAACCAGGGCGTGCAGGAGTTCCTGTGGATGATCGAGAAGGGCGTCTACGACATCCTGCAGCCTGAGATTCTCGTGACGGAGGGCATTCAGGGCCTACGTGCCGTGGCCGCGTTGGCCCTGGCTCATCACAAGCTGGTCATCCCCCATCATGGGGGCGGGCAGCTCGGGACGATTGCACAGTTGCATATGATCGGGACCTGGCCCCACTGCCCCTGGGTGGAGTTGCTGCACGATCCACCCGTTTCTCCTTTCACGAACGGCTTCGCGATTCTCGAGAATCCGCCGACGGTGGACGATGAGGGGTTCATGGCCATGCCGCAGGAGCCCGGACTGGGTGTCACGTTGAATCGGGAGCTGATTGAGGCTTAAGGTTGTGTGGTCACCGCGGCCTCCTGGAGCACCTTCTAAGCGGCCACTGGACTAGCTGCGGACGAATTCGATCGATGACACCTCTAGGACTCCGCTTCGCCCTCGGAGGTCTACGGCGCCCATGCTGCTGACCTCGAAGTCGTCCAGAGCGTCGAGGTCGGAAAGCAGTGGCACCGACACCAAGCACAAGGCGCCGAGGCTGCGACAGTGTCCCTGCATGCGCGCGGTCACGTTGAGTGCGTCGCCGTGGAACGCCAGCTCCTTCTTCGCCTCGCCGACCCAGGTGGTCACCACGGGCCCACCGTGGATCCCCGCGCGGAACCGCGGCTCGACACCGTACGTCTGGCGGAATCACTCGCCCCGTGACTCGAGCGCCTGAGTCATATCGAAGAAGCACCGCACACAGGCGGCCTTGTCTACGCCCTCCTCGTACGGCCAGGTGATGACAATCTGGTCGCCCACGTACTGATAGATCTGTCCGCGCCAGGCGAGAACCGCTTCGGACATGTGGTAGAAACAGTCCGCAAGCATCCTGCTGTAGGCCATGTTGCCGAGTTTCTCGGCAAGCCCCGTTGAATCCTCGAGGTCGGTGAAGAGGAAGATCCGAGTCTCCTCCTCTGGCTGACGATACCGTCCGAGCAGGAATCGGCGCAGATCCCCCGGGTTGTGCAGCTTCCGAGTCTCCAGCCAGGCGGTACCGAGCACCGCCACTACGAACGTGAAGAGGACGTCTCGAAGGAAGGTGGCTCCGAGCAGGTAGCCCCGGATGGCCTCGACGAGCCCGGTCTCATCCGTCATCCACGCGTACCCGCTGTTCACCAGGACGAGGGTCAGTGTGACGGAGACCGTATAGTGGACCAGTCGTAGGGCGCTGACGCTGAAGTAGTTCAGCCTCCGCCCGGCGCCGACGAGGTAGATCTCCTCGGTGGCCCCAACCAACCCGCCGATCAGCAGCCCCGCGATTGCGCCGCGCACCAGCGAGGGCCCGACGGGGCCAAGGTCGATCTGATTGATGACGAAACCAACAACCAGGCCGACGACCCCGCCTACGAGTACAAAGCCCCCCAGGGCGCGCAGGCGCTTCCGGTGGATCGCTCTCACACGATTAGATGGCCGGTAGTCGAGGCCACGAGCTATTCGGCCTCGACCATGACATGCCTGGCGTATCGATAGTCACGAATCGCGACGATGCTCTCGCCACTCCAATCCAACAGGACGAAATAGCTCGGGGCCTCGTCCGGGCCGTCTGAAGCGAGCAAAGCTGGACGGCCCTCGACGGTGCCGGGCCGGAGGCGGCACTCCGGCGCCTTGGCGTAGTTGGTGTAGTACCCACCAGTCGGCCGGGCTCCACGAGCCTGGAACCGGCCTACCAACTCGAGTCGAACGTCCTCGGCCAGCATGTCGCGTAGACCCTCGAAGTCATGAGCGTTGAATCGCTCCGCGTAGCGTACGAGCAGCCCTTCCTCGGTCGCGGTCAAGACGGCTGGCGTCGTCACTCGGCCCTCAGCCGCCACGCGCCGGAGGCTCGCACGACCCCTGTGCAGAGCTCCCTTGGTAGCCGTCAGGCTGGAGTCGAGCACTTCCGCGATCTCGGCGAGCGAATATCCGAGTACGTCCTTGAGAATGACGGAACTGCGTTGCATCGGGGTCAGTTTCGCGAAGTACGACAAACCGATTGTGGTCAGCTCGGCCCGTTCCAGTGCGTCGACAGGGTCCGCTGCCGGCACATCGGATTCGAGTGCCATTCCGTGTTTTCGGTCGTAGCGCCGCAGGTGATCGAGTGATTTGTTGTGGGCGACCGTGAAGAGCCACCCGCGGAGATTATTCACACCGCCGAGCTCGGAGAGTTGATAGAAGGCCTTCGCGAGCACGTCCTGGACGACATCCTCGCCCTCGATGGACGACCCCACCATCCGAGAACAGTACCGGTGGAGGTCTGTGCGCACCTCACGCACGAGGTCGTCGAAGGCCTCTCGGGCCGCTGCCTGTACTTCAGTCTTCACACGCGCTCCAAGCTCGACGGTGTCTCTCCATGGATGACGATTGAAGCACCGATAAAGATCTGCGGGACCCGTATCCTTTCTCGGGCATCGTTCGTCGAGAAAGCAAAGACATCGAATTCAGTCCACAGGAGCAACTCATGTCGAACAGCGCTGGACCTCTCATGAACATCTTCGGCACCACCGACCACCTCATTCCACTAATCTTGGATGACCTGTCCGATGCCGACGCCCGCGAACGGGCACGAGACGGAGCAGGACCGTCCATAGTTTGGCACCTGGGCCACCTCCTTTCCTATCGGCACATGGGCCTGCGGTTGCTGAATCAGGCGGACGAGAATCCATATGAGGCGTCGTTCGGCAGTAGCCCAGCGTCGGATGGCCAAGACTATCCCACCACCGTCGAGCTGAGTGAGCAGTGGGGCCGAGTGAGCGAACGCTTCTTGACCGTGCTATCGGGCGCGACGGACGAGGCGCTCTCGGCTCCGGTGCCCGGCGGCCCTCACGCAGAGGAGTGCGTGCGCGACAAGCTCGCGTTCATGGCGTTCCATGAAGGCTACCATATGGGGTCCATTGCGACTCTCCAAAAGGAGCTTGGCCAAGACACTCCCCCGGAGAAAATCAGCGCAGCAATGAAGGAGGCGACCTGACCATGGCGAGCGTCGCATTCACGGACGCCTGGGGTGAGGTAATTCAGCGACCCGAGCACGATACCATCGAGATCCGCTGGTTCGATTCCACGGCGGCCATGAGCGGGGACGAGTTCAACGACTGGTTGTCCCGATTCGCGACCGAGGTCGAACGGGCCGCGACCTCCAGGGTGCTTGTTGATGGCCTCGCCTTCGCCATGCCCAACGACAGAATGGACTCTGCGTGGAGAGACGCGAACATCATTCCTCGCTACAACGCCGCGGGTGTGAACCGGTTCGCCTTTCTGATGCCCGAAGGCATGCCAGCGATCGGTGTGCCCCCGCGGGCGGAGGGTCCCGCGAACTATCTCACAGCCTACTTCGGAACCAGGCGCTCAGCCATGGAGTGGCTCACCGGCTGAAACCCACGGGTGTACCACTACTGGAACGAGGAATCACGACAGGACGAGGGAGCCCCAGGTGCCAGAATACAAGAAGACCACTGACGCCGTATCGGCCTTAAGCGCTGAGCAGTACAGGGTCACGCAAGAGAACGGCACGGAGCGGCCGGGAACTGGCGAGTATCTGGGCAACAAGGAGCGTGGGATCTACGTCGACGTGGTTTCCGGCGAGCCGCTTTTCGCCTCGTCCGACAAGTACGAGTCGGGGTGCGGCTGGCCCAGCTTCACCAAGCCCATCGACAGCGGCCACGTGAGTGAACGGCGGGACAACGCACATGGCATGACTCGGACCGAGGTGCGGTCACAGTACGGCGATAGCCACCTCGGCCATGTGTTTCCAGACGGTCCGGCGGATCGGGGCGGGCTTCGCTACTGCATCAACTCCGCTTCTCTTCGCTTCATCCATCGTGATGTAATGGAGGCGCAGGGGTATGGCGAGTACCTCGATCAGGTTGGACGTGTGGCGACCGATTGAACGCGACTGAAACCGAGGAGTC